>SDBU01003759.1_pt1 | contig 19138 bp, 36 predicted proteins | sample 2277071 | NCBI WGS metagenome assembly SDBU01 (sample SAMN10397929, study PRJNA504765) | marine sediment metagenome | isolation source: marine sediment core GS08_GC12, 126 cmbsf | place: Arctic Ocean: Gakkel Ridge, Loki's castle | collected 2008 | reverse complement strand
TTGATGAGATTCAGTTCGATGGCACCAAGAGACAGGGAGAGGCGGCTCCGTCCGGAACCGAGCATATCTTCAATGCAGGAACTCGGATATCAGGCAGTGTCAAAGATGTCTCTGGCGGGGATAATGTCAAAGTCTGGTTAGAAATACAAGAGGTATAAGATGGCTTTAAAGCGGGTGCTTGCAAATAAAGGAACTAACACAGTTTATGTGTGGGATACTGAGAAAAAGTGCTGGTTACTTACTCCTGATGTTACTATTCCTGTATTAGAATCTACCCCCCCCCCCAACGGATATGCAGCTACTAATATTTATATAGACTCGGAGTCCAAAAAGGTCGTTATTGATTACGACACTAAATCGTAGGAGGAAAACATGACAATAGAGAAAATCTATCTTGACCCAAATGCAACAACTTATGCAGATTTGGCTGCTCTTGATGCGACAGCAGCCACAAAGCTGGATGGTATTGCTACTGGTGCAGAAGTCAATCCAGCAGACTTAGCAGCCCTTGATGCTACGGCTAATACCAAACTAACTGGCATTGAGGCAAGTGCTACTATCGACCAGACTGGTGCTGAAGTTCGTGACCTAGTAGTGGCTTTGGCTGATGATGACAGGGAAATCATTATAAGCAGGCCGACAAGTGGGCAAAAGAAAATCTATGCAGTCCAGACTCACACAGATGGCAAGCAAGAGATAGAGCAGAGTGATACTCCGGAGGTCTAGTAATGGCTCTTCAGAAGGTTTACTTAAGTTCTTATACGGATAATGATATTGTGTCTAAAATCAATAGTGCCACTTCCGCTATCACTAGGGCGGACTGTGTTAGTGCGACGGCTCGCCCTATAGCCAATCTGGAAATCACTAATGCAAGGCTAGCTTCTAATGCCGTTACTAATGTAAAGGTGTCCGCCTCAGCGGCGATAAGTGCGGATAAGACTGCCGATGGCACAACTCGAAAGGCCTACACAGCGACAGAAAGGACTAAACTCGCTGGTATTGAGGACAATGCTGCGAGGATAGGTATTTGGGGTTAACTAGGAGGTGATATGGTTTTCAGTTATGATATCACAACTAATATTGGCAAAGTTCGCCTCTTAATTAGCGACTCCGATGTCACCTCCTTCCATTTTACTAATGATGAGATAACAGTATTTCTGACTATGGCTAGCGGTTCAATACTTACAGCCGCGGGTTATGCTTTGGAGGCGTGGGCATCTTCCATTACGGACAGTCTTACCTCAGAGAAGATAGGCGATTACTCTTATACCAAGAAGGATGCTGACACCAAGCTGAAATTAGCTATGGAATATAAAAAGCAAGATGCTGAAAAGCCCTATCTTACCTGGGCTGAGATGAACTTGTCGGGAGTAGAAGATACTACCGTTGGTGAGGATATAGAATGAGTTATACCTCACTATTGATAGATACCTGTACCACACAGCGATATGTTCTTGATGGCGGCACTGATGCTTATGGGCATCCTACTGGAACTTGGACTAACTATTTGATAGACCAGGCTTGTCGTCTGACCACTGCTAAAGGACGCGAAATCAAGGTAGGAGCTGAGTTGGTGATTGCTGATTATAAGTTGTTCGTGCTGGACATTGACATTACAGAACAGCATCAGGTGATTGTTGGAGGTATAACATACGAGATTTTACTGGTGGAGACTTATGCGGATGATACCACAGACCATCACAAGCAAGCATGGCTCAGAGTAAGCCGATGAAGATAACAGTAGATTTCAAGCTCAACCTCAAAACCAAAGAGGTGGAGGATAAGGTCAAGAAGGCTACCAAGCAAGCGCTAAAGGACTCAGTAACCGATATTGCCAATGATGCTATCAAGATGAGTCCAGTTTTGACAGGCAATAACCGAAGGTCAATAAAGTTCGAGGTTGGTCCGGGTGGTGAAGTTGCCAAGGGGGAATTAGAGGGAGCTGTTTATTCCACTTCAGGCTATGGCGGATTTCTGGAAACTGGGACTGTCAATATGCCAGCTCAACCCTACTTCAAACCAGCACTAGATATGAACATCAAGAATCTACCAAAGAATATAAAGGCACATTTAGAATAATGGCTTACTTTTTGTTCGAGCCAGCAATATGATGAGTCTTTATATGTATCGGGCGTATTGTTAGTTTTAAGTTTTTGACTCGATTATCTGTTTTAATCTCATTCTTGTGATGCGGGATTTCCCAAGGTTTAAGACATCTTCCTAAGTGTTGAGCCATGACAAGCCGATGCTCTAATATATAGCCTTGCTTAGTAGCCATTGAGAAGTAGGGATTATCTGGATATATTTTTACTTCTCTATAACCATTAGTCATTGCCGAGCCACCATGCCAATTGGGGTTATTCTCTCCCCTATGAGTAAGGCTCATTTGTAGAAGTGTCTCAGGGGAATGTTTACGCCCAATATTACCTTGCCCCAGTTTGTGACCTTTAGAAAGGCAAGAACAAGTAAAACATAAAATACTGACTGGTTTACCGAATTTTAGCATTACCCAGCGGTGCTTCCCACACTGTTTGCAAGGAAGCCAAATATAATTAGCTGTCGGGTTTTTCCCGATGTCTATTCCTTTTACAATATCACCATCTAATACCATAATTAAAGCATACCATAATGGAGAGAAGATGTCAATAGGCGACACGAATAGCATCATAAAGGCTTATCTGGATACACAAACTGCTTTAACGGCAGTAGCTACTGGTGGGATATTTTGTCCTAGATTGCCCGAAAATGCCACATTGCCCGCTATCAGTTTCTTTACCAGGGGTGGGACCTCAACACCATATATCCCGGGGATAGTAACTCCCTCAGTTCAATTTGACTGCTGGGCAGATAATCCCATCACGGCCAGACAGGTCTATCGTGCTTTATATGATGCCCTTCAAGGCATTCAGAATATTGCCACAGGAGCTACGCAAGGGATTATATCAGCCATAGAAGAGGTACAGGGTCAAGACCTCGTTGATGTAGAGATACCCAATTATTTCAGGGTCTTGACATTCTTTAGTGTAATGATACGGGCAGAGTAAGTAAAACGCCCAGATTTCGCTCTAGTGCGCTCTGGTAACTATTCTACAAGGCGACAATGCTCGCCTTTTTCTATATTAAATTTAAGGAGGTTATTGTGAGCGAAAATGAAGAAGAAATAAAGGAAGAAGCCGAGGTAAAACCAAAGGAAACTCCAAAGCGAGCCGTTAAACCCAAACAAGTAGTATTAAGCCCAGAGGAAATCGAGTCTCGCTATCAGGCACATCTAAAAAAACTACGAGGAGGTAAATAATGACTAAGACAATAAGAAATGTATTAACAGGAGTAGGAGTTTTATCAGTCAGAGATGAACACGCTCTGTCTGAATGGGTAACTGCCGAACAGCAAGCAGGAAGTTACTCGGCAAAACTCACTAAGGACGGGTCAGGGAATCCAGGAAGCACCCACATGCAGTTTAACCCGACCATTGCCCAGATGTTGTTCTCAGATTTTGAGGATGACATTACAGGGGTTCAAAGTGGGTGTTCCTACTACCACCGCGAGTCGGTGACAACCACACTTAACTGGGAACAATTCGAATTGCGCTTTGAGCAAGTCGGGGGAGACGGCTGGTTTGAACTAACTGCATTGAGAGCACAGGGCACGCCTGGAGTAGTGGACTGGGCGCAATATATTCTGGTTGCCAATACTGTTTGCGCCTTTGGTGGCCAGACTCCCGATGGGTCTTCAGTGTTTGAATGGGCGGCGTTGACTACTCTCGGTGTTGCTGTCGTTGCTGGTGCTGGCAGTGTTGAGAACGCCTTTGAAGCCGCAGAGGCTGGTTCAGGTGCCGGCGTTTATGCCTATGTTTGTACTAGGATTCGAGCCGAGCTTTGGGAAGTCGATGCAAGGTCAAGTTGGATTGATACTGTTGTGATAGATGGCCAGGCTTATCCAATAGAACCTGGCAACGCCACTCCTGGGCTAGTGGTGAGTAGCCCGAATGTTGAGATTGGCTATACGGAAGATGGCGTGACTGTGACCTATACCGCTGATGAAGTCGATATCGAAGTCGAAGAGGAGACTTTCGCTATCGATAGTGCGTTAACCAAGGAAGCGGCAGAAGTTACCTGCAATATGGCAGAGAGTTCGCTTTTCAATATCGATAAGGCGATGGCCGGTAGCGTTTTGTCTGGAAATGTCATCACACTTGGCGGTGGTGTCAACAAGAAGCTAAATCTCACCCTTGAGGTTAAGACTCCGTCGGGCTATAAGCGCACTTATTACATACCAAAAGCTGTCGCAACCGGTGCCGTTGGTAGCCCCTATAAGAAGGGAGAGAAGACGGTTTTCCCTGTGACATTCCGAGCACTAAAAGGGGATGAATACGCTGTTCTTATGGTTGACTGCGCTGCCTAAATAAATAAAAAAGGAGTATAAGATGGAAAGAACTGAAGAACAGAAACTATCCCAGGCGGGGATATTGGTTAAATTGGGGAGTGCCGAATATACGGTTGCTCCCCTTGTTATCCGGGATGCCCGGGAGTGGAGAAAGAAGGTTGTCGGGGTATTGAGTGGTATCTCTGGCCAACCATCAGAGACTCGTCTTTGGAAGCGGTTTATTAATTGGCTTTTGAGGAAAAGTCAAAAAGGTAAAAGCTATCTGGAGGCCACGACTGATAATCCCGAGTCCTTTGATGAAGCACTACACTATTTACTCGTTTCAATGCAGGATACAATCATCGACCTGTTTTTTGAGTATGCCAAAGATTTAAACCGCAAGCAGATAGAAGCGGAAGCCACTGAAGAGCAGATAGAGGAAGCCTTCACACGGGTCGTAAAGGTGGCTTTCCCTTTATCTCAAAGCCCCACGATGCTGAAGCAAAGACTCTTACAATAGGTGGGGCTTTTGAATTCCTGATGTCCGTGTGGCATGTGACCCCGGACTATATTGTAAATAACTGGACAGACGAATTGCTCGACCTCATGGTGGAGAAGCTAGTTGAAAGGAAACAGAGAGAGTCTGGGACTATACAGGAATCGGGAAACGGATCTCCTAAAAACCACTCAGTATCTGCTGAAACACTCTCGGCTATGTCGGGGGGCTTAATAAAGGTGATAAAGAAAGATGGCGATTAACGTTGGGGATGCCTTAGTTAAACTAGGCTTAGATAAAAAAGACTTCGACCGAGATATGAAAGGTCTCCGTGGTGCCATACAAAAGCACAGGAAGGCTATTGGTGTAGCTATGGCAGGTATGGCCGTTGCTGCGATAGGTGGAGCTGTAGCAAGCATCAAAGCCTTTGCCGATATGGGTGATGAGGTTCAGAAGATGGCGCTCAGAACCGGCTTCTCAACTGAAGCTCTGTCAGAACTGCGCCATGCTGCTGAGATTTCGGGTGCCAGCCTTTCAACACTTGAAAAGGGCGTCAAGCGAATGTCGGGCACTATACTAGACGCTCAGGATGGCATGGAGACATATATCAGGGCATTTGAGCATCTAGGTATACAAGTTCAAGAACTAGATGAGCTTAATCCTGAAGAGCAGTTTCTTAGAATTGCTGAAGCTATTGCCGAAGTGGAAGACCCAACAAAACGGGCAGCTTTAGCTCAGGATATATTCGGTCGCGCCGGCACCGAACTCTTACCGCTCTTTGCTGCGGGCAAGGAAGGGTTAAAGGATCTCCGACAAGAAGCCCATAAACTGGGTATCGTCTTTGACAAGGAAGCAGCGGAGAGTGCAGCGGATTTCAAGGATAGCCTTACCGAACTTGACGGGGCAATGAACGGGTTGAAATTCACTTTAGCTAAAGAGTTAATGCCTGCTATAGATGAGGCTATTCCTCTTATGACAGAACTTGCAGTGTCAATGGGACCAGTTATTGCCAATATACTTAATTGGCATCGGGCAGAAGATAAACTACGCGCGCTTCGGCTCCAGCATATTAGGATACGAACCCAAACAAAAAGAGCAGTAGAAGGATGGAATAATACACTCGAGGAAGAAATCGACATCCTGGAAAAGCTCTATATAAGAACTGGTCTCATGAACGACGAGATAAAAGTCTATATAGCGCAGATAAGAGAGGTAGCGGCAGCTCGCAATATCCATATAAAAGCTATTGAGGACGAAACGGAAGCGACAGAAGAACTAACTGAGGCACAGCAAGAGCAACTGGATTTATATGAGTCAACCTTAGAGATGATAGAGGATGCTATAAAAGCGCTTGAATATGAGGAGAGTGCTGCCGGCGAATTAAGAATAGAGATTGATGATGTAATAAAAGCATTGCACAAAATGGGGTTATCCAATGAGGAGATAACTGAGACTCTTCTATCTCTAGGGGATGAGCAGGATAATGTTTTGAGAGTATTAGAAGCATTTGGTCTTACTGCTCTTGATGTTGCTACCGCATTGGGAATAGAGATAAAAGCAGTTGAAGCATTAGAAGAAGCGTATCAGGACTTGGGTGGGACAGCAAGAAACACTGCCGCCGATATGAAAAGGGTATTGGAAGAGATGATAGCAATGGGGGAGAAACCCTCAGAATCGCAAGTTCTTGCCATGCACCGTCAACGAATTGTGGAAGCTAAAGAGAAAGGTATCTCAGTTCGGGAAGTGGCGGGACAAATACCTTTTCAGCATGGCGGTTTAATCACCCAGCCAACACTTCTAACCAGGGTGGGCAGTTCTATTCCTTATGGAATTATGGCGGAGAAGAGACCTGAATATATCACTCCAATGGGGGCAGGCCAGATGATGACTGTCATCTTTGAAGTCGATGGTAGGCAAATGGCTAGAACTGTGATGCCCTACGCTGTTGGAGAAATAAGACTCAAGACGGGAGCAAAAATCTAATGCCGATTACGGCTACAATAGCCGGTAACTCAGTTGAAATACAGAAGGGGAGTTTTTCTATTGAAAGACGCATAGAGGAGCGTTCTGTAGCCTCTTTTGCCGTGGAAGACATTACTGGAGCTGCCGATTATGTCAGGGGCAACCCAGTATTGATTTATGACCCTGATGCCACTTTGATATTCGGGGGCTTTATTGAAACCCCCGGGCGCAAGCGAGTGGGGGCTACAGGTTCTGTTCTAACACACGATATTATATGTATGGACAACCATTACTTGGCCGATAAGCGCCTAGTGGTGAAGGTGTTTACTAACAGGACATTAGAATACATAGTCGAAGAGATTTTAACAGATTATCTAGTTGCTGAAGGAGTTCACGAGAATGCCGCAGGCGATATTGAAACGGGCCCGACAATCGCTAAAGTAATATTTAACTATGTTAAAGTATCAGAAGCCTTTGACGCATTAGCGGAATTATCGGGCTTTATATGGTTAATAGACGAGAATAAACATCTATACTTTAGGGATAGAGCAACCAATACAGCCCCTTGGAATCTGGACTCTGTAACCTATAGACCAATTAAAGGGAGCGTGCATCTCGATACAGGCAACCCTCTATATAGAAACAGGCAGTATGTGAGGGGCGGTAAGGGTGTTACCTCATCAGAGCAAGAGGAGAACTTCACAGCTGATGGTGTGGTTCAATCCTTTACTGTAGGCTATCCGATAGCATCAGTGCCGACAATTACTGAGGATGTTCTTGGATTAGCAGATGTAGGGATTAAGGGCATAGATACTGGGAAGGATTATTACTGGAACAAGGGTGATGCTACTGTTTATGCTGAGGTGATTCCTGCGAATGGAAGGAATGTCGAAGTTAAGTTTTACGGGGAATATCCCTTAATAACAATGGCAGTGCATCCTGCGGAGGCTGCTACTAGGGCAGCGATTGACGGCTCCTCTGGAATAGTTGAGGAAATGGTTACTGAAGCCGCCCACGAATCATCTGCTGGCATAAATGAATCGGCAGAAGCCAAAATAACAGAGTACGCTAGAGATGCTGAGAAGTTTATCTACCAAACTAGAGATGCCGGACTTTCTCCAGGGCAATTACAGGAGATTACCTATTCGCCTTTTGGCTTTGCCGCCCATGAAATGTTGATAGAGTCCATTTCTGTTACCGCTCTTGGTGAGGAAGTTCGCTATGATGTGTCTTGTATTACCGGTCCACTAATGGGGTCATGGTCTAAATACTTCTCTCGCATCCTTACCCGTCAAGACAACTCAATTAAAATAGGCGATAGCTTATTGATTGTCTTATTGCAGCAAAGTGAGACCTTGGAAATGACAGAAGTTACGGCGATTGATGAGGATGAATTTGCCGTAAGTGGATTAGTGAATCGGTGGCTTAATGCAGCACCGATAGATGCTGGTTCCCTCCATAATATTGAGCACGAGAGGCTTGAGATGACCGAAGCAACATCGGAGACAACCGCACCCACAGAACTATATATGTGGGGATAATGGAGTGATTTAATGGCTCAGACCTGGCTCGGTAGCTGGCAAAAGAGAATAGAACTTACAGTAGACCAAGGCGATATCGGCAGCCTATTGACTTGGTTCCCTGTGCGTATTCATCTTAGTGCTTCGTCGGGACGGAACAACACAGATGTTTCAGAGGTCTTTGATGAACTGACAGCAGATGCAAACAGAAAAAAGATAGCGGTTACTAAAGCCGATGGCATCACTCAGCTTTATGTTGAAATAGAGAAATGGGATGACGCCAATGAGGTAGCTGAATTATGGGTGAGCAGAGATGGTTGGGAAATTGCTCACGATGCGGATACCATCTTATATCTCTATTATGATGTTGCTCAACCTGACAACGATACTTATGTAGGAGACACCAACTCTACGCCTGCTGAGGCTGTATGGGATGCCAGTTTTAAGGGCGTCTACCACATGCCAGATGGTGCATCCAACGCAGCTACTTATGATAGCACTAGTAATGATAATGACGGGACGAAAACTGGCGCTAATGAACCTATTGAAGCGCCTGGCGAAATTGGAGAAGCACAGGAGTTTGATGGAGGCAATGATGCTATTGGTTATGGTGCGCCTGCTGAAGTAGAGATGGGTTTATCTGACTGGACTCTGGAGGTATGGTTTAGACCCACTCTGGGGGGAACTGGCAGGATAATCTCAAAAGGTGCTGTGGGTGCGCCTGGAATGGACGGGTATGCCTTAATATGGTATGAGGGCGCTGATGATTATGTCAGGGCGTTGTTTTCTGTAGATGGGAGGGGAGAATTTCAATGTAATACTAATGCGATAATTTTTCCTGGTACCTCGTATCGTATAGTTGCCCTCTTTGACAGGTCTGGTAATATGAGCACTTACGTTAATGGTGCTGTGCAAGTTGCCACTACTGATATTTCAGGTGAAGCAGCTAGGGATATTACAAGAGCTGCAAGTGATTTGGCTATAGGGCGAACATCTGAAGGCGCAGGCAGTGAATATCTAGAAGCGATGGTTGATGAAGTCCGTATCTCATCTACGCTCAGAAATGGAGACTGGATTGTAGCTAACGATGAGAGCTTGATAGATGATTTATTAGCTTTTGGAATCGAGGAGACACTTACACAAGCAAGATGGGACTTCTTCACTTGGGCTTGATAGGAGTTAGTAATGGAGTTGATTAAGAAAAATAAGATTGAGATTACAGGTAAAGGTATACTTACCGCTACTAAAAAGGGGACACGGAAACTTGGTCCTTATGAGGAGATTTATAGTCTGGGGGGTTTCTGTCTATTCAAGGGTAGACGCATCATCGACCCGGGGGAAATAGTAGCTGTTATTGAAACTCCAAATATCATTTGTAATGAGGGCTTACTTCTTGTAGCAGGCTTTTTGATAGACGAATCAGCCGTCTATGATGTAGGGCTCGTGCATTGTGAAATAGGCACTGACAACACCCCGCCAGCTGCTGGGGATACTACTCTTGGAGCTTTCCACCACAGAAATACGATAACAAGTGGCTCACGAGCTCTCTATGTAGATACCTTTGCCACCTTCTTCACCGCAGCAGAGTCAACAGCCATCATAGAAGAAGCTGGTATATGGGGTGGCGACGATTCTAACCCAGATGCGGGTGGTGAAGCAACTGGTCTTTTATTTGCTCATTGGTTAGCCAGTTTCGATAATAGCTTGGGTGCGTATGACATTACGATAACCTATGTCCTTACGGTAGCAAGGGGGTAGAATGGCAATAGTAACAGGCGCACAGGCAATAGCTCAAGATGTAAGCAAATTAAGTGCTGGATTATTTGGCAATGGTTCGGACGGAGACGTCACCATCGTAGGAACTCCCACAACATTAACTAGGGATATGCACTACAATGATTTGACTGTTAATTCAGGCAAGCAACTTTTCACAGACGGCTATACTGTTTTTGTCAAAGGAACACTTACGTTTGCGGATGCGACAGCCAAGATAATCTGTAATGGTAATGATGCAGTTGGAATAACAAAGGGGGCCGCTCAAGTAGGCTATCTTGGAGGTAAGGCTGGCGGGACAGTGGCGGCTGCCGAGAAAGCAGGCGGCGGTGGTGGCGGTGGTGGAACTATAGTAGTATTTGCGAAATTTATCACAGGCGCTGGCACTATTGAGGCAAAAGGTGGTGCAGGCGGTGATGCCGTGGCAGGAAATGCCAATAGTGATAATAATGGCGGCGTCGGTGGATCAGCAACCAAAGGTGCGGCTACAGGTGGCGCAGGAGGGGACTCACCATCGAGAACAGGCGGTGGTGGTGGTGGTGTGACCACACCCTGCCGTACCTTTATGAAGATGGATGATGGCGGTGCCGGTGGTGGCTCGGGAGCACAGACACTTAATCAAGCCAATCACGGTGGCGGAGGTGGTGGAGGTGCAGGTCATGCTTTTGTTTTATATCGCACAAAAGCTGATGCTCTTACAATAACAGTAACTGGTGGGGCTGGTGGAGCCAATCAGGGGACGGGAGTAGTTGGCACGACAGGAACGGCTGGCGCTTCCTTTGAGATAGAAACTTAAGAGGTAAAACAATGGCAAGAAAAATCTATATAATCAGCAAGATTACTGAGATAACGCAGGAAGTCATTCGGGAAGCGACAAATGAGAGTTGTTTTGAAATAGTGAAGGGAATCCCACCAATACTTAAGGCTAAGTTAAGGGGTAAGAAGTTACCATTAGTTTATGAAGAGCCAGAACAAACTATACCTGAGCCAAAAAGAGATTACGGCATTGAAATAGATGAGCTCAATGTTAAAGTAGACTCTCTATTACTTGAGAAGGAAACTCGACTATGAAGAATTCAAAGCGTTGGTTTAAATCCAAAACGCTCTTAGTGAACGCCCTAGCAGCCGTAGCCGTTTTAGTTCAGTTGCTTACTGGCAATGATTGGCTCAATGCCGAGGCTCAAGTAGCAATTGTCGTATTAGTGAATGTGATACTCCGTGTCGCAACAAATACAGGACTTGAAGGCTAAGAATGAATGGAGCCAGTATTCTACGACTCATTGGAGGAATATCAGATGGCTAAAGAAGAGAAGCTGAATAGCAAGACACCATTGTGGTTTAAGGAATGGCACTGGGAGCATTTCAGACCGACAAGAGACAGGGCAAAACGCAACGAAAAGTGGATTTACATTATACTTGTTGCGATTATCGGCAGCGGTGTGTGGGCAAACGGACACGGAGCAGAAGTAGTCAATCTCTTTAAGACTATCGCTAAACTCTTCAGTTAGCTATGAGGCGCTCTGTAGTCGATTTCTAGGTGGTTAAAAGACAAAGTTAGGGAATTATATGTGGGTTGAGTTTAATAGACTTGCTCCCCCCTTCCCCCTCAAAAGGGAAGGGGGGTGTTTTTTTGTCTCTTGAAAAGCAGAACGGATGAGCTAAAGTATAAAGATTTTGGACAGGCGTAAAATAGCACTTGACAAATAATAATTAGTGTGCTAACATTTGTGTATGGATATAAAAGAATTAAGAAAACGGTTAGAACTATCGCAGGACAAACTTGCTGCTCTATTAGGCGTAGCTCCCTATACAGTGCGAAGGTGGGAGAGTGGCAAGAGTAGACCATCGCCATTAGCCAGAAGGCAATTAGCTAGGCTGGAGAGGAAATAAAAGGAGGTAGTTTATGGCATACCGAAATAAAACGCTTAGGTCAATGCCCCCGATTACTCGCAAAATAGCGAGGTTAATCGGGGAGCTGGACAGCGTAAGCCGGCGGCTCAAGAATACCATACCGGAACTGCAGCGACTTGAACTAGACAGCCAAGCGCTAAAGAATAGCCAGTATCCTAAAGACTAAGTATTAAATAAAAAGGAGGTGAAGGAAATGGAAGGAGTGATGGCTGAATAAGGAGCGAAACTAATGGAATATACTAAAGGGGAATATCCTTGCCGTAATTGTAATGGTAAGGTTGTTTATAATGAGGGCTACCTTTCTGGCTGGGGACATATAATTGCAACTGGTTGTGTGAAGCCTGCAGTAAATATAAATGATTGGAAAAGGCATCTACAGGAAAAAGGAGAGACTAAAGCCCTAGCCAAAGCAGAGGAGGTAATCAATACTCCATAAGGAAAATATCAAGATGGCTGAATTGGAGAGGCGGGCTTCAGAAGCCTATGGTCGGTGGCTCATATTTGTAGCCCTGGTTCTTGAGATTAAAAAACGGATTGAAAGGGAGGTAGTAGATGAGAGAGATAAAGTTTAGGGCTAAAGAAATTGCAACGGGAGAATGGTTAATCGGTTCGCTTCAACCTGAAGATGACGAGGTATCATTGGCGGTATTCTTTGCTTGTTTGAAAACAGGAAGATTGATTGCCGAAACATTAGGTCTATTTACTACCTTGCCAGACAAGAGCGGCAAGGAGATTTATGAGGGAGATATAGTTGAGAAGTGGAGTCATTGTAGTCTACTGGATAGACTAAGTCCACTCTATAATAGGGGTGTTGGCTATTACAAGTCGCTTACTACAACAGTTAAATGGAGTGAACGAGGCTTGAACTATAATATCTATCCACATCACGGTAACTCTTATTGGAAAGTAATCGGCAACATCTATGAGAATCCAGAGCTGTTAAAGGAGAGTAAGTAAATGCCAATCAAAGGCGGAGCTAGTCACCAGACAGTTTTTAACACTGTCAATATGCTGGTCAATGAAAAGGGTATGACTATCAAACAAGCAATCGTAGAGGTCGAGGCTATTCTGCGCTGTCAGCTACCGGAGGACATTATAGCCCGAGTCTATCAGGAATGTGGGTAAGGAGGCGACTATGAAATTGGCTAAGAGAAAAGCAATCAGGGAATGTAAGAGGATGTGGCTGGGGAAGAATGGGATTAAGGAATCAGGGTTAAGCAAGTTTGCCTTCCTTGATAGTCCAGATGGTAAGAAGTGGGAGGACAAGGGATACGTAAATGATTGCCCCTTGTGTGAGTATTGCGAGAAGTTTCGCTTTGATCTCACTTGCACTAAGTGTCCACTGAAGGCACAGTATGGAAAGAGATGCTGCGAACTAGGCTTTAGGGATGAGATAAGTTCGCCCTCATTCTTTGAGGCTGTAAGGGGATTAAAGGAATAGGAGGCAAAATTGAGTAAAAGAACAGTGATTTTAACAATATGCGACAAGTGCGAGAAAGAAATTACGGGTCGCCTCACATATAAAACCTGCCCCTGTTGTGGTAAAGATGTGTGTCTAGCTTGTATTAACAAAGAGGATGCCAAGCATAAGCCGAGAGAAAAGAAGCAAAAGAAAGAGCGTCCACTGCTAGAAGGAACCGCTGACTTAACAATTATAGAAGAGCCATCAGATTCAGTAGGAAAAGAGGTAACTCCTGAGGTTGCCGATGAGAAAGGATCACCTGATATATCAACCTTCACCATCTCAATCGGACAGGAAGAAGAAGACCACAAAGCGACTTTAGGGAACAGGACTGTGAAGGCGGAAACTCTTAAAGAATGTGCAGAGGAATTGCTTACCTTTCACGGCATAGACCGAAAATATATTGAGGATGCCCCAGACTCAGACGGCAAACAGGGGTTGATAAGTATTCTTGATGCTAATAAAAAGGAGGATAATGATGCTAGAGACTAAAGGTAAGTGTGAGCACGGAGAATTTGTCTTGACAGAAGGATGCCCTCAATGTATGGAATTATTCTCAAGGACTGAATTTCCTACACTGGAGCCGGAAGGCGAGATAAATATAGAAGTAACGAAGGCCTTAGCCCTACGACCTGGTGAAGATATCGAGGCGCACGGCTACTATGTAGACGGAGTGGGGCTTCTTGAATATGCTGAGAAGAGAGTCATTGCTACACTAGAAGATAACCAAGCGGCCAGCGATGACCTCACCATCATCTCCAAGCTCAAAAAGGTGATGGAGAATAAGCGCAAATCTTTATTGGACCCGCTTAAACTCCAAGCAGATGCTATCCGAGACACTTATAGCACTCTGATGGATCCAATTATTGCTGCCGAGAAAATCACCAAAGACAAGATGCTGGGCTATGCTGTTAAACAGGAAGTCACCCGTAAGGCTCAAGAAGAAATAAACAGAAAGAGGCTTGAGGCAGCTGAAGCAGAAATGAAGCTGAATGGAGAGCTATCCGAGTCGGTCAATCTTGTTGAGGTTATGCCGGAAGTCTCAAAGAGAGTGTCGACCGATATGGGATCAAGTGGGCAGAGGATGATAAGAAAATACCGAGTTGTGGACTTCGCCCTATTGCCCGACCAGTATAAGGTCGAGAACTCGGCTCTCCTTAATAAAGTGGTTAAGGCTGGTATCCATGAAGTCCCTGGGGTTGAGCTATGGAGTGAGCCAATTATTGCGGTAACAACAAGATAACGCTTGACAATTACCTACATATCTGATATGCTTATATGTAGGAGGTAAGATATGGAAACAGATATAAAACCATTACATTGCAAACGATGTGGTCATTCATGGTATCCTCGTGGGACAAGAATTATTACTTGCCCTAAATGCAGAAGTCCTTATTGGGACAGGGAACGCAAAAATGCCTGAGATTGGGGAAGTTAAAAACGCTAGGGAAATAGGGAAAATAGGGCATCAACCTTACATATTTTCCTCTTGTGCTGACTGTGGTCTATTACGTTGGGTTAGGTTTAAGAAGGGGAAGGCTGTAAGTTCAAAGTGCCGAAGCTGCATGGCTAAAGGGAGGAACATAAGAGGTGTTGAAAGTCCGAATTGGAAAGGTGGCAGAATAATATCTAGTGGTTATATCTATATCAGACTTCAACCTGATGACTTCTTCTACCCAATGACTCTTCGTAGCTATGTAGCAGAACATCGTCTTGTAGTAGCCAAAGCATTAAATAGATGCTTACTGCCCTGGGAGATAATCCACCATAAGGGCAAAAAATATCCTAGCGGGAGTAAGGAAAATAGAAGCGACAATAGATACCCTGAAAATCTCCAATTATTAGATGATAAGAAATACCACCTCGTAGATAGCTTGGTAAAAACTCATATAAAGAAGCAAACCAAGCAAATCACGGAATTACAGGCTAGGGTTACATTACTTGAAGCAGAATTAGTATTACACAAAAATAACGAACCTATAATTGCAACGAGAGCGAGGTAAATAATGCTCGAATGGTATCTATATGGACTGGCTAGTGGCTTACTACTAGCGATAGTCTGTCGGTGGGTTGGCAAGAAGATATTTAAGTAAAAAGGAGAGGCGAATGGCAGAGATAACTAAAGAAATGAGAGAGGAACTTCGGACACCTTTACCGGTAGAAGCAGTAAGCCAGCACCCAACCAAGACATATCTCTCAAGTATAAAGTCAATTTATGTAGCCGAGAGAATAAGCGCTGTATTTGGTGTTGGTAGCTGGACTCTTAAGAGTGAAGTTATTGAGAGGATAGATTACCAAAGAACAGACAAGAGCGGGGAATTAAAAGACGTCAGATTTGTGGTAGTCAAAGCCGTGCTAGAAATCCCTGAATACGGTTTCTACGGAGAAGCCTATGGGGGAAATGACAACGAAGATCTCGGAGATGCTTACAAAGGAGCTACTACTGACGGCTTCACTAAAATAGCAGGACAGCAATTAGAAATCGGGATAGACGTATTCAAAGGAATAAAAGACCCAAAGAGACAACCTGGGGATAAGCCAGCCATCGCAAGGAAAGCCCCGCCACCGGCGGCCAAGCCACCACCACTGAAGAATCTGGGGGATCTCTACACTAGGGCTGCAAAGTTCGGACTCAGCCCAAGCGATGTCCGCGGGGCAAACGGAGTAAGTAATGGAGAAGAGATTACAGACTTTGATATAGCATGGAAAGCAACGGCTACCAAATTCTCAGCTACTATCAAGGCACAACAGGAATCAAATAAATGAAGTGCTCACCAATTCGTAAGGTTAGTAATAAACAAAAGAAAGAGTTGGCTCTGAGGAGTAAGCTCAAGAAGGAATACATGGAAGAGACTGAGGGACATTATATGACCTATGGTAGCACCGGAGATATTAGAGGGCTGTCCCTGTCGCATATAGTAGCTCTCAGCAGGGGAGGGAAGAGCACCAAGGAAAATACATTGCTGGAGTGCTACCTAGACCACACTCGGTATGAAAAGAAACCCGAACTAAGGGAACAAGAACACCCAGAACTGTTTGAAAAGTGGGAGGATGATAAAAAGGAGACTGCTTACCTTATACTGGGTATATGCCCTGAGTGTCCTATTTATAGGGAGGGCACAGATGAGGAGAAAGATGAGTGAACAAGATTTGGTTACAGAACAGGAAGTGGCGAATGTAACAAGTGTGCAATTTTCCGATGAGGCTTGGGAAGATGTTCAAAGAGCACTCAAAGTCCAACGGGCCCACACAATCCAGCGTTTCAAGGATGCTGTGAAGCAATCTCAAAAGGGTGAGGAGATTGACCTTTCAGAAGAAGAGTTTGAAGTGTTCTACTCTATATATAATGCGGGTATAGCCGAAGCCCACAAGAGTAGGGTATGCCCTGAACCAAGATGTAAGGGGAAAGGCGGATGGATGGCATCTAGTCATTCAAAATGGGTTACTTGCCCTACCTGTCAAGGCACAGGTGAAGTCCAGAAGGCTAGGCCTGATAGGGAGAAGATATTTAGTATACCAGCTTTGTTGGCTGCTGCAGAAGAAGGCAGACAGGAAGGAAGATTAAACTTTATAAAATGGTTGAGGGGCACCACCAAATACAAACTGATGCAAAGAACTTCCAACGGAAAGTATTACGAGAACCTATTAGAGGGAGATTGGCAAACTCTCAAGGATGGCAAAGATGATTGATAGAGAGAAAGAGCTTAGAATATTATTAAGCCACCAGGTTTATTTTAAGGTAGCTTATGGGCTTGATAAACTAACCAAGGCAGTCCTAGCCCTCTTTCCTGATACAGAACAGCTTGATGCTATGTTAGTGGAAGTAAGGGGAACGGCTAAGGAGCAGGAGAGAGAGAGGATATGGGCGTGGGGTCATTTGATGTGTGGTATATATGAGCATACAAACATTCCTATCCCCAAAGAAATGGGCGGTGGTATGATTAAGAAGGAAAATAGGCGTAGGCGAAGATGTATAGAATGCTGGAACACATTATGATATGGCACTGAAGATGGTAAGCCTTGAGGAGTAAGTAATGCAAAAGACAAAAATAGAGTGGTGTGATTACACAATCAATCCAGTGAAGGGGCTGTGTCCTGTGGCTTGCCCTTATTGTTATGCAAGGGCTATGTACCATCGTTTCAAGTGGAATCCTGAAATAAGGTTTGATGGCAATGCTCTTGTTGATTTTCCTAGTAAACCTAGTAGGATATTCGTAGGTAGCACAATGGAGTTGTTTGGCGATTGGATAAAGCCCGGATGGATGGAGCAAATAATGGCTTTACCACACAATTTCCCACAACACACATTCTTATTCCTCACCAAGCAACCGCAGAACCTCATCAAGTTCAGCCCCTTCCCTGATAACTGCTTCGTTGGTGTTAGTGCTACGGAACAGCATTATTTCGTTAGAGCATTATCTGAGTTACGCTTTATTGAAGCAAAGGTAAAGTTTCTTAGCTTAGAGCCATTATTGGCACATATTCCTTGCTTGCCTGAAGCTCTAACCTTAGCTGGCATTGGTCAAGTAATCATTGGAGCCCAGTCAAAACCAACAGTGATGCCCAAGATAGAGTGGGTCCAGGAGATAGTCCAAGCCTGTGATAAGGCTGGGGTCAAGGTCTTCTTGAAGGATAACCTTTATGATTTCTTTATGAATGTGCCTCACTCTGATTTATTCTGGGAAGATATGAGCAACCTAAGACAGGAGCTACCCTCAGGAGATTAGATGACTAAGATAATAGATTTCAGTATTCCTAAAGGTGCAGTTTTCTCAGATGACGGAAAATACCGCTATGCCTTGTGGCGAATATGGAATCTGAGGCGCCCTATTTTATTACAAATAGGCTTGAACCCTTCTACGGCAGGAGCAATTAAGAATGACCCCACAATAACGAGGGGGATGGTAAGAGCCGACAGGGGTGGGTTCGGTGGTTTTCTTATGGGAAACCTTTATGGTTATGTATCAACTAATCCGGCTGCCTTACTTGGAGATGGCGACTTTATTGGAGAATACACAGACTATTATCTAAAACAGATGATTGAAATGTCTGATAAGCATCTCTGTGGTTGGGGAAGTTTTAAGCCTGTAAAACAAAGGGCATCAACCATATTAAATATGCTCAAAGAGCCTTATTGTTTAGGAGTCAATCAGGACGGTCAACCAAAACATCCTCTTTATGTGGGCTACGATGTGCCAATGGTTAAATACTCGGAGCAATGAAGTAGAGAACTATGAAACTAGGTGAGATAATCAAAAAGATAGAAAAACCTTATCTACCAGTTGAGCCGGAGATACCTGTGTCACTTATTAAGACTGTAGTTGCAGAGGCTTTTTATTCCACTGTTTATGAATTAGAGAGTAAAAGGAGAGATGAAAATACTGCATTGGTTCGGCAAGTGGCGATGTATATTATACGGCAAAAAACGAACCTATCTTTATCGGCAATAGGTAAACAATTAGGCGATAGAACATCGGCGACCGTGTCATTTGGTTATCAGAAAATTGCTGGTGCTCTTAGAACAACCCCTTCTTTAAGGCGTAAGATTTCAGAAATAGAGCAGGTTTTACATCGAAGTAGAGAGTGATAGAGAACTATGAAACTATACACCACTAACAGAACTGACATTATAATAAAGTTTAGCGATAAGAG
>SDBU01003758.1_pt1 | contig 19139 bp, 19 predicted proteins | sample 2277071 | NCBI WGS metagenome assembly SDBU01 (sample SAMN10397929, study PRJNA504765) | marine sediment metagenome | isolation source: marine sediment core GS08_GC12, 126 cmbsf | place: Arctic Ocean: Gakkel Ridge, Loki's castle | collected 2008 | reverse complement strand
TCGAACCTAATATTAATTGAATAGCCAACTTAGAATTATCATTGGCAGGAATTGGATAATCAATTTTAGTCGGATCAGAATCGGAATCAACAATGGCAATAACTGGAATGTCCAACCCATTAGCTTCCAAAGTGGCTACTTTCTCATCTATAGTATCGGCGACAAATAAAGCGTCGGGTAGAGATTTCATTTCCCTAATTCCGCCCAAAGTTTTTTCCATTTTCTCCAATTGGAGATTAAAAGTTCTTTGCTCTTTTTTGGTTAATTTTTTGAAAAATTCTTTGTCCTGTTTTTGTTTTTCTAAATCTTCAAATTTTCTAAGGGCTTTTCTGACGGTTTCAAAATTAGTCAAAGTACCGCCCAACCAACGAGAATCAACATAAGGCATTTTTAGAGCTTGGGCAGTATTTTTTATAGCTTCCTTGGCTTGTCCTTTGGTGCCAATAAAAAGAATAGTTTTATTATTAGCTAATAATTTTTGCAAATAATCTTGAGCTTTTTTTAGACATTGAAGGGTTTTTTCTAAATTAATAATATGGGTGTTATTGCGAATACCGAAAATATAGGGAGACATTTTTGGATGCCATTTTTTTCTAATATGACCAAAATGGGCTCCTGCTTCCATAAGTTGTTCTAAAGTTGGAATATCTTGTGACATTAACACTCCTTCTAGTCGCTAAATTATCAGTAAACAGCAAACAGTTAACAATTAACAACAAAAATATTATCCGTTGTTTGCTGTTTGTTGCTTACTGTTCGCTGAAATAAATTGTACCAGAAAACAATCACTCTTGCAAGTTCTCGCAAAAAGCCTTTAAAATCCTTGACAAATTATAATTGATCTGCTAAGCTATAAGTACGTTAGTACATTACATTCTGCGAGGTGAGAAAGAGATGAAAGAGAGAAAAGAAAGGAAAATCTGGCAGTTGGTTGTAGGCTCCGCTTTAATTCTTCTCGGCTTAGTAGGCATCTACCTTCCTATAAAGGTATTGCGGAATTTAGCTGCTATGCCCAACACGGTTACCTCTGTCCACTACTTAGGGAAAAGTGTTCTGCAAGCTGACAGAGTCACAGGATCTACAGTGTATCTCGACAAAGAATCTTTCGAAGTATTGACTCACCAAGCTACCCAGACTTGGCTTGTTCTATTGGGTACCGCTAGATTGCCTGGATGGTCTGAGCCAGGAAATAAAATCGGCATTTATCTTGAAATAGAGAACCGTCCTACGCTCTATTTCAGTGAAATCGAACCACCAATCCCCTATGGTTATAAAGGTGGGGTCGAGGATATTTACCCACTTGGCGATGGGAGAGTTGAAATAGTCTGGCATAAGACAGACCATGGCCTATCTGGTGTTTTAATGATTATTCTAGGCATTGGGCTTCTGGTCTCCGGTATGCTCTATACCCAAATGGCTAACGCCAACAAGTCAGCCTCACACTTAATCAACTAACTTTCCTATCTGGACTGGCCCTGCAGGCCTACACAAACTCAACGTGTTCGCCCGCAGGGCTTTTTTCTTTACTTCGATATGTTTTTCTGCTATAATCAAAACATAGGAGTTGGGATGAAACAGAAAATACATCCAAAATATTATCCAAAAGCTAAGGTCACCTGCGCTTGTGGCAATACTTTTAAAATTGGCTCAACAGAACCTAAAATGAATACTGAAATCTGTTCTGCCTGCCACCCCCTTTACACAGGAAAACACAAATTCATTGACACCGCCCGTAGAGTTGATAAATTCCAAGAAAAAGTCAAGAAAGCTAAAGCCCTAAAACAAACCAAACAAAAAAAGACAAAAAAGAATGAAACAAAAAATAAACCAAATAAAAAAAGAATATAATCAAATTCTAAAAGAGATCTCAAGACCCGAAATTGCCAAAGATATTGAAAAAGTCCAAAAACTCTCTCGAAAAAAAGCAGAATTAGAGAGAATTATTTTGGATTATAAAAAATTGCAAAAAGTAGAAAAAGAAATCAAAGAAAATCAAACATTAGCTGAAAAAACTCAAGAACCAGAACTAAAAAAAATGGCCCAACAGGAATTGGCTAAATTAAAAATCGAGAAAGAAAATTTAGAGAAATTTTTGCAATTCGCCACTTCTCCCGAAGCTGCCTTTGACAGCAAAAATGTTATTTTAGAAATTAGGGCTGGGGCGGGCGGCAAGGAAGCAGGATTGTTTGCCGCGGATTTGCTAAGAATGTATTTAAGATACGCTCAAAACAAGGGCTGGAAAACAGAAATTTTAAATAGCCAAAAAACCTCTTTAGGTGGAATTGGCCAAGTTAGTCTATTAATCACTGGCGATAATGTCTATAAATTTTTAAAATATGAATTTGGGGTGCATCGAGTCCAAAGAGTACCTAAAACCGAAAAATCGGGACGAATTCATACTTCAACAGCTTCAGTCGCAGTTTTGGCTGAAGCAAGTGCTGCGGAAATTGAAATTAACCAAACCGATTTGAAAATTGATACTTTTAGATCATCCGGTCCTGGCGGGCAAGGGGTTAATACCACCGATTCTGCCGTCAGGATTGTCCATCAGCCCTCAGGCATTGTTATCTCTTGCCAAGATGAACGCTCTCAAATAAAAAACAAAGCCAAGGCTCTGAAAATTTTAAGGGCGAAATTGCTGGAAATTCAAGAAGAAAAAAAGGCGGAAAAACAAGCCGCTGATCGCAAAAGCCAAATTGGCCGCGCCATGAGAGCTGAAAAAATCAGAACTTATAATTTTCCCCAAGATCGAATTACCGATCACCGAGGTAAGTTTTCTGTTGGCAATATTGAGTCAGTTTTAGATGGTGACTTAGACCGAATTATTGATAAATTGACCTCGAACTCAAACAGTAAAAAGCAATAAACAGTAAACAAACAACAATCAACAATTTTAAATTTTATTGTTAACTATTGATTGCTGATTGTTGATTGTAATAAAAAATAATTAAACTTATTTAATGACTATTCAAAAAACTCTCTTGTGGAGTGAGAAAATTTTAAAACAAAAGAATATCCTAACCGCTCAGCTTGATGCTGAGATTCTTTTAGGATTCGTATTAAACAAAAAACGAGAATGGCTAATTGTCCACTCTGATGATAAAATTGCTGCCAGAGATTTTCATAAATATCAAAGATTAATTTTGCGACGGGCAAAACAGGAACCTGTCGCCTATATCACGGGCAAAAAAGAATTCTACGGCCTCGAATTTAAAGTCAATAAAAGTGTTCTCATCCCTCGCCCTGAAACTGAAATTTTAGTCGAAACTATATTAAAAGAAATCACTAAACGCTATACCCTACACCCTAAACCCTTAATGGTGGCCGATATTGGAACGGGTTCAGGAAATATCGCTATAACTTTAGCTAAGCTCGCGCCTCAAAAAATCAAAAAAATTTACGCCGTAGATATTTCTAAAAGTGCTTTAAAATTAGCTAAGCTGAATACTAAAAATCACAACGTCACAGACAAGATCAAATTCCTCCACTCGGACTTATTTGCCAATTTTCCTAAAAATGCAAAGTTCGATATTATCTGCGCAAATTTACCCTATTTAAATAATGAGTTTAAAAATTTACCATACGAACCCCAAATAGCTCTAAAAGGCGGCAAAACCGGCACTAAAATATATAAAAAATTCTTTAGACAGGTCGAACCACATCTCAAAAAAGACTCTAAAATTTTCATTGAAATCGGTGACCAACAAGCCAAGCTAATCAAACAAATAATCAAAAAACAGCTCCCCAAAGCTAAGATCAAAATCTTAAAAGACCTCGCCGGCCTCGATCGAATAGCTGTTATTTATACTCGGTCAACTTTAATTTAACTTTATTTTCTCCACCATCTCTCAAATAGATAATCTCTATTTCATCACCAGGTTGATACTGTTGAACCAAACGAGATAATGAATGATTTTCGTCTATTTTTTCTCCATTAATGGCTGTGATAATATCGCCTTCTTTTATGCCTGCTTTGTCGGCTGGACTGTTTGACAAGATTGCTGGCTCCCCTGTTTCTCCAGAATAGACCAAAGCTCCATCTTCAGTAGACAAATCATATTCTTCAGCGATCTCTTTAGTCAAAGAAATATATCTAATACCAATTAAAGGCCTAACAATCCTGCCATGTTTCTTGTAGCTCTCAATAGCAGATTTGGCCACATTAATTGGAATAGCAAAACCTATACCTTCTGCCATACTTTTTTCCGCCACTGCCGTATTAATACCCGTCACTTGCCCATCAATATTAACCAAAGGCCCGCCTGAATTTCCTTGATTAATAGCCGCGTCAGTCTGCAACAACCCCTCCAATCTTTCTTGGTTACCACTAGAAGTATCGCCTGCTTGAATTGTTCTTTCCTTAGCTGATATCACACCCGTGGTAACTGTATTTTGAAATCCTAAGGCATTACCAATAGCAATTATTCGTTGGCCAATTTGTAAGTCATCCGAATCGCCTAATTCGGTTGGCGTCAAACCTGAAGCTGAAATTTTAATTATCGCCAAATCATTAAAAGGATCGGTCGCTTTAATCTGGGCTTTGTGGCCCTTCCCATCAGAAGTAAAAACAGTATATTCAGCAGATGTATTGGAAACAACATGTCTATTAGTCAGAATCAAGCCATCAGAGGTAATAATAAATCCGGAACCAAAGGATTGTTGGGTCTGAGAAAAACCAAAAATATCCTCAATTGTAGAAATAGCCGTAATAGAAACCACTGAGGGGCTTACCTTTTTAACTGCATCAATCACTGCCGACTCTTCTGTTACTTTATATGTTTTGCTACCAATATCTAAACCTAATTTTGACTCCTCCAAACCCGCCCTACCAGACAAAGCATAAATTGAAATCACCCCGCCCAAAAAACCAAAAATCAAGCTGGAGACCAAAATAATTATCACCGTTGTGCAGCCCACTTTGGAAGGTTTTTTAAATTTTCGAGGTCGGCCCGAAATTCCTTTGTCTTCAAAAGATAATTTACCTGCGACCACTCTGCCCCCTTCTGTTTTTAGTTCTTTTTGCTTCTAATTTTTTCTCTAATTCTTCTTCCTTTTTTATTTTACTAGAAATTCGGCTTAAATAAAATCCCACCAAAGCAGCGATAAGGGTAACAACTAAAGCATATATTAACCAAGAAAGCACAGTGCTACCTGACTTTAAATATTTTTTAATAATTTCAGAAATGGCTGTATTCCAAGCCAAAGCAGCCACGAAAACAAAAGCAGCCGAGACCATTTTTGTCGTTGTTTTTAAAAATTCAATTCTAAATTCTCTGACTGATTTTTTTATATACTTAGCCATTTCTATTTCAACTTTTTATTTAAAATTTCAGTTACTATTTTGGGATTGGCACGACCTTTGGTCTTTTGCATCGCCTGACCAATCAGAAATTGCAAAGCTTGGGTTTTTCCTTTTTGAAAATCTATAACCGTCTTTGGATTTTCAGAAATTATATTATCGCAAATTTCTTCCAATTCTTTTTCTCCAGAAATCACCTCAAAGCCGGCTTTTTTAATAATTTCGTCTGGCGTCTTTCCTGATTTTACCATAATGTCTAAAACATCTTTGGCGATTTTATTAGATATTTTACCAGATTCTATTTTTAAAATCAAGTTAGCCAAATCTTTAGGCTTAATTTTATTTTCAGAAATCGTTTTGCCGGCTTTGTTCAATCGGCCTTTAACTTCTGTCAAAATCCAGTTAGCCGCTTTTTGGGGCTTTACTTTCTCAGCTGTCACTTCCTCAAAAAAACTAGCCAATTGAAAATTCGAAGCTAAAACTTTAGCATCTTTTAGATTTAATTTCAAATCTGAAACAAATCTATCTATTTTTTGATCAGGCAATTCTGGTAAAGTCTGTTTTATTTTCTCAACATCAGCTGATTTGAAAACCTGGGGCGGCAAATCCGGCTCAGGAAAATAACGGTAGTCGGAAGCAGTTTCTTTGGTCCTCTGAGAAAAAGTGATTTGCTTGGTATCATGCCAGCCACGAGTTTCCTGAATTATTTTCTCGCCTGATTCCAATAAATCTTTTTGTCGATCAATTTCATAATCAATTGCTTTTTCAGTAGAGCGGAATGAATTCAAATTTTTAACCTCAACTTTTGTGCCTTCTTTGCCATTTTTAGAAACCGAGACATTCGCTTCCACCCTCATCTGGCCTTTCTCCATATCAGCTGAGGAAACGCCTAAATATCTCAAAATCAGTCTCAACTTTTGGGCAAATTCTTTAGCCTGTCCAGCCGATTCAATATCCGGCTCCGTGACAATTTCCATCAAGGGAACACCTGAACGATTAAAATCAACCAGAGAATAATTAGCTGCCTCAGGATGTAATAATTTTGCTGTATCTTCTTCCAAATGAACTCTTGTAATGCCGATTTTTTTATTCCCAATTTTGAGAGATCCACCATGGGAAATTGGCAAATCATATTGAGAAATCTGATAACCTTTAGGCAAATCTGGATAAAAATAGTTTTTTCGATCAAATTTTGTTTTTTTTGCAATTTTACAATCCAAGGCTAAGGCGGTTTTAATCGTCCACTCAATCGCCCTTTTGTTTGCCACAGGCAATGTCCCGGGAAAGCCCAGACAAATCGGACAAATATTAGAATTAGGCTCATCAGCTGTTGGCTTATTTTTGCAATCACAAAACATTTTCGAGCGCGTTTTTAACTCAACATGAATTTCTAATCCAATTTTTGGTGTATATTTTGGCATTTTTACCTCAATTTATTTTGGGTTTCTTTTTATTCCATTCAGAGGTTTTTTCATAAATTGAAGCTAATTGAAAAATCTTCTCTTCTCCAAAATGCGCTCCAATAATATGTAGCCCAACTGGCAAGCCATTTGAAAATCCGCAAGGAACTGAAGCTGCTGGCAAACCAGCCGGATTGACCGGAACTGTATAAATATCAGATAAATACATTGTTAGAGGGTCATCTATTTTCTCCCCTATTTTAAAAGCAGGAGTAGGCGAAACAGGACCTAATATTAAATCTACATTTTTGAAAGCCTGGTCAAAATCTTGCTTAACTTTAGTTCTTACTTGCATTGCTTTTTTATAATAAGCTTCATAATAGCCAGAAGATAAAGTGTAAGTGCCTAACATAATTCGGCGTCTCACTTCCTGCCCAAATCCTTCTTGCCGTGTTTTGAGATATAAGTCTAATAGATTTTTTGGCTTTGTGTTTTTCCCTTTGGCTTTGCTATATCCATACTTTATTCCATCATAACGAGCTAAATTAGAAGAAGCCTCAGCCAAAGCTATTATATAATAGGTCGGGAGAGCATACTTGACATATGGTAAACTAATTTCAATAATCTCAGCCCCCATTTTAGAAATTTTATCAATTGTTTTTTTGATGACATTCTCAACTTTTTTATCCAAACCCTTTCCAAAAAATTCTTTAGGCACCCCAATTTTTAAATTTTTAATACTTTCAGCATTTATCGCCTTTTTATAATCAGGCACTTTTTCAGACACAGTTGTTGAATCTAAATTATCATAACCGGCAATAATTTTTAGCAAAATCGCTGAATCCTCGGCGCTCTTGGTAATCGGCCCGGCTTGATCAAGACTTGAGGCGTAGGCTAAAATACCATATCGAGAAACCCGACCATAAGTCGGTTTGATTCCAAAAACACCACACAGAGAGGCTGGCTGTCTAATTGAACCGCCTGTATCTGTGCCCAAGGCGGCAATTGCCATATTAGCGGCCACTGCCGCGGCTGAACCGCCAGATGAACCGCCCGGCACTCGGGTCAAATCCCATGGATTTTTAGTTGGCCCCGAGGCAGAACTTTCAGTTGAAGAACCCATGGCAAATTCATCCATATTGGTTTTGCCTAAAATCACTACTCCAGCATTTTTCAATTTCTGAGTCACTGTTGATTCATAAGGCGGGATAAAATCCTCCAAGATTTTCGAGCCAGCCGTAGTTTTCACCCCCTTGGTGCAGAAAATATCTTTGACCGCAATTGGAATTCCATCAATCTCACTTTTCGTCTCACCTTTGGCCCGCCTGGCATCTGACTCTTTGGCCTGCTGTATAGCCTCATCTTCTGTTATTGCAATAAAGGCATTAATTTTCGGCTCCAATTTCTTGATTTGTTTCAGACAACTTTCAGTTAAATCTTGCGAACTAATTTCGCCATTTTTTAATTTTTCTTGAGCCTCTTTTAGTGTTAATTCATTCAATTTCATTTTGCTCCAATATAATCGGCACTTTAAAATAACCATCTTTTGTCTGGGGAACGTTTTGCAGCAATTCCTCTTTGGTAGCCCGATCTGCAACCTGCTTTCCCGGTTCATCCTCTCTGGTTACATTAGTCAAACCAGTTACCTGAGCTGTCGGCTCAACGCCCTCTGTATCCACCTTATTTAATCGCTCCACATAAGATAAAACATCAGACAATTGTCCGGCAAATTGAGTTTTCTCTTTTTCGGAAATTCCTAAACGCGCTAAATTTGCAATATGCTCGACATCTTTTTTTGAAATCTTTGCCATCCCTACCTCACAAAATTAATTATATATTTTCATTTTACCATCTTTAAAAATTCTTTTTCTGAGACAATTTTTTTGCCTAATTTTTTCGCTCTATCATATTTTGAACCAGGCTCATGACCGACTACCACAATCGTCACTTCTTCAGTCACATCATCAGCCGCTTCTGCGCCCAAATTCCGCACTTTCTCTCTGGCCTTATCCCGGCTCATCGCGTCTAATGAACCAGTAAAAACAAACACCTCGCCTTTCAAAGGACCTTTTTTGATCCGCTCTTCCATAATCTGCACACCTGATTTTTTCAATTTCTCAATAAATTTCAAATGATATTTGTCTCTAAAATAATCATAAATGCTTTTGGCAACAATGCCGCCCACATCGGGAATTTTCGCCAGCTCCTCTAAGCTAGCCTTTTTGATTCCATCCAAATTCCTAAAATGTTCAGCCAAATCAATCGCTGTCTGTTCGCCAACATTGGGAATTCCCAAAGCGTACAAAAATCGGTTTAAAGACACTTTTTTGTGCGCCCTTATTGACTCAATAATATTAGCAGCTGATTTTTCGGCAAACCTTTCCAATGGTTTAATATCGCCTTGCCTTAAAACAAACAAATCAGCTGGATCAGAAATTAAACCTTCATCTAAAAACTTTTTCAAAACCTTAGGTCCCAAACCTTCAATATCAAAGGCGGCTTTGGAGATAAAATGTTGATATTTTTTAAAATTCTTTGCTTCGCATTTTGGATTTAAACAACGCCAGAAAGCGCCTTGTTTTTCTAATTTACTCTTGCAAATCGGACACTTTGTCGGCATTTTGAATTTTTTCTCTTTGCCAGTCCGCATATCTTTGATTGGCCCGACAACTTCGGGGATGACATCACCGGCTTTTTGAATCGTCACTGTATCGCCAATTCTAACATCCTTGCGCTTGATCTCATCTTCATTGTGTAAGGTGGCGCGGGAAATGGTTGAACCAGCGAGCAAAACCGGTTTTAATTGAGCCACTGGGGTTAAAGTACCACGTCGACCCACCTGAACAATAATATCTTCGACTTGAGTAGTTGTTTGCTCAGCAGGAAACTTAAAAGCCACCATTCCCCGAGGAGCTTTACCAACCACTCCTAATTTTTTAAAGGTAGCCAAATCATTTATATTTATCACCACGCCATCTGTCCAATAGTCTAAATTCTCCCGATCTTTCTGCCACTTGGCATGATAGTTAATCACTTCATCAATATTTTTACAATATTTATTTTCTGGGTTAGTGGGAAAACCCAAGAGACCGGCTAATTTATGACATTCCTCGTGAGTTTTTTGACCCAAATCTGTGACTAAATTATAGGCATAAAAACTTAATCTGCGCGAGGCGGTAATCTTGGAGTCTAATTGTCTAATTGATCCAGCGGCTGCATTTCTGGGATTGGCAAATTTTGCTGCACCTTTTTTTTCTTGTTCAATATTTAGCTGTTCAAAAGTTTTAATATCCAAAAAAGCTTCGCCGCGCACTTCCAAGCGTTTTTTGGCTTTGCTGCGCATTGTGGCTGGTAATTTTTCAATGGCAATTTTCAAGGGTATTGCCTCAATTGTCTTGAGGTTTTGGGTAACATCTTCGCCGATCCGGCCATCGCCTCGAGTGGCAGCGGTTTTTAACACACCATCTGCATATACCAAAGAAACCGCCAAACCGTCCATTTTCAATTCTGCATAGAAATCAAAGTCTTTTTCATCAACTAATTTTTTGTTTCTCTTTTCCCAATCTTTGAATTCTTCTGGAATAAAAACATCAGTTAAAGACAGCATTGGCACAGCATGTCTGATTTTCTTAAATTTATCCAAAGGCTTTCCCCCGATTCTCTGAGTCGGACTGTCTGAACTGACCAAATCAGGATATTGCTCTTCCAATCGTTGGAGTTCGTGTTTTAAAGAATCTGAAACCGCATCAGAAACCAGAGGCTTATCTAAAACATGATAAGCATAGCGGTATTTGTCGATCAATTTTCTTAATTTTTTGATCCGTTCTTTCGCTTGCTGTTTGTTCATAAATAAATCCTATTCAAGTATATTTTAAGCGATTTTGACCAAAAATAAAAGGGGCAAAACCCTTAAAAATTACTAAATCGCAAATTCAGAACATTTTTCTTAAAACAACGATGCGTTCTTTGACTGGCGGGTGCGTCATGAATAATGTGGAAACTTTTTTCTTCATTGGATTTGCAATATACAAATGAGCAGTTGCCTTGGTAGTTCTTCTTAAAATATTCCTATCAGCTGAAATTTTCTCTAAAGCTGATGCCAATCCCTCGGGATATCGAGTCATTAAAGCTGCAGTGGCGTCAGCTAAAAATTCTCTTTTGCGCGAAATAGCTAATTGGATTAAATAGGCAGCTATCGGCGCTAAAATGGCTAAAACAATACCAACTAAAATTAAAATCAAACCAATCTGCCCTCCATCCCGGCCTCGTCTGCGACCCAAACCACCCCAAAACGACCATCTTAAAAACCAATTAGAAAACAAAGCTACAACTCCAACTAAAACAACCACAATTGTCATTAATCTAATATCATAATTTCCAATATGAGACATTTCATGCGAAATCACTCCTTCAAGCTCGGGTTTGTTTAATTTTTCTAACAAACCTGTAGTCACAGCGATCGCTGCGTGTTCTGGATCTCGACCAGTGGCAAAAGCATTTGGGGCTGGATCTGAAATAACACAAACCTTAGGTTTGGGTATGCCAGCAGTGATGGCTAAATTTTCTACTATTCGGTGTAATTTTAAATAGGGCTCTTTGCGCGGTACTTTATGAGCCCCAGATATTGCCAAAGTAATTTGATCAGAATAATAATAACTAACTAAAGCTTGGAAAATAGCAAAAACAACCGCTGCCGGTAAAATCCAAAACGCATCGAATGTATAGCTAAAAATCCAACCAAGCCCAATTATAAATATTAAAAATAGGACCAACAACAAGGCTGTTTTTCTTTTATTTGAGTCAATTTCTTTGTACATTTTAAATTAAAATTATTTTTTTTCAGAAAAATCAACTTTGACGGGTTCTCGAGCAGCCAGTTCTTTAAGTTCAAAAAGATCCATTTGTTTAAAACCAGACATTGAAGCAATCATCTTGTCTGGAAATCTCTCAATTTTTATGTTGAGATCTCGAACATTGGCATTGTAAAATCGGCGTGATGCCTCGATTTTATTCTCAGTGTCAGTCAACTCATCTTGAAGCTTTTGAAAATTCTCAGTCGCCCGCAATTTTGGATAATTCTCTGCCACGGCAAACAAGCTTTTCAAAGTTGAAGACAGCATATTCTCGGCTTTTTCAGTTCCCTTTACTCCTGTAGCTGACATTGCTTCAGACCTGGCTTTAGTCACCTTTTCAAACAATTCTTTCTCGTGTTTAGCATAACCTTTAACGCTCTCGACTAAATTAGGAATCAAGTTGTAGCGCCTTTTTAGCTGGACATCAATGTCAGACCAGGCTTCTTTGGATCGATTTTTCAGGGAAACTAAACCATTATAAATCGCCACTCCCCAGACAATTAGGATGAATAGAATTCCTAAAATCACGTATAGTGCGATCATTCGACCTCCTAAAATTTAATTATTTATTTTTTCGCTTTATTCTTTTTGGTCTTTTTAATTTTTTTCTTGGACTTCTTCTCTTTAATTTCTTTCTTTAATTTTTTAGCTGCCGCTTTTCCAACAATTTTCACTTTTATCTCAGGTTCAACCCCTGCGGCCAATTTTATTTTAGCCTTGTATTCTCCTGGACTCTTAATTGGCAAATCGCCAATTACATCAACTTTGCCTATTTTTATTTTAGACTTTTTTTCAACTTCTTTCAAGATATCATCTTCAGCCACAGAGCCAAATAATTTTCCTTTAGCGCCCGCTTTTTTCTCAATCTCTATTTTTAGACCTTCCAATTTTTCCGCCATTTTTTTCGCCTTTTCAATCACGGCTACTTTTTCTTTCTTTTTCTCTTTCATCTTTCTCAAAATTGCCCCAGCCCTAGGATCAGAGCTTAAAACCGCATAATCTTGGGGAATTAAATAATTGATCGCATATCCTTTGGCGACCTCGATTTTATCTCCTTTTTGGCCTACATTTGCCAAATCATCCAACAATACTATTTCTATTTTTTTGTGACTTTTCTTCATTTCTTAATCTCCTCGATTGCTCTTTCTAGCTGTGGATCTCTATCAGCATCAATATCTTCTTGGGTTAATTTTACTTCAATATCAGGCACAATACCATCGGAATTAATATTACGACCTGAGGGTGTCAACCATTTAGCCACTGTTAATCTTAAATATGAACCGCCCTTTAATTCTTCAAATTCCTGAACCGAGCCTTTGCCAAATGTTCTCTCGCCAATCAAAACTCCTCTTTGATGATCCCGAATAGCGCCGGCGACAATTTCAGCTCCTGACGCTGATCCTTCATTGATCAAAACTACTAATTTGAAATCAGCCAATCTGCCATCCCCAGTTGATGTGAATTCATTCTTTTCACCGCCCTTATATTCTTCCTGGACAATTATCCCTTCTTTTATAAAAACACTGGCAACATTAACCGCGGTCTCTAAAAAACCGCCCGGATTATCCCTTAAATCTAAAATTATCCCTTTGGGCTTTTTGGTCTGAATATCTGAAACAGCATTATTCAGCAAATCTTCTGTATCAGTACCAAATTGAGAAATTCTAATATAGGCAATGTTATCATCTTTTATTTCGTATACCACAGTTTCGATTTTTATTTCTTTCCGGGTGACAGTAACATCAAAAACCTCAGAGCCTCTCAGAATAGTTAAAACAACATCAGTCCCCTTTGGACCCCGAATTTTAGCCACTACCTCATCCAAAGACATTTCATCAGTTCTTTCGCCATCTACTTTAGCAATAATATCTGTTGGCCTTAAGCCGGCTTTTTGGGCTGGCGAATCTTTTAAAGGCGCCACCACAGTCAACTGATTATTCTTAATCGTAATTTCAACCCCAATTCCTTCAAAAATTCCTTCTAAGTCTTTGAGAAAACTTTCGCTTTCACCCGGTTCCATAAAAACAGAATAGGGGTCATCTAAACCTGATAAAATTCCAGAAATCGCTCCATAAAATAATTTCTTTCGATCAACTTCACCGGGATATTCTGCTTCTACTTTATTCCAGACATCCCAAAAAAGAGAAAAATCAATGTCTTTTGGTTTGCCCAGTTCTTTGTTTTGGATTTCAGGAATATAGCCTTTGTAAAACTGCAGATTCTGATGACCATGTAAATAGCCAACAAAATAAAACAAGCCAAAGGTCAAAATTAAAATAATAGGCAGGAGAATTTTTCTTTTTTTCATAAACCCTCGCTACCTATTATATATTGAAATTAAATCTTTGGCAAATTTAATTTATTATCTTTTATTCATAACTAATTTTATCGACAGACAATCTGCAGATTTTTCCTTTAATTTTATTTTCAGAGATATTTTTTAAATGCTTTTTAAGTATTCTATTTATTCTATTCGGATGTAAATCACTGCCCTGAATTATAATTACTCCGTAACTTTTTTTAGCCATTTCAATTAAACCTTTATTTGCTCTAAAGTCTCTATCCAAAGAAATAAAAATTCTTTGTTCCTTGGTGGCTTTTTTGATTTGGGCATAATCACTTAAGCTTCTTGTTTTTTGTCTTGAAATAGAATATTCAACATTATGACTTAAAGATTTTAAAAACTTCCCCGTTTGAATGGGGAAGTTTTCATCGCAGTAAAATCGAAATTTAGGTAGTTTGGGGTTCAACCTTTATCCTTTCATCGGTAGCTCTTTTTGCAATATATTTAAGCGCTGAATTAATTTGATCATTTGTCAAATGGGGGTAACTTTTTTTAATTTCTTTTACATTATAACCACAAGCTATATAACTGCTAATTAAATCAACGGAAATTCTTGTCCCAGAAATTCTTGGCTTGCCACCCAAAATACCTTTTGTGGAAACGATTTTTGTCATTTTGCCTCCCCTCAATTTAAATCGATTTAATTAAATCATATTATTGATTTAATTTTTTGTCAAATTTTTCTTTTTTTCATAAACCCTCGCTACCTATTATATATTGAAATTAAATCTTTGGCAAATTAAAAATTATGGTAAATAATTTAATGGATTAACAGGCGTGCCACCATATCGAACCTCAAAGTGTAGATGGGGGCCGGTTGAAAAACCACTATTATCAACATATCCAATTATTGTATTACCCCCTGAAACACGATCTCCTGGACTAACTCTAATCATACCGTTTGCAAGGTGTGCATAACGTGTAGTGAAACCATTTCCATGATCAATTTCAACATAGTTTCCGTATATATACGCATAAGGATAAGTATTTCCATAACCATCAACGGTAGCAGTCACTACCCCATCCTTTGAAGCAAATACAGGAGGACTAGCTCCACCAGTACCAATATCAATCCCGGAATGACAAGCACCATAAGAATAATTCGGATCACAGAAATATGCAGTAATATACCCTGAAGTTGGCCAATAAAAACCAGACATGCTGGGCGCACCACTTCCGCCGCTAGCACGAGCTGCTTCTTCCATCCGTTTCAACTCAGAATTTGTACTATTATAAAGTTCTCTAATTTTTGCTAATTCCGTTTGATAAGCAACCTCTTGTCCCCTGGTTGTAGTAAGCAACCTATTCACATTTGATTTTTGTATGCTTAATGAACTCTGGGTTGCTTGTTGCTGGGCTAACAATATCTCTTGATCGGCTTTTTTCTTCTCTTGTTCGCCCTGATCTTTAGCCAAAGCAACCTTGATCTTTTGCATCTCTTCCATTGTTGTGGCAATTCTGCCTTCGATCGCGCCCAAATATTCTGTTCTGTCTAAAACCTCTGAGATATTATCAGAAGAAAATAATACCTCTAAAAAGTTTGTGTCAGTCTCTTCATAAATTACTCTTACGGTTTCATTTAAAACTTCTTTTTGATATGCCAATTCTTTTTCTTTTTGCTTGATTTGCGTTTTTAGTTTTTCAATTTCAGCTTGGGCTAAATCAATCTCGGCCTGAGTAGCTTGTATGGATAATTCTGTCTGCCTAATTTGACCATTCATTATCGCAACTTCATTCGCTAGACTTTTTCTCTCCTTTGCCTTTTGATCTAAAATCTTTTTTTGTTGATTTATTTGACTTTGAATCTCTGAAAGCTCTCTTTTTTTATCAGATATCACATCCGCCGAAGTTGCTTGCGGAAACAAAAAAACTATGAGAAAAATAGCCAGAATTGCTATCCTCATAGTTTTTACTATTTTGACTCTAAAATTAGGGCAAAGCATTTTCCCCTCTTTATCTATTTCTATTATATCAAATTTCTTTAAAAATATCAAGTCAATTGTTTGAAAATTGAAAATTTTATACTCTCAAATGCTTCCTGATCGCAATGAAACTGCAACCAGCGCCAATCAAAAAACCAACCGCTAATTGCAACAATATTATCTGCCATAAATGAGCGACAAAATAAGATAACAAACTACCGCCCCATTCTGTCATCACATCACCTAAATATCTATTTACCATAGGCGATAAAAAATTAAAACCTAAAAATAAAAATAAAGTAGATAAAACCGTACCCAAAAATCCATAAAACATTCCCTCCATAATAAAGGGCCAGCGCACCGACGCATCAGTCGCCCCGACTAATTTCATAATCTCAATTTCATCACGACGGCTATAAATCGCTAATCTTATAGTATTGAAAATCACTAAAATGGAAACCAAGATGAAAAAGCCGGAAAATATCAAACCTATTTTCCTTAAAAAGTTGGTCATATTGAGTAATCTCTGAATTGTTGCCTGATTCTCATGCAAAGATGTTTTTCGGATTAAAGGCTTTATTTCATCAGTCTCAAAATAAGTCGCTACCTCTCCTAATTTCTCTAAATCTTTAACTTTAACTTCTATACTGCGCGGCAGAGGATTATCTTTTTCTGTAGCAATCTCTTTTAATTCTTCTTTGATCGGTCTTTGGCGCCATTTTTCTAAAGCCTCGTCTTTGTCAATATAATCGACTGAGGCGATTTCAGGCAACTCCTCAACCTGTTCTTGTAAAGATGTTATTTCTTCCTCAGTAGTGCTTTCAGTAAAATATATTACCAAATCAATTTTTTGTTGTACCATTGAAACAGTCGTCCCAATAATCAAATTCAAAATTACAAAAATAGAAATGGTCAACAAAGTCAAAGTCATTATCAAAGTAGCTGCGATTGACAATAATCTATTTCGCCAGAAACTCAACAGGCTCCATTTAAAAATCCGTGAAATTGTTGTCGATGGAGTCGCTTTTTTCATATTATATATTTCCCCTCTTTTTCATCTGAAACGAATTTACCGCCTTTAATCGTCACCACTCTTTTTCTAAGCCGATCAACAATAGTCTTTTCATGAGTAGCCAGCAAAATAATCGTTCCCTGTTTCTTATTAATTCTTATCAGCAATTCAATAATTTCCCAGGCAGTTACTGGATCTAAGTTCCCAGTTGGCTCATCAGCAATGAGTAACTTAGGGCTATGAATTAAGGCCCGGGCAATTGAAACTCTTTGTTTCTCACCACCAGATAATTCATCTGGAAAATTCTCAGCTTTTTTCTCTAAACCAACCAATTTTAAAACTTTGGGTACTTTTCTTCTGACTTCAGCATCTGGCGCTCCGCAAACCTCTAAGGCAAAGGCAACATTTTCAAAAACATTTTTTTCCGGCAGCAATTTATAATCCTGAAAAACCACCCCAATCTTTCTTCTAAAATAGGGAATCTCTTTTGGCGCCAATTTGGTAATATTATAACCTCCAATTAAAATTCTGCCAGAAGTTGGTTTTTCTTCACAAATTAAAAGCCTCACCAAAGTAGATTTGCCCGCCCCAGACGGACCAACCAAAGAAACAAAATCCCCTTTCGGGACTTTAAAGCTTATTTTTTCTAAGACTTTTATTCTGTTTTTATAAATTTTAGTAACGTTTTTGAATTCAATCACCTGACCCTCTTTTATATAAACTTTCCGTGGCATTTCTTATATTTTTTTCCGCTTCCACACGGGCAGGGATCATTTCTGCCCACTTTGGGAAATTCTTTCACATTTTGGCCTCGGGAAGCGGTTTCTTTTTCCATCGGCGTTTCGCCTACTGCCTGCTTTGATTCCGTGCCTGAAAGTCCAGCAAAAGTACCAGCTGCTGCCTGTTCTGAACCACCCCTCATTGACATTTGACCTCGCGGCGCAGCAGCCATTTCTGCAGGTGGTCTCTCAGATATCTCAACTTTAAAAATCACATTAGTCACTTGGGCATTAATCTCTATCAACAGCTCCCCAAACATATTATAAGCTTCCCTTTTGTATTCAACAAGTGGATCTCTTTGCCCAATTCCCCGCAAACCAATCCCTTCTCTCAAAGCTTCCATATGAGTCAAATGGTCTATCCACAGGCTATCAATCGTTCTTAAATAAATTGTCTTTTCCGCCAAATGCATTGTCTCTGGACCAATTTTCTTTTCACGCTCTTGATAAACTTTTTCTGCTAATTTTTTTAAATATTTGATTAATTCCTCTTGGGTGTCAATCTTTTCAAGTTTGGCTTTAAAATCATCAGGCAAATTTTCACCCAAAATAGTTTTTAAAGTTTCTCTTATTTCCTTTACATTCCAGACATCTTTTGCGCCCGCCGCATGCAATTGGCAAATTTTTTCCAAATTGGCGAAAATTGCATCTAATATCTCCTGTTTCAAATCTTTGCGAGTTAGGATTTTTCTTCTCCTTTTATAGATCGTTTCTCGATGTTTATTCATTACATCATCGTATTCAACCAAATGCTTTCTTAAATCAAAGTTGTAAGACTCAACTTTTTTCTGAGAAGACTCCAAAGATTTAGAAATTAATTTATTTTCAATTGGCTGAGTTTCGGGCATCCTTAAAACTTCCATAATTTTCTGGATTCTTTCCCCGCCAAAAATCCGCATCAAATCATCTTCCATAGAAACATAAAATTGTGAAGAGCCTGGATCGCCCTGACGCCCAGATCGACCCCTCAGCTGATTATCAATTCTTCTCGCCTCATGCCTTTCAGTACCCAAAACATGCAGACCGCCGCTTTTTATAACTTTATCGTGTTCTTTTTGCCAAGTTTTGAGTTTTGAGTTTTGAGTTTTGAGTTCCGCAGGCGGTGTTCCGCCCAAAATTATATCAACTCCACGACCAGCCATGTTTGTTGCTACTGTTACCGCGCCTAGCTGGCCCGCTTGGGTAATAATTTTAGCTTCTCTTTCGTGCTGTTTGGCATTTAAAACATTATATTTGATTCCTTCCTGACGCAACATATCAGACAAAATCTCAGATTTTTCAATCGCAATTGTTCCAACTAAAACTGGTTGGCCTTTTTTGTTTCTCTCTTTAATCTCCTCCACCACAGCTTTGAATTTCCCCTCTTCAGTTTTGTAAATCCGATCGGCCAAATCTTTTCGAACCATTAGCTCATTTGTTGGAAGCACTACTACTTCCAATCCATAAATTTTATAAAATTCCTCTTCTTCGGTTTTGGCTGTTCCAGTCATTCCCGCTAATTTAGCATACATCCTAAAATAATTCTGAAAA
>SDBU01003757.1_pt1 | contig 19151 bp, 48 predicted proteins | sample 2277071 | NCBI WGS metagenome assembly SDBU01 (sample SAMN10397929, study PRJNA504765) | marine sediment metagenome | isolation source: marine sediment core GS08_GC12, 126 cmbsf | place: Arctic Ocean: Gakkel Ridge, Loki's castle | collected 2008 | reverse complement strand
GTACGAAGGGAGGATGAAAATGCGAGAACCCCTAATCCCAAAGCATAAGTTTTCCCAAAGGTCTAAGAGCGCACTCTACACTTGCGATGACGACCTACAAGCCGTGTTCTTCCAAGTCGTTAAGCGGTTTGATTGCACCATCACGTCTGGATACCGGGGCAAGGAAATCCAAAACGTCCTGTACGCTACGGGCAAGACCAAACTCCTGTGGCCTAATAGCAAGCACAACGCATCCCCGTCCAAGGGTGTAGACGCAGCCCCGTATCCTATCGCATGGCAAGACTTAAACCGCTTCCGCTTCTTCGCTGGCTACGTCATAGGCATGGCTCACTCAATGGGTATTGAGCTGAGATGGGGCGGTGATTGGGACGGTGACACAGAGCTTAAAGACAACAGGTTCAATGATTTTTGCCATTACGAAATCAAAGGAGGTACAGCATGAAACCACGTTCACCAAGACTTATTACCGCGTTGATGATTTCCATTTTCCTGTTTGCCTGTTTATTCCAGGGATGTGCAACCGATCAGCAGATCAGCGAAGAAGGGCAACAAGCAATGGCAAGAATCATAGCCAGGAACGCAGGCCGTGTCGTCTGTATGACAAAGCCAGAAATAGCCATGCCGCTAAGAGTTGCCTGCAATATCGTTGCTTTAGAAAACTCTACCCTTGCAGAGCTATCCATTTGGGGCGACCTGCTCAAAGAAAACAAGATGTTTGTAGACGACCTCAACGACCTGTTGATTATTCTCCAGGGTGAGGGCGTCCTTGATCTTAACTTTGATGTGGTAACGGGGGAAGTCTTGCCTTGGGTGCGGTTGGTTGCCAAGGCAATGGGGCAGGGTCTAATGATGTGTACGGGGTTGCAATAGGACGGGCATACAGAATGAACAACCTTGACCGCTATAAGGCGCGCCGTCCTCTCATGCAGACCGGAGATATGCTGACCTGGCAAAGCGCAACTGCTCTTGGCTGGCTTATTCAGAAGTTCAGCGGATCCGACCGGAATCATGTTGGCATGGTGATTCGTTTCCGACAATACGACCAGAACCGGGTGTTCACTCTTGAGGCCCTGGAAGGCGGCATTGTACTCAGGACGTTAAGCAACCGTCTGGAGAACCACAAGGGCAAGTGCTGGTGGCATCCATTAGATCCTGTTCATAATGACAAGCGGCACGAGATGGGCCGAATTGCCCTGAGCTTTGTCGATAAGAAGTATGATTATGGGAGTCTGTTCAGGCAGGCCCTTGGCAGGGTGTCAGTTGACTTGAACCGGCTGTTTTGCTCCGAGTATTGCCAGGTCGTTCCGACCCAGGCTGGGGTCATGGAGCCCCAAAAGCTGGCCTTGCAGCCGAAGCACTATCCTTCCCAGGTGTGGTTGTTGCAAGACAGGAGGATTCTATAAGCATGACTGAGTTCGCCATCATTATAATCTGGTTACTACTTCACGCTTATGTTGTGTGATACATGAAACCCGACCAGGACGCCATAAACCAAGCCACATCCCTGACCATCATTCTTGCGATACTTGACCGCTATGGTTGAGCGCACGAGATAGTGTTGCTTCCTGGCAGGGGGGACGAGATAGATTACGATAAGTTGTTTCATAATCCCTCCTCCTTCGCCAGCAATCCATGATTGCAGTTTTTCTCACATTTGATAGCTCGCCAAACCGTTGTGCAAGTGCCTACAGGATAAAGCGACCTGCTCCCCGTACGACATAATCCATCGGAGTTGCAGTTCCTACACCTATCTTCTATTGGGTCGGGCTTAGAATAATCAAAGCCATCTGGTCGTGGTCGCTCGTACATCTCCCTACCTCTCCGGGTCTTTCCGCACGTCAAAAAGCGTTTCGGGTTGGGGTTGTATGGGTTTCCCGCAGTAACCACAGAAATTAGCTTTATCTTTGGGCCAGTACCCCCCGCATTTACACTGGACAGTTTCGGTGCCCTCTGCGTCATATAGTTCCTTTATCATCTCGTTTGTTAATTCCATTCACTTCCCTCCAATGTACTCAATCCCCTCATTCAGCCAATCCCGCAGCGATACCATAGCTCGCTTGACCTCGGCTTTAGACCCGCCCATGTCCCGGCGTATGTCCAGGTCAAAGCCGCCAGGGATGGGGGTTAGCCAGAAATGGTCCTTGCCAAAATATGTGTCCCGTGGGAAGGGGAATGTCCGGTCCCGTGGTTTTTTCATTCTCGCTCCTTCAGGGCTTCGTCTAATTCGCAAGTCGTTTCGCTAAACAATTCCGAAGCCATGTCCCGCAGTTCAATCCATAACTCAAATGGGTGGAGTTGATGGTGTATACCTGATAGTTTTTTAAGTCTCTTGGCATGGCTTCTCATGGCCCGTTTCAATCTCTTAATCTCCCCCTCATAGTGCTTGCGAATAGCATCCTGGCACGGGCCGGTGTGGTCGAGGCCGCAGTCGCAGGGTTTCATTCGTCACTCCAATAATTGTCTATCATGGCACACAAAGCTGATCTTGCGTCCTTGGTTAGAGACAATAGGCACTTCTCCGATATAGCGCCATCCAACTCTTGAACATGCTCGTGGAGATTTTCGTACATCATGGTATAGAACCAGCCATGGCAAAACATTTCCTCTCTGATGCTAAGACAATCCCCGCACGTTTTGTATTTGTCCCATCCATGTTCCCACTTGCCAGAGACATCTTCGTATTTTTCCTTTGGCGAGATGGTTCGACCACACTCACAACATTGATGTTCCTTTCTTGCAACACGCTCCGTTGCCGTGTGAACATCAGGGAGGCCATCAACGTCAAGATATACACAAGAACAGTTCTCCATGTTTACCTCCATTCCCGAAACAATATTTTCCTGCGCCGGATCTCACGCTCCATCCATGAGCGCATGGCGGAGAATACCCCACCAGATGCGCTAATGTGAGCTACGAGAGGACTTCTCCCGGCGCAAGTCGTATAGCCCCGGACACATCATGCCGTCAGAATCGAGCTGTATGTCACATTTCTGGCAGTTGGTAGCCGGGATGTTGTTGTCGTTCATCTTTGGGCACTTGGCTAACCCGAGGTTTACCCAATCGTCAGGCGTCTTGAGGTTTGCCAACAGCGCCTTGACACCGGAGAAGCTGTCACCAGAGGTTTCAGTCTTTGCGTCCAGCGGCCACGGCTCCTCGTAATGCTCGATCCACTTAGCCTGGAGCTTCTTCTGGTCTTGCTTGGGTGCCTCTTTGATGCGAGACAGGTTCTCATGTACCCATGTCGAATAGCCCGGAGTGCGGAGGTTCTTGGCCTCTTCGTAGAGGGTTTTGGCTCCGGCCTCATCCACCGGCCCCGTGGCTTTAGGCTTGTCGGTCTCTGCGGTCTCGGCTTCGGGGATTTCCTGATCTTCTTTGACCGGAGGAAACAGTTCGTCTGCCGTTTCTCTGCCCTCTTTCAACGCCGTAGCCATGCCTTTGAGGTTCACGATGTCTTCTGCGGTCCACTGGTCAGCGGGCTTCTCAAGGACGGCCTCGATTCTTTCCTGTACGATGCCGTGCGTCTCAAAGTATTCAATGACTCTTGCTCTTGCCAGCGCAATGTGTTCCGGCTTGATGTTTTTGATTTCGGCGTCCCTTGCCACTTCGATAGCCTTGTCAAGCAACCAAGCTGGGGCGGCCTTGACAATCGCATTTCTTTGGGCCTTGGATTGTCCGATTTGAAAAACGATGTCCTCTGCCCGATCGTCTCCGTAGCCACCACCGATGCCTTGCTTTTTCCTTTGACGGTACAGCCTCGGAACGGTGAAGCCGGTTTCCAGGTCAATAAATATTCCCTTGAAGTGAAAGTGCGTGGGGGTTTCTTGTACCTCGATGTCTAAGGCGCAGTTGCCATAGTTCCGGGCTACGCACATAGCCAGGTCGATAGACGGCCCCTGAATGAGAGATTTCCGACCTGTCCTTTTATTCGTAACCTCCCATCTGTAAAAGAAGCTTGAGCCTGCAAGCTTGGCTTCTTCCAGCACGTTCTTGGTAATCCGGCTAATCGACCTCGACTTCTGGACTGCCACGGCGGTTGTGTAGGCAGTTTGTACCCGCTGCATGGCTCCGCCTTGTGCCATAACCTTTTCAGCAGCGGTCATCTCTTCACCGGAAAAAGGAACGATGTTGCTCAATTCTGCTTCGCTCAATTCGTCTTTCTTGTCGGACATTTCAAATACCTCCTTTGGGGTTGTCGTTATTTTTTTGACACATACTGACAAGTTAAATAGTACCCGCACCATTTCTCGGAACACCACCAACTTGTAGGGTTAGCAGGCACGAAGATGCCGGTTTCTACAATTTTGCAGAACATACGAAGCTTGGCAAAAAGGGCGTGGTAGTCTCCGTCTGTGGCGGTCATGCTTTGTTCTTGCAGGTCCGCAGATGTTGGCCCCGTCTTGCCCCTCCGAGCCACAAGAATGTGATAGGTGAACTCAGGTCGGACCTTTCTTTCATGTTCGTGAACAAATGAATAAAAAACCGGCTGTATCTCTTCGTAAATGCGGCTTTTCCCCCACGTCCTTGATGTAGTCTTGAGGTCTCCGATCTTTGGTATTTCTTGATGGTCCATCATCCCGGCCAGGAGTAGTGACAGGCCAACATCAATAGTGAATTTTTCTTCCACTGCTACGGGATTAAGTTTTGGGGACACTTGCTCGTGATATACTTCAGCACACCGGAGCGCATCGTTTAGCCCTTCGTTTAGGAGCCTTTTCTTTGATGAGAGGTCTTCCCTTGTTAAGAAGATTCCGTTCTTTTGTGTGGCCGCAATGTACCCATCCCTTGTGGCGTCCTTGATGTCTGACAAAGGAAGGTCGGCCCCGGTCTGGATCTTCTGCCTGAGATTGATCTTGTTGGCAGCGTGTACGCCCGTACCTCGACATGCAGGTATGCCCGGCGGCATAATTTCATTCAAAAAGTACCGCCGTCTTAGCTGTTCGCCGCAACGCAGGGCCATGTTAAGGCTGCTTTGGTGGATGCTGTCGATCATGCCAGGGCATCCCTATCTTCTTCCAGTTCTCCAACAACCGCAGATTCCTCCGCCGTAGGTTCCAGCGCCCTGTCAATCAGCGCAAGCCCATACACCGTGGCTCGCAGTTGGCCGCTGGTCAAAAGCGCAGCCGCCAGCGGGTTGGCTGCCTTCAGCTTCTTGTATGCTTCGTGCAGGTCGCTCATGTCGTTACTCCTCGCATACCACTTTCATTTTTTCTTCAAACTCGCCGGTTCCGACCTTCTTGCAAGCCGTGGCGTTTTCAAACCACGCTCGGACTAAAAGCTCTGGCGTGTGTCCGTTGAACTTGCCCTTCAACTTGAAGCTCCAACCAACCCAACCCATCTCGATATATTCAGCATCTTCCTTAAATTCTAAGCGGGGGTGGTCTGAGAGTTCTTCAATGAGGGGGCCAACGTCCTTGGCAATCGAGTCTTTTTCTGCAAGTCGCAGGTTTAGGGACAGGCAGTTGATGGAATTAAAACCGAGTGCAAAGCTAAGGTCTGAACCCCGAGTCTTGTCTCCCCAGTTGCGCTTGTGGTTCTTGGAGAACTTACAAGCAAACTCTATAGCGGTTCGCACCAAGGGCTTGTAAAGCTCTACGGTCTTGCGCCGATTCTCTTGGTTGGCCAATTCCTCACGCACGATGTCTTGATAAAACAATATGTTTCCCATAGCCTCAATTCTCCCCCATCTGCCCGCCACAGTCAGGGCAGATCCAGTTGTTGTCTTCCGCTTCTTCAAGCGTGAAGCCCCGTATCCCCATGTCGGGGTCGCTACACGGCAGGCAGTAGGCATCCGGCCCGTGGAAGCGCGGGTAACAGCGGTCATTGTCCTTTGGCGGTTTGTTTTCGTCCGGCACTCGTTCCATGATTAGAACTTCCTGTATAGGAGGGGTGGGTTCTTGAGGCGTTCGATGATGTCGCGTAGTTCCTGGTGGTTATTGAAGTAATAGTGCTTGGTGTGTTCGGCAATCCACACAGACGAACCCTCCAAGTCGTTCTCCAAAACGCCATGGCTCCACGTATTGAGTTGGAGACACACCACCTCGGTTGTCTTTGCCGCCATCTTGACCTGCCTCACAACGCCCTGCAACCAAGCCTCTAAGTCGCTAAAGCATTTGATGTTCATGGTTGCTCCTTTAACCCCGTCTTCAGGGGTACGTTGGCTATCAGATTGGCTACGACTGCGCGGTTTTGGGGGTCTGTGGCCCCACACCACAAAAAAAACAGTCCGACACCACTACCACACCTCCTGTGCGGCCAATCAAGGGGGCAGTTAGGGCACGAGCTATCTGTGTCCTTAGTGTTGTCGATTGTCCACTGACACGCAAAACAATCATCAGCAACCGGATCGTATGTATCCCAGCCCGGCCAATCCTTCTTCTCTTTCTTCGGATTATCAGCCAGCCAAAACCAAAGCTCTTGATGATTTGCGTACATTTCTTTGAGTGTCATCCCTCACCCCCTATACCTAATGACCAGACACGCATACCCGGCCAGCGTTGCGATTATCAGCAAGAAGATTATGCTCGATAGGTACGTTCTCCACACCCAGCGCACCCCGGGCCACACCCGGCCCCATGCCAGTACGACCACGGCCACTACGAGCAGGGCCAAGAGCTTGAGCCAGCTATCGTCCGGGTCGGCAAGGCCGCAGGCGTCACGCTGGGTCATTGCAACTCCGTTCCTTCATAAACTTGTCTATCTCGGCTTGGGCTTTAATCGCAGCGGTTTCTAACCTTATTTCCATTCTCCCAATCTCTGCGGCAAGCCCATCAATCTCATCCAACAACGAATTCGCCTTGTCATAGTATGCTTTCGCTTGTGCGTCTATCACAGTCTTACTCCTTTCGCCTGATTTGGCCCCTTGCGAGGCCCGGCCCAGGCAGCCGTCAATCATTTTTTTCCTAATCTCTCCGCTGTTCTCTTTGGTGTGCCGTGTGCGCTTCGATCCTTGCAAAATCAAGCCACCGGCCTGTCGGCGGAGAGAACTTGTTGGGTGTGGGCAGGATTCGAACCTGCATTGACCTGGACATGACAAGTTGTAGCTTTCACATCTCCACAATGCTTTAAGGGATACACCCCTGTCTTGATGAACTCACTCTCAGAGCTTGCCAATTCCGCCACCACACCCGCAATCTGTTTATTCCCCCTGGCCGCCGACCTTGCGATCCCGAAGCCGACCAGGGAGAACCGTCCCCGCAGAGGACGCAATCTGTTTCGACCAGCTCAGGCGGTGCTGCTTGGCTGAAACCACTCGGTTGTGAAGGTGAAGGTTCAGCGCGATGCAGCTATCGACACGAGCTAGTCAGATTTGGGTTGGGTGCCCTGGTCTTTCTGAGACAGTCCGCATAGCCGGTTGGCTCGTATTTAATCCATCGATGCCAACGTCCGTAGTACGCTGTGTCGCATCTACAAGCACCTTGCGCCATAGCCTAGGTTACACGATAAGGCTGCTGCCGGTTAGGAGCAGGACACCCACAATCAATCTGTCAAAGAGCGTGATACGATAGTTCGGATCAGCGGCCAGAGTGCGCCCGTCTATGCGCCCTGTATTCTTTTTCTAATTGAGCACAACTTTTGCCATTTGAAACGGCTGGGTGTTCTTGGTTGTCGTTTCCGTTGTAACCCTCAATTTCCTTTATTTTATCCCTTAGTTGTCGCCAACACCATTCGACTCCCTCCGAATCACCCCCACACTCAATCCACAATAAAGCTATTTTTTCAATTAATTCATTATCGTTCATTTTTAAACCTCACAGATAACGTTTAGTTAAGCGGCGGGATAAACAAAACCACCACAACGCCTACCCATAGTATGTTGTGACAGGGTGGATAAGTCGGAGAGGTGTCCCTTAACGCTGTCTAAATATTTTATGGCATCTTCTGCGGATTCAAGGCTCATGCTGCCTCCTTGGATTGGTTCTGACATCGTGGGGGTACTAAACCACAATATGTTTTCCGTGTCAAGCTTAAAATGCAGGGTTGCATGAAATAAATAAAATAGCTTGACACGGCTATGCAAATTTGCATAGAATATTAAGCCGTGAATCCCTTAGCCAAATTCTTACAGGAACGGAAAGAATCTGAAACGGCCTTTGCCAAGCGTGTTGGCCTGACGCAATCAACAATCTGGCGAATTGCCAGAAACAAGGTTAGACCAACGCCCGACATGGCTCAGAAGATTGAAGACGCAACCAAGGGCCAGGTCAACCGGCTTGACCTGTTATATCCAGACTAATCCGCCACGTCTGCGGGGGCACAACCAAGGAGGCCCATGAAGCTGCTCGAAAAGATCAAGATAGGCGGGCACTGGTACACGGTCAAGTTCCCGTACGTATTCAGGGAGGTGGACAGCGGGGGGAACGTGCGGGCAGACTCCGCCATCCTTGCAGACCTCATACACGAAATCTTCCATGCGATTGATCGCAACACGGGCCACGAAGTATTTGTTGGAGAAGCGGGCGAAAAGCGATGTACGGCCATTTCCGAGGGCTGGTTCCAAGTCTTGCGTGATAATCGTCTCGACTTTAGGAATAGCGACTAACCACAACCAAGGGGGGCAAAATGACTACAGCTGTAAGGACCACCCGAAGCAAGGACATCGAAACAACCGAGACCACGAAGCTCCTTCGCCACGACCTGACGGATGAGGAACGGCAGGCCATAGGTACGGATATGGCCATGGCGGTATCGGAGCGGACCTCAGCGGAAAACGACCTGAAGGCTATAAAAGCGCAGATGAATAGCCGGATTGCTGAGGCCGACGCCAAAATCAGCGGATCCGCCGGGCTGCTCAACGCTGGTTACGAGATGAGAAAAACTCCCTGTGTTATTACCTTCAACTACAAGAACAAGATCGTAAGCGTGACTCGCGTAGACACCCAAGAAGAAGTCAGCGTCCGGCCCATGGAAGCCCACGAACTTCAAATGAAGCTGGAGACGACCAAAAAATAATTCTTCTGCTTTGAAATGACATACGAGCCTGTTTAATGAACTGCCCACGGTGCAAGAATCCAATGCGACCATCCGACAATCCGAAAGGGCCCTGGTACTGCATACCGTGTCATACGCACTTCGGAGCGCACTCGCCAAAGCCGGTTGCCGACACCATGATCTCGCGCCACGGAGTGCGGGGGCACTCAATCAAAAGCCACGGGCATGGCGGACACAGACACGGAGATGCGGGGACGTTTGAGGACGTGCTGGGGGGGAAGGGATTGGGGAAATGACAGCCATAGAAGCGAAGAGATTGCAACTTGAATTATCCACAACGCTCTTTAGAATCTACCTGCTTGAGAAATATGGAACGGACAATTTGGTTGAAGCGCTCAGGTCGAGCGACAAGGGTTCTGGGAGTGAATAAGTATCAAGCATACATTCAAAGAAACGTAGCCCGTGGCGCTTGCCCGCACTGCGGAAGACCCTGTGCGCCCTTCTATGAGTGCGAGGAAAGAAGAGTCTACAAACAACAACAATATAAAAGACGTAGGGTTCGGCGGGACATGGAGCTTGTTGAAGATATCCGGTATTGGTTCCAAGAAGATGGCAACAATATGAAAAACGATTATGTCCAGGCCGGATGGACGGTGTGCTTTTTAATGCCCCAAAGAAAAGCCGTTCCTTCAAGAATTTGTGAGATTACCGGATTGAGTTTCTGTTTTGTCAAAATGATTATTGATAGCGTTAGACAAAGATTCTTTGAGGAATACGGCATGTCCTTTTATCGTGCGAGTTTTGACAATAAGGCCGAATTTATAGGAACGTGGATGGGCGAATGGTGCGAGGTGGCGCACTAATTCCCAAACAACGCAGCCTCATTTTAACGGACCAGCCGGGGGGGGAGTAAATGAAAATGACAAAAGATAGTAGAAACCGTTACGAAAAACTAAGGCAAGCCCTAAAAACCGGGGCAAACTTGCCGCCCGTTGACCTTGATTTCATGGCCGAATACGAACAAAAAGCAGAATTAGCACAAAAGAGGGCTTCATCCGTGAGTGTACCGTTGAGGGCGGAGAAGCTGTTACTTGGTGGATTGACGAGGAGGGGTTGGGAACAATGAAAGATCAAATACTGTTTGTTGCTGTTCGGCCCGATGGTTCTGTTTGTGGGCCCGTTGGAAAAGATAGCGGTTTTGTGATGGATGCGTTGTGTGTTGGCTATTTAAGGGCAAACAAAAGCAACGAATCCTTTGACGAGGTATGGCCAAAAATAGAAAAGGTGGGTTATTCTGTAAAAAAGTGCCGGATTGTTTTGATTGATGATTTAGCACAGCCAGAAAATTCATTGGTTGGAGCCATTCAGGAAGAGCAGGTTAAAACAGGCGAACAGGTGGTTTGCGATAATCTTAAAAAATTAGGGCTTTAGTCGTGACTTGGTGGGTGGTGTGATTGATGTACGTGCTGTCGAGTCCATTTTGGAAGAAACTAGACAGCAATATGCGGAACTCCTTGTAGAATACACCCCCTTAAAGCAAAGGGAAGTGGCTCTAAAGAAAGCCATGCGTGGGCTTGAGGAATTGATTGAACTGAAACACCACAAACTTTCCAACTGAGGGGGGCAATGAAAAGAAAAGCTAAAGCCATGCGCGAGGCCGAAACCAGAGCCGGTGAAGCTGGGAAAGAAGCGGGATGCGGTATTGTTGAACAATTACATGGGTTCTTTGTGAACTACACCGAAAAGGCGTATCTGTTTGGTCTTATAGGGGTATTAGAAATAGAACTCGAACGCATACACTCCGATATGGAGTGAAAAAGACATATCCCGTGACTTGGTGGGTGGAATGATATGGACGTTGAAGCATTAAAAGACAAAATCAAGCAAGCCGATGCACTGGTTTTGTGTAAGTCGGAGTTGTTTTTGCAACGCATTGGAAACGACACAATCGACACGATATATCCGTGTGCCAAGGAACTGGCCTTGCTTCTTGGTGATATATTTGGGAAGCCGGTTGGTTTTGAGTAGCCGTGACTTGAATGAATACCGAAGAAACCAAACAGCTAAAACGGGAAAACCGCAAGCTCAAGAAACACCTGAAAGACCTAACCGTGGGCGTCAGGAAGTGCCTTGATGCTATTGACGAAGCGATGAAAATGCCTTCCACTGTGGACAGGGGAAAGCGCATAGCTGAGATTTGCAACTGGTGGGAGTTTGAGAACGATTCAGCCCGATATTTTGGGCTTGATATTGACTACAGGAAGGACAAGAAATGAGAGGACTCGGCGGCTTTGAATACGACACTTCCGACACCCCGGCCTTGCCTGTTATCAAGCAAATTATTCTCAGGGAAGCAAGGGCGCACGGGCTTAGAGCGTTTGATCTCACGTCCAAAAGCAGAAAGCAGGAAATTGTCAGGGCGAGACGCATTGCCATGCGTAGCTGCAAGCGAGAAACCACGGCCACGCTTGCCGAGATTGGCACGGCCTTCAATCGCGGTCACTCTGTGGTATCGATTGCGCTGGCGGGTGGATGGCAACCGAAACAAACTTGTCCAAAATGCCTGGGCCGTATGGAGAAAATCGAGGGGGCGTACCACTGCAATCGCTGCGGGGTGACTGTGGCGAGGAAGACGGGGGACTGATGGGTGGCGTGGAATGATAGCATATACGGGAGACAGAGACTATGACGATGGCACAACAACAGCCTGCTTCCGATTCAGGAACCGCAAAACAGACACATTCGCTTCAGTCATCAGGTTTGTCGAGGTGGTTGCTAACACGACTCCGGCAACAACCCCGTGGCCCCTCGGAGCTTGGGCGCGATTCAGGGGAATAACATCAGCGCCAAAACTGGCATTTCGTTTGTGGCTGGAGGACATAATTCACGAATGGCCAACGCCCCGCATCCTGCGAACCAAGATTAGGGACGATCGGCACAGAACAAGGCTGTTCTCCTGTCGTATGAGAACCAGAAGGGACATGAAGGGAAGTCTCGCATAATGCCCGCTAATTTTCCCCTTGACATGCTCGACTGCGGAGTATAGGATGCTGGACTATCATGTTCAATACAGGATTGAATATTAGCCAAATTAAAGAAAGTCCCTGGAAACCAGACTCCGTAAGGGCTGGTGTGGCTCCTGTAGCCAACATGATTTCCAGGGGCTTTCTGTTGTTTGGAGAGGAAGGAATGAGAAAGAAACGCGACAGAAGGGAGTACAACAAAAAGTACCGCCAAGAGAACATCGAGCAAATTTCGAAGCGTGAAAAGGCATATCGCCTAGCAAACAAGGAGCGCAGAAGAGAAGACAACAAGAGGTGGCGAAAAGAAAACCCAGAATATAACAAAAACTGGCGTCTGGCAAACACGACCCGCGGGGAAAGAAAGGAGTATCATAAAAAGTATCGGCAAGAAAACAGGGAGAAAATAAGAGAATACCAAAGAAGGAAGTATAGGAACAACCCCGAATATGGGCTTGGTTCGAGCATCCTGTGGGCCATACGAAAACAAATAAAGAACAACAATAGTGGTTTCGCCGCTAATTGGCAAAAGTGGGTTGGGTATTCCGTTGAACAACTCGTGGAACACATAGAAAACAAGTTTTTAGGGGGCATGACATGGGAGAATCGTGGAGAATGGCACGTTGATCACATTATACCCATATCAGCATTTAACTTCACCGCTGTATCAGACATAGATTTCAGGCGATGTTGGGCATTAAGCAACCTTCAACCCCTGTGGGCCGAGGACAATATGAGCAAGGGGTCAAAGCTCGACAAGCCATTTCAGCCAAGCCTGTGTGTTTCGGCTGGGGGGTCATAGCGTGGGCAAGGCTCCGGCGGGTCAGTTCTATTATAGGGATTGGGCAAGCGACATGGAGGAGTTTTCCCTGGAAATTGAGGGTGCCTGGATCCGGATTAACTGTAAGTTGTGGTACTCGCCCACGCGGGGAGAACTATCAAAAACACTTGACCAGTGGGCCAGAATCTTGAGAGTTGAGGAAGAAAAGACATTGGAGATTTTGAGATACATACAGTCAGAAGAAATTGGTGACGTTCCGACAGACCTAACGCAACCTAACGGAAAAATAACGGTTATCTGTAGGCGCACGACAAGAGAGGAAAATAAAAAGAAGGGCAATAGGTTACGACAAGACCGGTTCCGCAAGAAACATACAGATAACACAGAAGTAACGCCCCCTTCTTCTACTTCATCTTCTACTTCATCTCCTAATAACAAAGAACAGGCTACGCCTGCCCTGCCCAAAGGACATTACGCAAACCAAATCGAAACCAACTACGTTAAACGCATTGACGACCTGTGCGCCTCGCTTGAGAAAGCACACCCTGGATACCCCTACAAGTTTGTCCAGATGAATTGTAAATCTCACCCGGAAGCCATTATTGAGGTGTTGAAAATAGTCAAGAAATATACCCAGGCTGACAAACTAAGCAATGGACCGTGGCCGATAAGCAATGCAACAATAGCTAAGATTAGCCAGAATTATCACGAGCGGGAAAATACCAGGGCGCACGAGGCCATACAGCAGGAGTTGTTGAAGTGCGACCTGCCACACATTAAAAACTTATTTAAGGACGTACCACATTAAGGGCGAGGTAATCAGGAAGGAGAATGAGTGAATATGGAAGCAGATCAAATTAGACGGTTGCTTGAACAAGTCGAATCTCTCAAAGATAGCCTCGACAGGACAACCAAGGAACGGGACAGGTTCGCAGAAAAGTACATCAGCGTGTGCGAATCAGAGGGAAGGCTTAAAGAGAAATTCGCTGTCATCAAGGCCGACCTCGCCATCTGTCAGGATGAAAGAGATAAGTTTGAGCATTATCTCGCCACGGTGACGAAGGAACGGGATGGGAGGTATTGCTGAAATGAAAACATTATGGAGAAGCAAGGTTGTCGCATGGAAGTGGATAGCATGGGGCATAGCTAAACATATAAATCGTGGACACTATGGGTTTCGTTGGATATATAATGGCGGGTGCTTATTTATAACAGCAAAAGCCCCCTTGTTGTTTGTTTCCAAGAACCGCTGTGCAATTAAGTTGTACGCATGGCCTTATCAAATTGTGTGGTATTATGCATGAACTTGTGGCAACGGAGATGTGATTATGGCTGGAGCAGAGAAACAAATCGAAGTCTTGGAAATGATAGCGGCAGACATGAAAAACGATGCAAGAGATTTTGATGGGCGCCCTTTCAACGGGAAGGTCGTTGCATCTTACTTTGGAAACCAAGGGGCGGCCATAGCAGCATTGGCTGATATTATGAAGTCAATTTTAGAACAAAGCAGGGGAGAGCGAAGATGGAAATATCACATATTGGGAATAAAATTGTTTTTAAGATGGACGAAAAAGAATTAGACGAGCTCGAACAAGTTGTTGCAAGGTATAAAAAGAGGGGTTTTAACCAAGAGGATGCTCTACATAAGGCACTGGAAAAAGTATCCCTCAAGGCGAAAGGGGAATGATGCTGAAGCCCCTGCTCCTGCTCGCTATCCTGTCCGTTGCCCTGTGGGTCGGCTTTCATCCACGCTGGGGGAGAATCGTGTACCGCAGCAAGTGGCCGTGGTGGAGGATAGCGTACTTTGCAATCGTGGCGGGTGGGGTGGCTATGTACGGGGTGCTGTGGTGCATGGGATTTTGAGATTGAAAGGAGGATAGAGGATGAAAAAACGGAAGCGGCTTATTTGGTTTGTTGAAAAAGGATGGACAAGGGTACATGCTGTTGTGGGGATTGATGGTGCGAAGACGCTGTGTGGGATTAAACGCTCTGCTCGCAGAGTAAGCAATAAAGAGAAAGACGGGCACGAACTTAGTAGCTTTCAAGATTGCAGAAAGTGTCAGGCCGTAACAAGAAAGCGTTATGGTTACGTGGACGCCTATACTGTGCCGGTATGAACCGCATCTTAACGAAATTAGGCTGGGCAGCGTTCATTCTATGCCTGATTGCGCTGGGGCTGGCCGTCTATTGCGTTTCGGGAGGGTAGAGATGGACGAAGACAACAGGTTTGTAAAGTACATTGACTATATCAAGAACACGGGTGGGAATCCTAAGATTGAGTGGTTTGATGAAGATTGGGAGCCAAGGGGCCCAACGGTACGGAAAGATTTAATAGCCGCTGGTCTTATTATTGAACTGGACGGCAAGATCAAAGCGGTGAAATTATGACCCGCCGCGCCGCAAACCCATTTTTCCCCGGCATCGTTCTGTTTCTCATCGTCGCCATAGCCCTAATTGCGATCATCCTGTTATTTGCCTATACCCCGAAGCCCGAGCCTGTACCGGAGCCAGTCGAAATCAAGGTCGGCCAGGTCTGGCACTACGAGCCGGGGAACGAAGACCGGCGGGTGCTGGAGGTTGAGGGCGTATGGGTGACGTATCGGAACTTGAACGAGGATGTAAACGTAAACGAGTGGCCGTCCGTGGATCGGCTGATGACAAGCTGGTTCAGGATGGGGGCAGAGCTTCGGGACGGAGGTTGAGCCATGATTAAACTTAGCATCCCAGGCAAGCCGATTGCCAAAAAGCGACCACGTTTTGTTAGCCGGGGAAAGTTTCATAAAGCCTACAACGACCAGGAAACAGAGGAGGGGCGCTTTTTGTTTGATGTCAAGCAACAATACAAAGGCCCACCACTTGAGGGGCCGATTCATCTGTGCTGCTGGTTTGAAATGTATATCCCGAAAAGCACATCGAAAAAGAAGCAGGTCAAAATGGCCACAGGTCAGGTCGAGCATACCAAGAGACCCGACCTGGACAACCTTATCAAGTTTGTTAAGGACTGTTTGAACGGGACAGCCTGGAAGGATGACAGCCAGGTTGTGAGCATACAGGCCGGGAAGCGATACAGCGAGACACCCCAAACTGTGATTCTGATTCATCCAAGCGGGGAGCAACCATGAACCGACTCTGGTACATACTAAGCGGGGACCGATACTGTGACAGGCTGATTGACAGGGCGCATGTTGAGTATGACGAGTGGGCCAAGCGTAGGCGTGAGATACGGGCAAACTTGTGGGGGAACGAAAGGGCCGAGCAAGCCAACGCTCATCAACGAGAGCTTAACAGATTCTGGAATCAAAGCATTTTAGCACAGCAAGCCGCGCAAACTCGGAATCCTTTTGGTCTTTGCTTCGGTCTTGGGTTGGATTCTGCGCTTGGTGGTCTTATGGGATCGCAACCGGCAAAACCGGCAAGCAGCGGTTGCCACTGTCCCGGCTGTGGTCGGGCGCTTTACGTGCATTGAGGGGGTGAACGATGGGGCCAATTTGTAATTGTTCTCAAATAGTACGGAGAGAACCAGGCGAGGGCACCGGAGACGAATATTGCCAAACGGCAGATGGTAGGTGGTGGAGAGACATAGAACCCGGAGAGCATCGCGGAACGGGTGATGTTTGGGGCGTTAAGCGTGACGGCCGTGTTTGTTGGGATGACGGCTAACTCTTAATGCACCACTGAGGATATTCGCGGAGGGGTAGCCCCAGCCAGCCATGACGACTGACCGGGGCGCAAGGGTTAGGGCCTCTCAATCCAGCCCATCTCCTGCAATGTGGGCTTTACGTAATCGTCAACTGCCATGCTTACCTTCCAGGCTCCGCCGGCCACAAAGAGTCCCACTATCAGCGGAATCAGTATGTAAGGAATCAATCGTTTCATGTGTCAGCCCTCCGTCTTCGCTATGGCTTGCAGGGCGCTTTCAATACTTGCCCTGAAGTTGTCAATATCGTTGATGAATATAGCAGGTTTTGTTGGCGTGTTTACATCTATGTCCACAGCAGAAACAATGTCCCGCAATGCTTGCAACAACTTCGGAGCTTGCGCTATCAGTCGGGCGAGAGCTTCGCTGGTTTCGCGCCCCTCAGCATTGTAGCGGCTCCGAATTGGCACCGCGGCAAGCGCCGTGTCTGTCGTGTCGCCCACTGCTATAATGTCAAACCATTCGGCGAAGTGGCCGTTTCCATCATTATTATACTCATACTCCCATTCTCTCGGTGTGTGTTTCATCGTCAAGCCCTCCGTGTTGCGTGTCCTGGGGGACACGGTTTAGGGTTAGATCCCAGACACCCCGCTTGGCATAACCCGCACGACTTCAGCGGTATCGTCAGTCTTAATGATATATACTGGACCGCCCCACATTTCGTCTTTGTCAATATCCACCACGATGCCGCGCTTGTTGGCAATGCCATTATATCTGTTCGTTGGGGTGTCCATAATTCTTACGTGATCCCCGATTTTTCTTGTTGGTACGTGTTCCATCCTGCAATCCCTCCCAATTCGTGCTAGTGTTATGCTTTCCCCCGGTCCCTGGCTTGGTCCCCGGGGTGTCAGCCCGCACATATATTGCCTTGCTCAACTTCTCGCACAGCGGGCAGCGGTGTACGATAACGATATACGGCCCGTCGTCTCGGCTGTGGCCTCGGTATAAATCGACAACCGCCTTCCCCCGCTCAAAGTCAAGACATTTCTCGCATGTTTCGGTTATTTGTGAGCCTTGTTCGATCATACGCTCGACCCCCTTTCAGCATTATTTAGTATTGCCACGACTTTTGGCAGGTGGCGAAAAAACGTAGCCCGCTTGTAGTTGGTAAACAGGCCCGAATACACCCGTTCTCGGGCGTGGCGACACGGCTTTTGAGCGCCCGTTAAGTGCCATGCCTCACACTCTTGGCGGTACTGGGTTAAGGTTTTCATCTTCAGCCCTTCCTCCCGGCAGCGGTCAACTGCCTGTGTTAGTCTGTCCCATCAAGCTCCCGCAACGTCTTTTCTACGTCAAAATCGTTGTTGGCCAGCCGCATAAAAGACCGGTTCCAGTTGTTGAATTTCCCCGCCTCATACGCCTGTTTTGCCTCTTCCGGCGTGTATTCGGTTCCTTGGTTGTCTCGGATGCCCTCTCTCCCGCTGTCAAAGTAGATTTCCACCGTCTCGGCCCTCCTTCTCTGGCCTGTGTTAGTCTTGGATTTTGCCACGCTTTACGGCCTGGTCGATCAGCTTCAGCATTGCCGTGTTTCTGCTCATGTCCTGTCCGCCCGCCGCGGCACGGTCCCTGACAACCTGACAAAACTTCTCCCAAGTGTCTTTGGGAATGTTGCGGACCCTGAAGTCTCTGGTTGTGTCGTCTGTAGTGCCCGTTAGCTCGTCTGAAAACATCATGGTTTGTCACCTCCTTGGTTTGGGTTTGTTTCATTTGCCCCAACCATATATTAGGTGCCGAATAGTGTCAAACCCAGCCAAACCCGATTACAGGTGATTAGCAGGCACCAACGGACACTATCAACTCTTTTCAACTAAGTTCAGCCGTTATTGGCACCACTGGGCACCAAGGCAACCTCTTTTTTCCTTGACATTCCCGAAAACAGCCCAGTATGCTATTAGGCTACGAGCAAGGCATGGGGCAAACGATGTCTGTGACGGCCCCCGCATTTTTGCAGATGGGACACGGACGCCCCCCGGCCTTGCAACCTGAAGGACTCTACATATTGTATCTTTAAACCTGAGAGGCGACACAGATGGGAAAATAGGAGAAGCGAAGCATGGCAGATAGATCACGACTTCCAGAATTACCAGGCGCCACGGCTAATCGTGCTATTTGGGCACGAAACGCAGCCTGCGAGAATCCCAGTTGTGTCCAGGCAGACCATGAGCTTTTGCCTTGGGTGTTTTGTGAGGAAGACGATCTCTGGTATTCATTCGATGGTAATTATTCCGGAACATCCCCCGAAGACAAGAAACAAAAGGCTGCCGACAGGCAACTAAGCCAAGAGGTTAATACAGAATACTATGAGGCCGTAGCAACCAACAGGTATCTTGATTGGTTGTATTGGTCCAAGGTTCGCGGTGGTGTGCTTGCACGAGATAACGACCAATGTCAGCTATGCGGGAAAAACGGGGACAGCAAGTTGCATGTCCATCATATTATGAAGCGCAAGCATGGCGGAACCGACCATGACGACAACCTCATAACGGTTTGCCCCAAGTGTCACTCTGCCGCAGATAACAAGTTGTATGATCCGGATTGGAAATGAAAGAGTCTAAGCTGCTCCTTAATACCTACCCCTTAATAGTCCTCCCTGAGCTTGCCCAAGCTATCGGCCTGCACGAAGCTATCGTATTGCAACAACTCCACTACTGGATAGAGATTAACCGCAAGGCAGATCGGAACTCCCACAATGGACGCTACTGGACCTATAACACCTACGAATCAT
>SDBU01003756.1_pt1 | contig 19153 bp, 51 predicted proteins | sample 2277071 | NCBI WGS metagenome assembly SDBU01 (sample SAMN10397929, study PRJNA504765) | marine sediment metagenome | isolation source: marine sediment core GS08_GC12, 126 cmbsf | place: Arctic Ocean: Gakkel Ridge, Loki's castle | collected 2008 | reverse complement strand
CGTATCACTAACAATTAATCTTCCATAACTTATTGCAGGATTTGATACTGAATCACATTCTCCAATTCCAATAGAAACAATAGATTGTCCTGATGGAAGATCTTCTGGTGAATAGTAACCACCATTGAACTTACATTCGAATTTCTCTCCTAATTCATAATCATCATCTTTTTCTTTCTTTTCTTTTTTATAATCATCATCATAATCATCGTCATCGTCATCATCTTTTTCTTTTTGTTCTTTTTTATAATCATCTCGTTTTTCTTTAGCATCTTTACGGTATTCCTCTCGTTTTTCTTTAGCATCTTTTTTGTTTTCTTTTTGTTCTTTTTTATAATCTTTATATTTTCCAAATTTTTCTTCTAACCATGCCTTTGCCTGTTTCTTTTTATCATTGTCTGACTTTTTATCAGCACTCACATCAATAGAAGGAACTGATATGGCAGTTAGTAATACTATCAAAGTCGTAAAAGTTAGAATTCTCTTAATTAACATTCATAGTCTTAAAAACAGAATATTATTTCAATACACATGGACTAGGAATTAGGGATTACACAGTCTATTTTCAGTGTTTAGTGGATCATTTGATGCATTTCGTAACAATTATCACAAAATTTTGAGTTTTTGAAAGAATGTCTGTTGAAACAATCAAAACAAAATCTTACATTACTTAGTTTAAAACAACCATCACAGTAATCTTCCACTAGGGAAAATTAGTTTCTCTTCTTTCTAAGTATTCCGAGTCATTGATTCCCCTCATAAGTTATCCCTCAATGACTCTTTGGCATCAGCGTATAAATCATCTACTACATCTTGAATGATTTTCTTGGATTTTACAAAGTCTATATCCCTATTTTTCAACTTGGCTAGTTGTTCATCCTTCATTTTTTCAAATGGTTCTAATAATTTTTGAGCAATCTCCTGTCCTTTGTTCTCTGGTCTCCTGTCTGGTTCACCATAGCCGAACTTTTCCTCTAGGAAGAATAATGCTGAGTCTAGATCTCGTTTCTTTATTTCTGTTAATTCTTCTAATATTCCTCCAAATCCACGTTCCTTCTTAATGTAATCGTAATCAACATTTTCTAACTCTAACTGGAAGTTGTTTGTTAGTTGATCTAGTACCTGTAAAGTAAATGCTTTAGAAATTTTATCCATGCTTTCTTTTACAATAACATTTTCCCACTTGGCTTTGACTACATCAATAATCTCTTCTGACTTTTGATCTCTGAAAAATTGTGCAAACTCTTCACCTGCAACTCTTTTGTATCTTTTTTGCCTCTCCAATGCCAACCATTTATCAAATTCTTTTCTGTTTACTTTTCCTTGCCATCCTCTTCTCTTCAACTGTACCTTTGCAGTAAACCAAAGTTCTGCTTCCGTTTCTCCTGCTTCTTTTTTGAACTGTCTATTAGAACCTAAAACACTAGAAAGAATGTGGTTTTTATCATCCTGTGTAGTTGGATTACGCATTAAAACCAGTTTTCTCTTTAGTCGTACACCTTGATTCTTTTTTGTATCCCTTCGGCTACGTACACGTTTGGATTGAGAAATTGGATGAAATTTATTATTTGAGTCTTTGAAACCTTTCATTATTATCTTAGGAATTTTGGAAGGAAAGGTTCGTTTCTTATCATTCTTCCTGCCCAAATGAAGAATATTCCTATTATTACATGAAACAATCCCATAAAAAATAATGCAATAGGTAAGTTACTAAAGAAAACTGATGCGAGATCAATTATGAATGTAGTATTCAAAAACATTATTGTAAATCCAGAGATGATAAAGATGAATCCAAGTAAAATTAGAAAGATTCCTCCAAACTTTCTGCTATCTGATAATGCCATTCTACTGTAAAATGGTAGATTTAGTTGTTTTAAACTTCATCTTGTTAATGAAATCACACCATTAGGCATGATCTAATTTAGAAACTTTTCTGCTTTTATTAGTCCGGCATGATGATTACAGTAGGCTTTGATATAGACTCTGCAATAATCTATTTCTCTAATATCAATTTCTTTACTATTTACTACTTCAAAACTAAAGCGTGTAGCAGATTCAGCACAATTTCCATTCATACATATAGGATTTGGAACCTGATCAAAAAATCTTTGAGCAATTTCCTTCTCAACCCATGATAATTTTGAGAAATCTATCTTGTTTTGCATTAATTCATTCATAGTCAGGTACTACTAAAATTTAATGGTCGATCTTGGTAAAATCGGAATTCAGATAGTACCCTCTGTTGCAGGGTTTTACCCAACAACCTACATGTATCAAAAGACATAATTCCCTCACACGTAAGTAGAGGGTACTAAGTTGATGTGCCGAATTATTAACTGTGATCATAAGACCAAACTAGGAGCAGGTAAAGGGCAGTCTTGGCATGATCATGGGATCTGTGCTTGTTGTGCAATTGAATTAGTAAAGGAGGAAGTCATAAAGTCAAATGGTTACAGATGGAGTATTATGTGTCATAAAAGAAATCATGGTGAACTAAATACTGTTTCAGAACTTGGCTACTGAACTCTAGGAGCAAGAGTATTACTTTCAAGAAGTTTTAATTTTTTCTTTAATGTTTTTCTTGCTCTAGAATCATGCAACTCAGGATACTTTATTTGATGCCTGATAGAATCTTCTAATTTTTTCTTGTTCTTTCTCTTGATTGTCATCTTTCTTCCACAACAAGGACAATGATTTTGTGAAATCAAAACCATGATAGTTCCATATCCTCTTGTGTGATTCTTTTTTTCAATTAGTCCACCTTTCCATTTTGTAGGATCAACGTACCTGTTGCATTTTCTACAAAGTAGATTGATACCGTTCAGTCGGACTTCCCAAATTTTAAATTCAGGTTGATATTTTACACAATCGCAATCATTTTCTTCATGTCTATCAGAAAATCCCATTACAACATCTTTTCATGAATGATTTCAAGTTGGGCAGAATCGGCATACCAATATGTCATCTTCATGCCTTTTCCTAGTGTTCTTACCTTAAAATTCATTCCTGCTCTAAACAACACAACTTGAGTCAAAATTTTGCAGAAATAAAAGATGGTGTTAACAAAAATTCAGGAGTTGGTTTGTTTTGTCAAACATATAGGTCAAATGACCCTGCTATTTTGATAAATTAATTTGACACACTCATTTTTTGTACGTGAGATTTAGAACAATTTATCGAATCTCAAATTCTCTCTAAAGATGATTGCCAACTTTATGAAAATTATTCCAACTATTGTGTAGAACAAAATGTAAGTAAAGTCTGAAACCTTGAAGATATACGGTATTAGTAGAAAGAAAATTCCTAAAGCAAGTACGAACCAACCCATAATATGGAGTTCATGAAGAATGGTTTTTCTAACCATTTCCACTCACTAAATTAATCTGTCCTATCGTAATGTATAGCCATATTGAGTATCTAATTATGACTGATAGGAATAGAAATGGTGCTATTTTGATAAATCCAATTCTTTGATGACCTGCAATTACAACTACTAGATCACCAAGAGCACCTAAGAACGGTACTGTGAAAAAAACTATCAATCTGTATTTGTGAAGGAAATGTTCTGCACTTGCAAGTGATTTGTGCTTTCCCTTGAAAACTCTGAAAACTAATCTACCAACTATGTAAAGTAGGTAATAACCAACTAATCTACCAATGCTTGCAATTAAAATTAAAACAAATGGATTAAAGCCTTCATCTAAAAGTCCTATGAAAAATCCTGTAGTTCCTAGTAATCTGAATGCAGTTGGAACCAACTCGTAAAGGAAGATGGCTAGTATTCCAATCATTACAAATGCATCTTCAAACATCTTGTCTAGTACATTTGCTAGAGAACTTAGCGTAAACGCCTGTTGTATGTCATTAAAGCCTGTAATTCCTGCAAGTACAAGGAATCCTATTAGGAAGAGGAAGGGTATTGTAACTTGTTTGTGAGTTTCCATTGAACCCAAAATATTTCTTTTTGCCATTAGAACCCTCTCAACCTTATTGATCTAACTACAAAGCCTGTAAATCCTATTAAAAATATTCCTAGTCCTGCAAGTGTTAAGAAGTTAAGTGGTGCTCCGGTTGCTTGAAGTGTTGGAACAAACTGTACACAAACATTATTTTGTTCTAATGTTCCTACAGGACAGTTCAATGGTATTTTTACACATTGATTTCCTTGTAGTTCTTCTGTTGCAAGGCAATTAATTCCAACACATTCGCTTCCAATCAATTCATTTCCGGTCTCACAAGTTATCTGCTCACATGTATTTCCTGTCAAACGTTCTCCTATTTGGCACTGAATAGGCTTGCAAATATCTCCTACAAGGGTTTCTCCTGATTCACAAGTAATTTGTTCACAAGTATTTCCACTGAGGAAAGTTCCAGTTTGACAAATTATTGCGTTACAGTCATTACCTGAAAGCATCGTTCCTAATGGACAGGTAATACCTTGACAACTTGATCCTACTAACTCAGTACCAATGTTGCATTGAATTACATTGCAATCATTACCAGATAATTCAGTTCCTATTGGACATTGGATGTCCTGACAAAGATTTCCATTAAGAAATTCACCTGTTGGGCAAATGATTTGATTACAACTATTTCCAACAAGATCTTCTCCAATTGCACATTGGATCGCTTTGCAACTGCTTCCAATTAATTCAGTTCCAATTGCACAGGTAATTTGTCTGCACGTATTTCCTATCAATTCCTGACCAACAGAACATAAAATAGGCGTACAGGTTGATCCAATTAGATTTGAACCTATATCACAAATAATTCTGTTACAATCATTTCCAATTAGTTCAAATCCAACATCACATGTGATAACTTCACATTTATTTTCGATTAGGTTTACTTGCTGACCAGTAGGACATACTATAGGAACACATTCGTTACCACCTGAACCACCAGCAACGAAACCTGCTGAACAATTTAGTGGTTCACAAATGAAACCTACCAAGTGAAAACCAATTCCACAGACAATAGGTTGTGATGTTCCACGTAAACGAACTGCACCATTTTGTTCCCACCATGTATTATCCTGTTCCCAACAACAACCTGTATTTGGTGGAACACTTTGTGTAACTCTCAAAAACATTGTTATTACGTCACCACCTGTTGTGGTAAGTGCTCTTGTGACGTATGCTGAACTAGGTCTAAAATCCCTACCCTTACTGTCTAATGCAGGGAACGTGGTAATTGATAATGGTGTATTTGGACAAACCATGTGATTTAATACTGCGTATGTTGTGCTTCCTGAACCTGTTAGAATAAAATTACGTGGATCGGCAGGTGAACCTGAACCTGACATTTTTCCAATCAACTGACTTGTTGGGATTGTGTCTATTCCACCACTTGTCCAAATCAATCCCCACGTACATCGAGCACTACCTACTGAAACATCAGGAAAGAATTTTTGTGGATTGATTGAAAATGTTGCTCTTGTGTATTTGAAACTATCTGGAATTGCAGAAACATCCCATTCAGCGAAACCATACCAACATTTTAGTTGTGGTGAAACACTTCTTCCTAATGACATAGGATAATCTGTTCCCTGTGTTATCCCACCAAATTCAGTACAAGATCCATCTACAGTTTCTATAATTCCACTTCTATCAGGTTTTCCTAAAACAATATCACCTGAAATTTGTCCTGTTAGTGGATCTACAGGGAAAGAAGTGAATTCAAATGAAGGTAAAGCAAATGAAGGTGAAGTAGAAAAATCTGCATCAATATCTAATGCAATTGTATCTAATTGACCTACTACAACTACAGAGAAACCTAAAATCATTGCAACAATTAGGAAATTTCTTACGACTGGATTTCCTTTCTTAGCCATTACCCTACCCTAAATCCTGCAAATAATGATCTAAAGAACTCTGCTAGTGAAAAACCTGCACTAAAACCTGTAGGAATTTCAATCTCTACTAAAGCGTTTGCATCAAGTGTTGTTACATCTGAATCAACGATAAATCTTATTGGTACTGCAAATTCATTTCCTAAAGTGTTCTTAGGAACTAACAATGTGTATTTGAATTCGTCATCTGACCTTCCATCAAAAGATAATCCTTCTCCCATCAAAGTCTGAGGTAGATCAAAATCAAACCATGAATTGAATTCAGATGGAATTAAAACCTGAGAAATCATTAATGGTCTTTCATTTCCCCACTCAAATAGAACTGTACCAGTAATAGATTGTCCCTTTGCAGGAGTATGAAATCTATCAAAAACTAAAACATCTTCTCGCACTAAGATTTGAAATCCTTCCAAACCTACAGTCGATGCTGGTGCTCCACCACCTCCTGAAACTCCGTTTCTTGAATCAATTATCTGTATATCAGTAGATGGTGGGCACTGACCTATTGCTAAACATGTTACTGGTGGATCTTGACCCTTGAAACCTTTTCCTCTGAAAATTCCTGTGGATGCATCTACGCCTCTATCACTTGCTTTTCCCTGTGAACTTGTTGCATCAAGTGATAGTGTTTGAACAGAAAAAAATGTAGAAAGATCTGTAAATACAAATAGAAACAAAATTGTGCCTGCTAAAATTCCAAAAACTATTAGAGTATTCCTACTAGATCTAGTATCCTTATTTGCCATTTCTACACTCTAAAATTACGTAGAAAGTGTGCCTGATGTTGTTACGAATCCAGTACCATGACAAGTTAAACATTTAATTTCCTTCTCAGAATTTTGTGGATCTGGTACTTTGCCAGTCTTACCACACATGTAGCACTTTACTGACTGAACCCATTTTGCTTTATGTTTAGTCATACCATCTCATGTTAGCACGATCTAATTTTATTGCCATGTCTTTTTTTATTGAATAACCATTCTGCAAGACCATTTTTAGTAAAATTCTGATATTCCTTCTCAAAGTCATAGGATATACATTTGCAATTTTAGCAATTTCATTCTGAGAAATAAAATCATTCAAGCAGATAACCCTCTACAATTATGACAAAGTAACCAGCAAGTATCAGGACTTGCCTCATCAGCACATGTAGGGCATTTATGTTCAAGTTTTTTGAAATATAATACAAATCCTAATTCTTTTCCACATTTTTCACAGATTATGACTTCTTCCTCTTCAACTGTTGGTTGTTTTTGTAATCCACTCACACAAATCCTCTCAATCTAGATTTTTCATACATTTTTACTGCAATAAAGAATAGCAGTACAATGAATGTGACTCCTAACGCAAAAGTAAATAACAAATCCGATTTTTCTACAGTAAGTGGATCATCTCCAAATGCTTTTGTGTGCTCAAAAATTCCTACCATATTAAGCCATTCTAACTGATCAGGAATCTCTATACCTCTTCCTACATAGTAAAAAACATCTATAATTCCTGTAGATAGAAGAATTAGAGGCACTAATCCCCATAATATTACGATGAAGATTCTAAGTCCTGTGAATTTTCTTTTTCTAATTGCAATTGTTAGAAATCTGAATCCGGCAAATCCTAATGGAATTACAATGAATTGAACCATTAATAATTGCCAGTAAACGTTTCCAATCTCAATTTGTGCATCAGAAGCAAGGTTCATCCTTTCTCTAATAATCTGACAAAAATTCTCTTGGTTTGATGGGAAGCAAGTTTCAATTGCTAATCCTACATAGGAATCAAAAATTTCTATATCTGTGTAAACTACCAGACCAGTAATTAAAATTGTAATGAAAAATAATCCTACTAATTCAGCAAAGATTGAGGCGTTTTCAGTAACAACTTGTGACATCTCATCTTCATTCTTTGTTGAAAAACCTTGAGAATATTACTTGCCTTGCGTTAATGAAGATTAAGAATGTTCCAAAGAGTAGATAGTAACCTAGCCATGCATTAATTTCTGAATTATTAAAGTTGTAATCAAATAATACAATCTGTACCACAAAGTACATTCCTATGAGGAATATTGCAATTAGTAAAATAACAGGTACAGTTGATTGTTTATCTCGTTTACGTAATGTAAGTCCCTCTATCAATGCCAATAATGTTACAATCAAAGTCACGTATAGAAATAGAATTTGTTCAGCACTAAAAAGTGCATTAATATCATAAGGAAATGGTAATGATGATCTGATTAGTTGTAAACCTAGAAGTAGTGCTAGAATTAAAGATCCAATCTTGAATAGGGCTATCGAATAGAATCTAACTGCTTCTGTCATCTTACTACAATGTAAAATAGGCTAACTATAAGAGAGTATTTTGTTTAAAAAATAAGATTAATCTGACAAAAATTCCTTCTGGTTCCTCTGGTTCTTCGAAGAAATCCGATACAGTGATTACCCATAATGTGATTACAACAAAAAGTAAAATTACTAAAATCCCAAGTCTTTTTGTGTTTGGTCTTTGAGGATATTCTTCTTCTTCCATTAGTAGTAGAAGAAAATTAAAAGTCCTATTATAAGTAGTGTAATAACTACAAAAATCATTATGTGAATTGCCATTCTTTTTATTATTGAGATCGCAATTACTACTGCAATTGCTCCGGCAACAAGGAACAAAATAAACTCGTCAACATGAACAGGAGAAAGAAATTGTATCAAGTCCTCAGCAAAGCCATGTGATGTTTTTAGAAGATCAATGCCACTCCCCACCATTTCTAATCCACTATCTTTGAGGTTTTCTGTTTCTCCCTCAGTTGCATTTAGTAAATTTGCATCTGTGAAATCTAAATCCTCTGTAAATTCATCTACCATTGTTTCTATACCACCTTCGATGAATTCTTCGATCTGCTCTGCCTGTGCGTAGGCAGAAGGAATCAGTAGTGACACGTACACGATTGATAGAATCGCTAGAACTTTCTCCACAATAAAAAATGCATATTGTTACTAATAAGAAGATTGAAAAGTGTTCTTTTCTTGAGAGAGTTTTGTGTTATACAGATGAAGGCTAGGAGAAGTGAGATTGACAGCATGATCAATCTATTATTGTATTCATTTCGAAATGGAAAAAATCTTCCATTCACAATTCCAACAAAAAGTTGCCCTGACCTCAAGCCTTCAAAGAAAGAAAAGAGAAAATCTTGTAAAAAAAGACACTCAGAGATTATAATAGAGTCGTATCTACAGGAAGAAAAAAAATTTCGTTTAAAGTATTATGGAATGCATACAGCGAAGGATGTGTATGAGTTTGATCAAGATCAATTGCTTGTTAAACAAATGATAAAAAATAGTCTCAAAAAGAAAAAATATGGTGGTAAAACACTATTGGAAATTAGAAATGTGAAAAAACTCTTGAAGAAAATCGATACTGATAGGATAAAACAAATTAACTTTAGGCTTTCTGATAAGGAAAAGAAGAGTATTATTGCTAAAGCAGAAAAAAGAAATCTAGAAATTTCAGACTATATTAGAATGAAATTATTTTCTTAATTCGTGTTCCTCTAGTGTTTGTAAATTCAATTCCTTGAATATTCGTTCTAATGTTTCCAATGTCTCCCTGTCTCCCTGTCTCCCTAAGAAATGTGTTAACTAATATAGGTTCTCATTGACGTACCATGATTGAAAAAATGCATTTCTAGATCGCTTTTGAGTTGAAAAGAAAAAGTGCAGTTGGGATATGGGCACATGTGCTTGCCTCCACAACATTTGCATTGTTTTTTCAAAGTGCTGGTACTGAAACTTCTTTAGTTACCTCTTGAATTGGATTGTGATTTTGAGATAATATTTCTAAGGAAGTCAACTCCAAACATTCATGTGCACATTGAGCATCATGATCTCTGATTGGTTTGTTACAATTTGTACAGTTTATTTTATCTTCCCCAAAACCCATTGTTATGACATCTATTACAGTTCTTTGATGAAGATTCATTGACCATACCACAATTTTTACAAACCTTCATTTCCAATCAAATATTTTTTAATTTTCCTCTGCCATGTTCATGATTATTTTTGATATGAAGTGATAATGCAATTGCATTGTCTTTCATCTCACCTAAATTTTTTCCACAATAATCACAAATTGCATCAAAGTCAGACATCAATCTCACTTTGTAAAATTCTGATTTTCCTTGTCATTTCTTTTCTCATATCTCTTGCAATTCTTCTAACTATAGGTCTTGGAACTCCCAATTCATCTACTACTTTATGAAAAATTTCTTCCTTATTTGTTAAACCCATGTTGAGATATTTTTCAATACAATGAATGATGATAGTCTGATGAGTTATTCTTTCAATCAATACAGATCTTATCCCAACAATTCATACAGTAATATTTACCAGATTGATTTCTTTGAACCATTACTGTTTCCCCGACTAGAAGTTCATTTCCACATTTTCTGCATTGTCTATCCTCAAATTTTATTCGTGGAGTAATAGTTACTTGTTTCATTTTTCTATGTAATGTTTCTTCATGTGTACTTTCAAGTCTCTAAAACTGGTTGCAATATAATCACAATTACTTGCTCTACAATCTAAATGACGACCAAAAACAGTCATTTTTTCTTTCTCAATTCCTTGCAATCATATCTAATATGATAAATAAATTCTGTAAAATCAAATTTTTTTCTGTTCTTACAAAGTGGGCAATGTTGCCTTCTCTGTGTCATTTTTCCCATTTCCTTTTTAGATCATCTATTGTAGGTGGTGATTTGTTTTCTGCTGACTTTCCTTGATGCTTTCTCCCAAAACAATCAAAGCAAAGTATCTGTCCTTTTTCCTGAACCAATTCAACATCACTTGTTAAACAGGAATGGCAAAGTCCTTTCATTATACTTCTACTTCCTTAATTGTTTTACATTGATATTCCCAATTTGTAGTTGGAATTGGTTTTTTTGCTTTCACAAATTTACCAGTTGAGATATTTTTATCGAACCTCGCTTGAATTTCATCAACTGTTTCACCATGACAGATGCAATTATGACATTGAGGACATTCTTTTGTTCCAATTTTTAATGTAATATAATGAATGCACCATTCGCTATCCTCAAGAAATGATGTAAACCCACAGTCTTTACAAGTTACTTGGTGCTTGATCATTTTCCCCATGCTTCATGACCTCCACATTGTCTACAAGTAATTGTTCTATCACTGTTAATTATCATGTGATTAGAATTGCAGTCATGACAGTTCATGTTAGATCACCATATTTTATTTTCACAAGTCTTTCATATCTGGTACAACCTTCTTCCCCTAATGCCTCTACACACATTTTGTAGTCATCAATAGTTAATTTTTCCATTAATTTCCTATCTGCTGTACTCAGTTCTTCTACAACTAGAAGATCAATTATTTTCTGTTGGTTCACTATAATTTCACTTACTTGAGTATTGATCATATAGAAATTGAATGTAGTTGTAGCCTGAAATACAATTAGAATTGCAACTATTCCTGTGAAAAAAAGACCTCCTGAACTCATTTTCAATGACAATTACACTCGCATTCACAATCTATTGGATCTCCATGATGTCTTATTCCTTGTAATGTTCTATACCTGCATTCTTTACTATGAGTATCTTTTTCAATGCCCATTTTTAATTTCTCCCCATGTTATTCTAATTCCTAGTAAATGTAAGATGTGATGTCCTCCCCAATTCCTATAGAAAATACTCCAACCACACTCACATGTCTGCTTTAGATTATGAATAAAAATTCTCATTTTGTATTCCTTAATTTAATGTACATCAATATTGTTAATCCGTTTATTGCTATTGCTGTAGCAATAAAAATTACAATTAAAATTACCATTCGTTCTGGATAAGGATGCCAAGTCATCATATCAAGATGATAATTTGTTGTATAAATTGTAAAGAGATCTATAAACACTGCACCAAATATTGCAATTCCTAAAGCAATTTTTTTAAGAAATTTTTGATCTTCTTCTAACCTCTGTAATTCATACTCATACCAATTCCAATTCATTTATCATCTTTCTCCAATACTTTGCGAACACGATCAATTGTTTTTTTATCTGCTTTGATATGGATATTGAGTTTTTCACCAACAATATAATCAATCTTTAATTTTTTAATAGTCATTTCTTTAATGCCTCATTGACCTTAGCAAGTTCATTTCTAACCCACATTATTCCAGATACATATCCTGCATTTGAGGCTTCTACTAATCCATGAAGATCACTTGGAGAGTTTTCCATTTCTTTTAATGATCTTAGAACTTCTTTTTCCATCATAATCTCAATAACTTCTAATGCATCTTTGTTGCTGTATAATTCTAAAATTTCTTCTACTGAATGATATTGTTTCATTTATCATCTTTCTCCCAAACTTTTTTTTCTGGAAATTCACCTCTGTAAAAAAACCAAAAATAAGAATTACCTCTATCAACAATTGGAATGATTTGTCCTATACGAAATTTTTTTGGTGCATCGCTTTGTGCTTGTAAGACTTTGTTTAATTGCTCTTCATTAGTTCCATATTGACCTTGAAATGAAACAGATTTGGCTTTAACATCAATAAAATTCATAATCTTTCCATCTTTCCATCTACGTTTGTTTTCTTTTGGTGGTTGTAGTTAGAATCAATTTTATCATTCATTGCTTTATCAATATCTGATTTTGGTCTAAGATGTATCATTTGAAAAAAGAAATGTAAAAGATCTGCTCCTTCTTCGGCAACTTCTTCATCTGATTTTCCCTGCCAAATTGCATCTAACATTTCACATCCTTCCTGAATCATTCTGCTATGAAGATAAAATAATTCTTGATTGTATCCTTTTTCCTTAGCGAGTTTTTCAACTTTGAGTTCATAGTCCTTTAGATTCATTTTCTTCTCAAATAGATTCAATTTTCTTTTCTCCTTGTAAATTCTTGCGATTTTTTATAATCCTTTAAAGGTATAGAAATTTTATACTTCCAACCACTTACCATAGTTCCTGCTTCCATTCTCAACTTATCTTTTTCTAAATTCTTGATTATCTTCAAGATTAATTTAGTTCGATATTCCAAAGTCAATATTTCTCAGCACACTCCTTACAAAATGGTTTTCCAGTTCCAATATCAAATTCCCATTGAGCATCTTGGGCTTGGGCATAGTCAATATATTTCCCACAATCAGTACATTCCATCATGTATTTCTTCCTAAAACTCCACGTAATTGTAATAAATCATAAGTATCATGTTGGCATTTTACTGCTTTTGAAAGACTAGAATGAAACTCCCTGCAATTTCTATCCCAAAAACATTTTCTACAAATTGGATGTTTGATGCACCAACCACACTTGCAAAATTTGTGACCAAAAAGAATGCATTTCCAGTTCTTTGTCAAATCCATATCATCCCTTGTTTTCTTGCACAGTCTCTACAAATTATTCCCATACCTGTAATTATTAATTTTTGATCTGTTCTAAGGCAACCAATACATTGATTCTCTGGTCTGTGCTTACTGCACAAGTAATCAATTTCTGGATAACAATCCTCACAACCCACTTTATTTTCATTCATTTCTTATTTTTTATCTCCTTGAGAATTATTCCATCATTACAGTCGTGATGAAAGTGAATTTTTATGTGTTCATAACAATATGATCCAGTGCAAATTGGACATTGGTTTTTAGGATTCTCTTGACAACCAAAAATTCCACATACAAGTCCATTCTTTGATTCATTAGACCATTTCTGAACCTTGTCATAGAGTTCTTTAGGATCAATTTCATCAATGTTTACTTCCTCTCTTCCATGACCAACATAAATTTCAGCATCTTCTGGAATTTTTTTCATAATCTTTTTGAATTTTTTTAGAGTATCCGAATCTTTAATGATCATTTTTTTGGAATCTCCATTTTTCTTTTATGGGCTATCATTGCACTAGCCATTAAATGATGTAAAATATTACACTGATCACATTCAGAAGCGTGTTGTCCTGTTTCAATACCTTTTTGTAATCCCATCATAGTAATTCCATCCTCAATTTTTAGTTCTTCTAAGACTTTAATTGCAAATCTTTTTGCCTGTTCAAAATTTTTTCTTGTAATTATAATATGTTCTTCTTCACTCAACTATTGTTACACCTCTATTGATATTGTCTGCACATGAATTGTACATTGGTGACTTTGGAAAATGTTTTAGTGCTCTTTGTAATGCCTTTCTATAACAATATTTCTGGTGAAAAATTCTATCAACCTTTCCAGATACAAAAAAATCAGTTAGTTCTGGTTTCATTTTAATTATATTGCTCCTTTTTGTTTTTCCAAGTTTCCTTGTTTGCATATCTGGATTTTTGAATTTATTAGGCATGTACATTCTAATTGTAACTTCATTAAGTAATCCAAGTTTTTCGAAATCTTTTGTTATTGAATTACATACATCAGGAATATGAATACCTTTGTGCAAATATGGAACTGATAACCAACCAAAAAATTCTTTTTTTCCGAGATTAGTCAAACCTTTGAAATATAGTTCAAACTTCTCTTGATCTCTAATTACAACATTTTTTATCATTGGTTTTATAAATTCGAAAATCTCTACATTTGGATTTATCTGTGGTTTTTCTTTAACTACTAAATTCTTATATTTTGATACAAATTTTCTTATTTTATTTGCATCCCAATTTTCAGGTAGGATTCTTCTAAATTCTAATTCTTTTAAAATTTCATTATAGGTTAAATTTTTTCTTCGTAATGATATTATTGTTTTAAGTAAAAAAATTCTTTCATCTAATCTCATGGAAATACCATCCTTTTCAATAATTTATCAAATTTTTCTCTATAGATTGATGAACTAGCATATTCTTCTGAGTGAATGTATTCTCTTGAATGATCAGCACATAGAATCAAATCATCAATAACGAAGATTTCTTTACGATATTTTTTTTCTTCCTCAGTACATAATTGACAAATACCTTTTTTTTTCATTTTTTCTCTCCCAGTATTTTTTGAAATCTTGCTTTACAAGTTAATGAATGAGTATTTTTATTATTCTCAAAATCACAAACACATTGTTTTTGCCAACTGACAAAACTATCAGGATTTTTCAGGAGTTCTACTATTTTCTCACTCTCTATGTATTTTTCATTATAACGACCTTGAATTGTAACAATCTTAGGTAGTTTATGATATTTTTCAGCATCCTCTTTTAGTTTCCTAATACCATCTAATACCCATTCTTTATCTGTAAAAACAAGATAGTCTTTTAACTCGGAAACTGTTTTCTGGTTCTTGATGATTTCATTAATCTGCCAATTAGGTAATCCATAATTTTCTAATCGAATTTTAGTTATTGTCATTTTACTAACCTCACCTCAACAATATCATCATTTTTCAAATAATGATCAATTGTATCTAGAACAGTCTTATCCCAAACATAATTTGAATCAAATTTCAATACAGATACATCCTTTGTTCCATCTTTAGTTTTGATTTTAATGAATAACTCTCCCATTTTTTATGCCTCTATATCCATATCACATGTAACTTCACAGTCTGGTTCTGCTTGATCTGCACATGCCTGACACCAGTATTCAGGATTTTGATCATCCATTTTTTTGTTAAACTCATCAGGCATTAGAATTAAAGTTAGTTCTTGTTCCTTGCTTGCTTCTTCTTCATTCTCATCATAATTTTCCAAGTGGGATTCACTCTGACACATTCCAAACTTTTTTGAAGGATTTTTAGAGTCATCAAAGTCACAGATGTAATTTTCTCTATCAAATGCAACCTTCAACATTTTTTTAATTGCTTTGAAACTATTCCTGTTAATGTACATCATATCAAGACCCTCAAGTGCATCTATGTTTGGTTCCATCTCATCAAAGGTTTCATCTAATCCTCTTGTTACTTCCTGTTGGATTCGTTTGAGATATGTGTAAGCATACAACTTTGGAATAATATCAAACTCTTCAATTTTGTTTGCTAGAACATCATTACCTCCTGATCTTAGAATATCACATGCTTCTGTAATCATTTTTCTAGAAATCCCTTCCATTATTCCAATCTCCTTTTATTTTGAAAATATCTATCAACTCTTTTTTCATAAATTGCTATAATCAATCCTATGAATACAATTACAGTAGCAATTAACAGCAAAACTCTATCAATATCAAAAATAAATTTAATTGCTCCAAGTGTAAATCCACTCGCCATACATAGTAACCAGATTCTAGTTGCAAAACTTCTCATATCCAATTGTTTTCTAATATTGTCTTTAGGATCAGTCATTTTTTATTCCTCATACGTGCATCATAAATCCCCTTCCAAATCTCCAATAACATTTTTTGTTCTTTTTCATCACCAATTTCTAAAATCCATTCAGTAAATGTACGAAGTGAAGGATGTACAATTATACTAATTTCTTTTAGTACGACTAATTGATCTCTTATTTCTTCTTCTGATCTCATTTTTTCTTTACCCAATCACCAAATTCATGTGAGAATTCTCTTGGTAATAATTCAACTCTGAAAAAATGTCTTTTTTCTGCTATTAGCGTTGTAATTTTTTTATAAAAATCTCTATTAGGCATCGCTATTTCAAGATGGAATGTACGAATTATATGAAATAGTAATTCAATTTGAATTAAAGTTTCTAATCTTACGTGATTGCTTTTATTTTCTCTAATTATTGTAAAACAATCATTAAGATTACCTTTTACCCACTCAGTTAGTTCGTATTCATTCATTTCTTCTTTTCCCTTTGTTTCTCTTCTAAAAATTCAAGTTTTAGTGAAACTGTACTTCTACCAAAAATTATCTTATCAACAATATCATCTAGAATCTCTGGTGGAATCATACCAGTAGTAACTTCCCATTTTATGTGAGGATTTTTTTTGTTTTTTCCATAGTCCTTTCTATGCCAAGATGAAAGAAAACCACCATGAATCCACAATGTTCTTAGCGTTACTAATTTTTCTCCACACAGACTGCATTTTTTATCTTTTGGAAAGAACCCACAGTCCCCACACTTGGGACAAACCTTTTTTTTCTTTACAACATCATCTAAATTTATTTTCTTTTGAGTTTTTTGTTCTGTTTTACTCATTTGTTTTCTTCCCCAACCATTTGAAAGAGTATTTCATTACAACTCCATTCAAGTCTCGTTTGATCACTTCACGATATGCTCTCTCCTTTTCATAACTGTAAATTACATCAGTGCTTCCCCTTTCACTATGATTAGTAATTATTGTACTAGGATTCATTTTTCACCTGTTCTTTCTTTGCTTCCTCAATAACCTTTTCAATAATTGGATTGAAGTTCTTAACGCCTAATCCAATTGAATTTACAAGTTTTAACGTTTTGCTGAAACTCCAACTTGATTGAGTTTCTTTGATTAAATTTGCTTGAATCTCTCTTAATTTTAACAACATTTTATCATCAATGATTACTGTAATTCTAGTTCCTGTCATATCTTTCGCTTGAATTCCTTACCACAAACTGGTCTTACACATCTGTACTTTGTATTTTCTTTTGTTTTATCAATTGGAAGTGCTCTTGAATCACACTTTGGACAGAAGATCATGCTATTCCTGCTCCTTCTCCTTTTGGATGGGAATGTGTGTGATAATGTCTATCGCAAAAGTCTTTTCCACAACCACACTCCTTTGTTGCATCAGAGAAACACATTGAGCATTTTGGTTTCATTTACAATCTCCCCTTGACATGTGTTTTTTTAGATGAAAAGTACAGAACCTTTCCTTGCAAGTTTGACAAGATAAATCTCCCACTCTAATACATCCTTCTCTGACACAACTAACGAAACTCATTGATCATCACTACAGTCTAAAACTCCCTTGCAATCTGGACATCTGTACTCGCAAGCAACAGTTTTTTCCATTACAACATCGCATCTAGGACACCTTATTTCCTTCATTTTTAATCACCAAAGAATGGTCTGTATTCCAATCAATAATTTTTAGATTTACTAAAGCATTAATTAACTGACTTACTTCTGGACTACTCATCTTAGTTTTTGCCTTGATGAAATCTCTTTGACTCCAATTGTGCATTCCTTCTAATTGAATAATTAATGTTAAAACTTCATCAAGTCTTTCTACATTAATTCTACAAAATGATTCGTACCTTCCGTTGATTATTCTTCTTAGGAAAAATTTTACATCCAATAGAAAACTGCTTAGTTCATGTTTTCTATACATTCTTGATCTTCCCGAACCAAAATATTTGTAGACCATGAATCCTGCAACAAATAAAAGAACTGCTTCCATTGGATTATTTACTATTGCATCAATGATTTCAAAACTCAAAGATACAACCACCTGAAAACCATTTCTCTTTCATCTCTTGAAAGTGCTTTCCAATCAGACAAAGTATCAACTTTAAAGTCTGCATGATGAAGAATTACATCTCTGTCTCTAGGATCTAATTTGTCCCACAACTCCTTTACATGTTCGAGTTTTTTTATTACTTCATTCAATTTGAAATAGCCTCTTCATTAAAACATTCCTTATGATAATACTGTTTGATGTTATGCCCTTCTAACTTTACAATTATAAAATATCCAATCTTACAAGCCTTTCCACAGACACCACAGTTTTTGTAAGTAACCTCCATCAATTTTCTTCTAACCTCTTTGCTCCGTAAAATGCTAAACCAATTGCAATTACTGTTAATACTACCAATGCACCAATTCCAAATTCAGAAGTGAGCAAATCAAAAAACTCTTTAACATTATCAAACAAGTCCTAACCTCTCCCTGAATTTTTTTGACATTTCTTTCTGCTCATCTGGAATTTTTTCATCCATACTTTTTGCAAGATAAAATAAAATTCTGGTCTCGTTTATTCCACAGTCAGAGCAGATGTATGTCTTTTTATCCTCACTTGAAATAGAATTTGTTTCTATAGGTTCTTTTAATCTGATTCTGCCACATCTTGGGCACTCCTTCCCCATTCTCAAAACCTTACACTCGTAAATAATTAAGTGCTCTGTTGATCGGATCTTTCCATTGCGACACGTACATCTTTAATTGGAATCGAGATAACACCTGTTACAGATCTGATCCTTTTTTATCCAAAGTCGTGTGCCACAGATTGAACAGGTTGGTTCCAAGAAAAATTATCCATTTTTAGTTGGATTTGAATCTTTAGTGTAAAAAAAATTGATTGATCCCATTAAGGGATTAATCTTTATCGTCATTAAGGCGATCTTCTATCATGTCTAGCACTTCTCCTTCTTCAAGTTTATTCTTGTCAAAGCCAAAACTAAACACATCAAACTCCCTTCCATCCTGTGAGTGCTCATGAACATAGTGACTC
>SDBU01003755.1_pt1 | contig 19154 bp, 19 predicted proteins | sample 2277071 | NCBI WGS metagenome assembly SDBU01 (sample SAMN10397929, study PRJNA504765) | marine sediment metagenome | isolation source: marine sediment core GS08_GC12, 126 cmbsf | place: Arctic Ocean: Gakkel Ridge, Loki's castle | collected 2008 | reverse complement strand
TGGTGATTTGGGCTCTGGCGCTGGCGACGGCTTTTTCTTCACCTTGGGACATAACCCATTTGAGGCCTCCCCAGATGAGCATGAAGAAAAAAACGAGGGCAACAAGGAGCATGATTAGGCTGATACCACCGGAGACGATATTTTCTATTTGTAGGTCTGCTAGGTCTCTGAAGGCAGAGCCGGTGGGGGTTTGAAGTTTAATTTGTTGTGTCGGGATGGCGGTGGGGGAGGTGGCAGCATAGACAGGAGCGGCCATGGCAAGGTATTTTAACTTGTTTATGATTTTGCTGATCATTTGGTGTAATTTCTATAAAATTGTAAAGTGTTGATTCATTCTAACAGTAATTTTGGAAAAATTCAAAGTAAGTTTGGCCAGGGGATAATAAGTTGTTGGAGTTCGGTGAGGCCAAAGACGGTACCGACAAGTTTTAAAATGGCATAAACGGAAAAGGCGATGAAGAGACCGATGAAGGCGTTGGTGATTTCTTTTTTGGCGTCTTCGAGCTTTTGGGAGTCACCACGGGAGTCCATAAAATGGTAGCCGGCCATAATAAAGTGCCAGGTGAAGTAAAGAGTGGCAACGATAAAAAAAACGGTCATAATGGTTTGGATGACGTTATTGAAGTAGGTATAAGGTTTATCGATGATGTTTTCGGGGTCAGGAAGGATGGGGTTGGTGATTTTGGCGTAGATGGGTTTGATTAAATTCATATTTTTATGGTTCCAATAGTTGCATACTGTTTAACATTTTGTTGAGGTCAAAAATGTTATCGAGACCGAAGAGGGCGGAGAGGAGGGCGGCCAGGCCGATGGCGACAACAATGATGGTAAGGCCAAGAATATTGTTGGTGAGCTTTTTTCGGCATTCTTGGAGTTTAGCTTTGTCTCCTTGGGCGGAGATATAGGAATAGCCGGTAAAGATGATTTGGAAGGCGAAATAAATAACTCCGACGATGGTGAGGATGCCAATGAGTTGACTGATGGTATTTTCAACTTGCTCAGTGGGGGTGCCGGTAGTGCTAGGTTTGATGGGGATGATGGTGTAGGGGGTGGCGGCGGTGAGGAGTTTTTTAGGGTCCATAGATTACTGGGTTTAAGATATTAATGCCGGTAAAGCGTTCGGCCAGGCCGGCTAAGGCAAAAGCGGCGCCGATGATAATAAGACCAAGAAGGCTTTGCCAGATTTTGTTCCAGGCCTTTTCAATTTTTTTGGGATCGCCATTGGCGGCCATAAATTCGTAGCCAGCGGTGATAATTTGGATAATAAGAAAGACGCCAGCGATGACAACCATGAGCTTGAGGACGTTGCTGAAGAAAGTGAAAAGACCCTGACCTTTGTTGCCACCAGTGTATTTGTTGATGGCAGGGGGAGGAGAGATATTGCCAAGAGTACCGGCTAAAAAGCTGGTGATTGATTTTTTAGAGGTTGGATTTGAGGATGTCAAGGCCAGTTAGAACTTCTATAATTTGAATAATAAAGTAGGCGAGGAAGACGATGGCAAAACCGATAAGGGCGTTGGTAAGGGTTTTTTGGCCTTGTTGGGTTTTCTTGGGATCGTCATTGCCTGCGCCAATTATAAACATTAGGCCACCGGAAATCAAAAGAACCAGAAGAATTATGCCGATAATGGTGAAAGAATTTTTAAGGATGATAGAAACTAAGGAGGAGAGGTCGGGGTAACTGCCTTCGAGGGTTTTGCTGGCGGGTCCCAGGGGAGTGTCCTTGATGTCAATGGCAAGTAGGCGGTTCATTAAGGGAATTATACTCTAAATTAGTGTAAGTTTTGACTTTGGGTTGGTGGTTTTATAAATTTTGTTGACAAGGGTTAGTTTGATACTGGTAAGATGGTATAATGCCCTTGTTACAGGTAAATCAAATAATCATGAAAAAAGTAGGATTGGTTTTGTTGCTGTGGGTGTTGGTGTGGGGATGGGGTGTGAGGCCAATGAGAGCTCAGGAGGAGGTAGTTGGGGAAGAGGTGGGGGAGACAGAGACTAGTGAGGAAGTGGCAGCAGAAGATAGTGAGGCTGATGAAAATATTACAGAGACGGGTAGTGAGGAAGTAATTTATCGGTTAGAGTCAGTTTTAGAAGAGCAGGAGGTGGGGGATTGGAATGGTTTTAATGGGGGGAGGAAGTTGGTGAGGTTGGCAATTGATAGAGGAGCACCAGCTAATACTATAGTACTATTGTTACTTTTGCCGTTGGTGGCAACCTTAGTGTCTTTTTTGCACTATGTATTTGGTTTGTCTGGTTATGGAATATTTATGCCGACGATGATTGCAGTGGCTTTTTTGGCGACCGGAGTTTTGGGAGGATTGTTATTGTTTGCCTTGATTTTGGTGGTGTCAATGCTGTGTCGAGTGTTTTTGAAAAAGTTGAGGTTGCACTTTTTGACTTCGAGGACGCTTAATTTACTTTTTATCTCTTTGGCGACGTTTGGTTTGATGATGGTGACTTCTTATGCTGATTTAATGCAGGTAGGTCAAATATCGATTTTTCCGGTGTTGTTTTTGATATTGCTGGCGGAGGAATTTGTGCGAACTCAATTGCTAAAGAGCAAGAATGAGGCTCAGAAGTTGATGTTGGGAACCTTGGTATTGGCGATTAGTGGAGCGGCGGTAATGAATATTAGAAGATTTCAGGAGATGGTATTGTTAAATCCGGATGCGGTGATATTGGGGGTATTGGTGGTTAATTTATTGATTGGTAATTATAAGGGGATAAGGTTTTCGGAGATCGGGAGGTTTAGGAAGGCAATTAGAGTGAAGTCAGATGTTTAATTTGAAGAGATACAGACAGTTTTTGACTAAAAACGAGAGGAATAAGGTGTATTTGAGAAAGAATAAAGTGGGGGCGAGGAGTTTGGCTGATAGTAAGTATCGAACCAAGAGAGTGTTGGCAAGAGCTGGGGTGGGGGTGCCAAAATTGATAAAAAGGTTTAAAAGAGAGGAAGAAGTGGACAGGTTTGCGTGGGAGGGATTGGAGGGAAATTTTGTGATCAAGCCAGTGTCAGGTTATGGTGGTAAGGGGATTTTGATTGTGCGAAAAAGGGCTAAGTGGGCGGGGGAGTGGCATTTAATGGATGGGTCGATTATTAGGATGGTTGATATTAAGCGACGCTGTGGAGAGATTTTATCGGGTAGGTTTAATAGTCATGGAATGAGGGATTCTGTGTTGGTGGAAGAGAGGATTAAGATACATCCGATGTTTTTGTCGTTGACTAGATCGGGGACGCCAGATGTGAGGGTGATAGTTTATAACAAGGTACCGGTGATGGCGATGCTAAGGATACCAACGGTGAAATCGGGGAGTAAGGCAAATTTACAACAGGGGGCGATTGGGTTGGGGATAGATTTGGCGACGGGGATTACTACTTTTGGAATAGAGGGCAAAGGGGAGGGGATTAAAAGGATTTATGACTACAAGAGGAAGAAGAAGAGAAAAGTGAATGGGATTAAGATTCCTTTTTGGCGGCAAATTTTGGAGACGGCAGTAAAGTGTCAAATGGCGGTGCCAGGTTTGGAGTTTTTGGGAGTGGATATAGTTTTGGATAAAGATAAGGGGCCGATGGTGTTGGAACTGAATGCCAGATCAGGGTTGTCTATTCAAATTTGTAACAAGGCAGGGATGAAGGCGAGGATGGAGAAGGTAGAGGATGTGACAGTTAAAAGTGTTAATCATGGGGTGACTTTGGCAAAGTATTTGTTTGGAGAGAGTTTTTTTGAGAGGGTGAAGGATGAGGCAGAGAAGAAGGTGATTGAACCTTTGGAGATGATCAAAATAAAAGTGGGTAAGGGGAAGAAAAATGTGGTGGAGGTACGGGCTAAGGTGGATACGGGGGCGTATCGAAGCTCGATTGATAGAAAATTGGCTAGCGATTTGGGGTTGTTGTCAAGGGATAGAATTTTGTATTATCGGCATTATAGATCGTCTTTGGGAAAACATAATGATAGGCCAGTAATTGGGTTAACTTTTTGGTTGAAGGGAAAAAGGATAATGACGGCGGTAAATGTGGCTGACAGGGGTAAATTGAGGACTAAATTTTTGGTGGGGAGGAAAGATTTAGGTGGTTTTTTGGTATCATCAAGGAGAAAAAAGAGGAGAAAAAATGAAAAATAAGATAGCAGTATTTTTTGGAGGAAAGATAACCCGGCATTTGGTGTTGGTGAGGAAGGCGGCTGAAAAGTTGGGGGTAGAATTGGATTTGGTGTCTTATAATAGGGTAAGTTTTGATACAGAAAGTGGTAAGGTGGGGTTGAATACCAGAGATATTGATGAGTATGGAGTGTTGTTTTTTCGAACTACCGGTAAACATCGAGAGAGTGTGGATCTGATAATAGATGCGGCCAGGGGGAATATTGAGAAGGGAAAGACGGTAGTGGTGGATCCGATTTTACTAAAAGGGAGAACCTCTTCAACATTGAAGGCTTATCAGATGTTGGTTTTAAGTCGAGCCGGGATAGAGGTACCTAAGTCAATTTATGGCAGCCTTTTTTATTTGCGGGATTCGGTTGAGGGAAATTTTTGTTTTCCGGTGATTATTAAGGGTAGTGGGGGTAATAGGGGAGAGAGAGTTTATAAGGCGGATGATAAAAAACAATTGGAGAATCTAGTAATGGAGCTTCGGACTTCAGAGGTGAGTGAGGGGAAGAGATACTTGCTGCAAGAATATATAGAAAATGATGGTGATTATCGGGTATTGGTTTTAGGGGATGAAGTATTGGGGGCAATGAAGAGGAGTTCGGTAAGTAAGGATGAATTTAGGAATAATTTTTCGACGGGAGGGAAGGTGGAAGTGGCCAAGATTTCGGAGAATGTTAAAAGGGTGGCGGTTAAGGCAGCTAAAGTGTGTGATATCTGGGTGGCTGGAGTGGATGTGGTGCTAAGGGATGGGGACGTTTCACGGCCGGTGATTTGGGAAGTTAATAAAGGACCGCAGGTTACCGGGTTTATGAAGTCAACTGGGATTGATGTACCGGAAAAAATGGTTAAATTTTTGGCCTCAATTAAGAGGTGAGGAGGGGAGTTAGATGAAGAAGATTCTGGTGTTTACAATGTCGGAATTTCAGAGTCAGTATGAGGTGGGTAGGGTAGTTGAGGAGGCTAAAAAAAGAGGGGTGGAGGCAGAAAAGGGGCAGTATAGAGAACTGAGCTTTGACCTTCGGGATGGGGAGCCTAAGGTTTACTGGAGAGGAGAGAGATTGAGTAGTAAAAATTTGTCGGGGGTTTGGTTTAGGGTGGCGGGGACCAAGTCGGGTAAATATGTTTTGGGAAGAAATATGTTGATAAAGATATTGGAAAATGAGGTATTTTGTGTAAACCATGGAGCTTATTTACGGTGGCAGAGGATGGGAAAGATTTTGCAGCATGCAGTGTTTGTCAGGGAAGGGATTCCGGTGGTACCGACGAAGATTTTTTATACAACAGAACAGGTGTTGACGGGGAGACTGGGGGAAGATTTTGGTTGGCCTATAATTGCTAAGCATGAAAAAGGGTTTCAGGGGAGGAGTGTTAGGAAGCTTGATGATAAAGAAGTTTTGGAAAAGTTTGTGAAGAAGATGGATGAGAAGAATATCGGTATGTTTTTGTGGCAAAAATATTTACCGACACGGTGGGATATAAGGGTGATTGTAATGGGAGGTAAAGCGATTGGGGCGATGAGGAGATCGGCGGTGGGGAAGGAATTTAGAAGCAATTATAGTTTGGGGGGGGCGGTAGAAAAGTGGCAGTTATCGGATAGGGATAAGGAGTTGGCTGAAAAGGTGGCCAGGGTGTGTAGTTTAGATTATGGTGGGGTGGATATTATGAAGGATGAGAGTGATAAGAGTTATATTTTGGAGGTTAATAGGCAGTGTCAGTTTAAGGGTTTTGAAGAGTCAACTGGGGTGAATGTGGCAGGTAAGGTGGTGGAGATGATGATTGAGGGAGTTGGCTCGTGAGGTGGAGCAATTTGTGCTAAATTTGTTTTAAAGAGTAAAGAAATGAAAAAAAGAGCAGGAATATTGGTTTTAGTGGTGATGCTAGTAGGGTTGGGGGTGTTATTGGGTTCGATGGGACGGAAGCGGGATATCAGGAGAGAGGCGGCGGTAAACGAGGTTGATGTTTTGATATTGCCTTTGGAAAAGGAAGTTTTGGTGGGGGAGAATTTTTTGGCGGTGGTGATGGTTGATACGATGGGGGTAAAGTTGGTGGCGATGGAAGCGGTGGTTTCCTATGATGAAGAGAAGTTGAGAGTGAAGAGTGTGATGGCGGGGAGTGATGAGACGGTGGCTAATTTTTTTGGGGCAGAAGGTTTGGTTGATATTAGGGTGGATGAGGTAAAAGGAAAAATTTATTTGTCGGCGGTGAGTTTGGAGGAGACTGAATTGCCTGCTGGGGTGATCAATATGTTTAAGATAAATTTTGAGGCGAAGGCGGTGGGGGAAGTGGAAGTATTTTTGGATGAGGCAGGGGATAATAACTTTATTTATCAGGAAGGGAGAGATTTGGGAGAGTTGAGTTTAAAACAATCGATACATAGATCAAGCTACAGTGTTTTAGAGCCGGAGGGAGATGAGGCGGTGTTAAATTTTTGGGTGACCTTTTCGGGTTTGAAATCGGGAAGTCGACAGTGTGGTCGTGATTGGGATGTGGATTTGATAGTTTTGGGAGGAGGACAGACGGGGGTTTATAGGGATGTGGAGATAGTTGAGGATGGGGTGAAGGTGTTGGAGCTTCCTGGAGGAGAGGTGAAGTTGGCAAGGTATCGGGGAGGGTTGAGATTGGAGGGATTTTCGGTGAAAAATAATGTGGCGGCTTATATGAAGGGACCGATGCATTTGCAGGTTAAGTATGCGGTTTCTAATCAGGATAGTTTTTATGGTGGGGCGGGGGGGCAGTTACTATTGACGTCGGACTTTAGGACTAGTCCGGTTTATGATTTTTCGGCTTATCCAATGTTGGCTGGGGATGTGACAGGGGAAGTTGTGGGGGTGGCTGATGGGATAATGGACGGCAGAGATTTTTCTTATATAAAGTCAAAGGTGAGTGTGTCAAAGGAGCCGGTGGCGTCCGGGGGGACAGTTAGAGGAGATTTGGATGGTGACTGCTGGATTGGTAATGTGGATTTAGCCATTTTTATAATGTCTGTGAAAGAGAGTCGAAGACAGCTGTATTAGGGCAGAAAGTGGGCTGTGCGTGATATACTAATTTTTGTTTGGGCAATTAGCTCAGCTGGTTAGAGCGCAGTCCTGATAAGACTGAGGCCGGAGGTTCGAGTCCTCCATTGCCCACTTTGGTTATGAGACGAAATCGGTGGTGGGTAATGGTAATAGTTTTGTTAGTTTCGGGGGTGATTTTTTTGGTGTTTTGGGGAAGGGATTTGATAAGTCCAGGGGGAAGTAGAGTAAGCCGGATGAAAGTGGGGGAGGGATATAGAGTGGTGGGTTTTTTACCGACTTGGATGATTGGGAAGACGATGAATTATTGTGATCAGTTGACTGAAATGGTGTTTTTGGGAGTGGAGGTAGGAGTTGATGGATCTTTAGTTTGGGATGGGGCTAGTAGTAGATTGAAGGGAGATAGTTATAAGAAAATGAAAGACGATTTTTCTGAGTGTGGAGGCAAAAATATAATGGGTATTAAATTGTTTGATGATGATGTAATTGCTGAACTTTTAGCAAGTGAACAGGGGCGAATTAACTTGGTGGCGGAGTTGAAAGAATTGATAAAGGAGGAGGAATTTGATGGTTTGAATGTGGATTTTGAATACCAAGGGAATCCATTGGCGGTACTAGATGATGATTTTGTGGGATTTATTAGGCAGCTTAAGGAGGCAGATTTGGGTCAGATAAGTGTGGATGTGTTTGCTAATACTATTATTAAAGGAGGTGAAGAGGTGAAGTTATTGCTAGACGAGCTGGATTATTTGATAGTGATGGCTTATGATTTTCACCGACCAGGGATGGATTATGCGGGACCGGTGGCACCGATTAGATCGGCGATGGGGGAGAGAAATATTTGGGAGGTGGTGGAAGAAGTGGTGGAGTCAGGTTTGGATAAAAAGAAAATAGTGATGGCCTATCCTTTGTATGGTTATGAGTGGAAGACGGAGACGAGGGAGTTTGGTAGTCGAGTAAAGCGGGGTTGGTGGGCTTTGGCAAGTTATAGGAGGATGAAGGAAATGGATGCGGGGGAAAGGTTCTGGGATGATCAGTCAATGACGCCGTGGTTGGTTTATGAGGAAGAAGGAGAAATAAAGCAGATATATTATGAGAATTTGGAGAGTTTGTCGAGGAAATTTGAATTGATTTATGAGGCAGGTTTGGCGGGGGTGGGTTTTTGGGCTTTGGGTTATGAAGGGGATTATGGTGAGGTATGGGAGGAGTTAGTTAGGGTGTTAAATTGATGGGAGTTGTAGTTGATTGACTGGGGCGGTAATTTTGGGTAAAATATAGCGTTTAATGCTAGAGGCAATAATATACCAAAATTTAATTACGGGAGGAGTAGGTGTTGATTAGGTGAGGAATTGGGTTTTGGTATTTTAGAGCCGAGCATTCGGTTCTTTTTTATTTTTGGGCCTGTGGCTTAGTTGGTTATAGCGCCTCGTTTGCAACGAGGAGGTCGGGAGTTCGAGTCTCCCCAGGTCCACGCAATATATAAGAATAGGGATGAAATCTGACGATTTCATTTCTACTTTGTATATAGCTCATTAACAATCCAAAGAATCAACAGTAATTGTAATTTTGGCAACTAAATTGAGTTGTCGTTTTATTTGAAAAGTTTTATTAAAGCAAATGGTGGATGCCTTGGTGGCTGAAGCCGAAGAAGGACGTGGAAGACGACGAAATGCGTCGGGGAGCTGTCAACAAGCTTTGATCCGACGGTGTCCGAATGGGGAAACCCCTAACTGTGAAAGCAGTTGGAGCCTTAGTGCTTGCATTAAGGCGGGTAAGCCGGGGAACTGAAACATCTAAGTACCCGGAGGAAAAGAAAAAGATAGTCCCAACATTAGTTGGGACAACATTCCGTTAGTAGCGGTGAGCGAAAACGGATTAGTCCAAACTCTGACGTTACGTCAGAGGGTTGTAGGATTTGGCATAAAAATAGGAAAGAACAGGAGAATAATTTGGAATGGTTAACCAAAGAGGGTGAGAGTCCCGTATCTGAAGTTTGACTACTATTTGGCTAAACACCTGAGTACCGCGGGATACGCGAAGTGCCGTGGGAATCTGGGGAGACCAATCTCCAAGACTAAATACTTTAGCCGACCGATAGTGAACTAGTACCGTGAGGGAAAGGTGAAAAATACCCCAAGTAGGGGAGTGAAATAGATCTGAAACCATTTGCTAACAAACAGCCAGAGTCCCAACATTAGTTGGGATGATGGCGTGCCTATTGAAGAATGAGCCTGCGAGTGTTTGTTTATTGCGAGTTTAATCCAGTTAAACTGGAGAAGGCGTAGGGAAACCGAGTTCACCTAACGGTGACGCGTCTGAATAAGGCGTTAGCAGTGAACAGATAACCCGAAACCGGTTGAGCTAACCATGGGCAGGGTGAATCCCGACGAAAGTCGGGAGAAGGCCCGCACCGTTTAGAGCTGCAAATCTATCGGATGACCTGTGGTTAGAGGTAATATGCCAATCGAAACCGGAGATAGCTGGTTCTCTCCGAAATATATTTAGGTATAGCGTCAAGTGTTTTCTTATGGGGGTAGAGCTACTGGATGAGTACCTCTGGCGTAAGCCAGGGTATTTAACCAAACTCCGAATACCGTAAGTTAAGAGCTTGGCAGTCAGTCCAGCCGGGCTAAGCTGGTTGGGCAAAAGGGAAAGACCCCAGACTCTCATCTAAGGTCTCTAAATTTTTGTTAAGTGGTAAAGGTAGTGATTTTCCAAAGACAGTCAGGAAGTTGGCTTAGAAGCAGCCATCTTTTAAAGAAAGCGTAATAGCTCACTGATCGACTGGAAGGTTGCGCCGAAAATGTATGGAGGCTAAAACAAAATACCGAAGATGGAGCTTTGGTACTAACGTGAGTTAGTATTGAAGGGTAGGAGAGCGTTCTGATGGCGGTGAAGGTCCGATGTAAATTTGGCTGGAGCTGTCAGAAGTGAGAATGCAGGCATGAGTAACGAAATCCCGGTGAGAATCCGGGACACCGAAAAACCTAAGGTTTCCTCAGCTACGTTGTTCGACTGAGGGTTAGGCGATCCTAACATAAATTCCGTATAATGCGGGAGTAGTGGATGGATAACCGGTTAATATTCCGGTCCTTTCTTATGTTCGTTTTAAGTTGGGGCATGACGATGTATGGTAGATTCAGAGCCGGTGTGAAAATACGGCTTTTAAGCGTTTAGTCAGAAGAGGTTGGCAAATCCGCCTTTTTGTTTAAATGAGACGCGAACAAAACTTTAGCTTCGGCTGAGGAATTGAATTGATCTATGTGTCCGAGAAAAGTGTCGCAACTAGAATATAGGAAATTCGTACTAAAACCGACACGGGTGGGTGGGTCGAGTAGACCAAGGTGATTGGAAGAAAGATGGTCAAGGAACTAGGCAAACAATCTGGGCGTAAGCTATGCGAGATGCCCTTCCCGAGGTAAAAGTCGGGATACAACAAAAGATTGCACGGCGACTGTTTATCAAAAACACAGGTCTCTGCTAACCCGTAAGGGGATGTATAGGGGCTGAAACCTGACCGGTGCTAGAAGGTTAAATGAACGGGTTTTACCAATTTATTGGTATTGCTTGCGATTGAAGCCCTAGTGAACGTCAGCACTAACTCTAAGTGTTCTAAGGTAGCGAAGTCCTTTGTCGGGTAAGTTCCGACTGGTATGAAAGGTCCAACGACTGTGCAACTGTCTTAACCATCTATCCAGTGAAATTGAAAGAGCGGTGAAGATGCCGTTTAATTACTGTAGGACAAAAAGACCCCATGAAGCTTTACTGGATCTTTACATTGATAAGAATTTGATAATTGTCGAGTATAGGAGGGAGAAGCTTGCTTCATCAGTGGAATACCTCTCTTTGTCACTTTTAAGTCTTAACCTACTCCGACGGATATCGGAGGGGGACTGTGTATGGTTGCCAGTTTGCCTGGGGCAGGCGCCCGCTAAAAGGTAACGCGGGCATACTAAGGTCAACTTGGTCCGGCTGGAAATCGGGCTGTAAGTATAAAAGCATAAGTTGGCTTGACTGCGAGACAAACTAGTCGAGGTCCGATGAATTTATTTATCGGACTACTGATAGCTTGACTGTCAGTACAGGGTCGAAAGACGGTTTTAGTGATCCCCGTGACCTATTTGGTATAGGCACGGGCTTATTGGGTAAAAGCTACTCTGGGGATAACAGGCTGGTCGCATCCGATAGTTCATATTGACGATGCGGTTCGGCACCTCGATGTCGACTTGGCGCATCCTGGCCCTGAAGAAGGGGCCAAGGGTTGGTCTGTTCGCCCATTAAAGCGCTGCGTTAGTTGGGTTCAGAGCGTCGTGAGACAGCTCGGTCCCTATCCACAGTAATCGTTTGATTCTTGAAGGGATTCATCTACAGTACGAGAGGACCTAGATGAGGAAACCTCTGGTGTGCCAGTTGTCCTGTCAAGGGCAGTGCTGGGTAGCCACGTTTTTATAAGATAACTGCTGAAAGCATCTCAAGCAGGAAGCTGACCCTGAGATAAGGAATCATGCTCCGGCGCAAGTCGGAGGAGAGATCGCCGGGAGACTACCGGTTAATACTTTGCAGGTGTAAGTCCCGTAAGGGATTAAGCTAAGCAAAGGATAGATTGAAGAAACTTTTTGATAAATTGACAGCTCTATTTAGAGGCTAAAATTACGATGTTGGTTTTTGGTTTCTGGTCATGTTGCGGAACGGAAACACCTTTTCCCATTCCGAACAAAGAAGTGAAACGTTTTGGCGCCGACAATAGTACCGATGCAAATCGGCATGAAGATAGGTGGTGGCCAGAATCGAGAAACTAAAGTTGATTCTTTGGATTATATTGAAAGAAAAAATTATAAATTAAAGTTATTAATTTATTTGGGGTAAGCAATCCCGCGTTATCCCGTGTTTACGGGATTTTTTTTCTTAACTATCTAATTGAGTGGATAGTAAGGAGGAAGTAAAATATATAAAATAAATGTCAAAAAAAATTAAGAAAACAAAAAAGGAAAGTCAGAAATTGACAATGGAGGAGCTGTTAAAGTCGGAAGGAGTAGAGGCGGTTGGCTTTAAGAGAGGAGAAAGTGTAAAGGGAAAGATTGTATCAGTAAAAAACAAGGCAATTTATATTGATATTGGAGGTAAGACGGATGCGGTAGTAGGGGGGAAAGAATTTGAGTTCGTCAAAGACTATGCGGCTGATTTGAAAGTGGGGGATGAGATTGAGGTTAATGTGAAGATGCCGGAGAATGATAGGGGTGAGATGTTGGTGTCGATTCGAGGAGCGGCTTCGGGTTATGGATGGAATTATTTTGATGAGAGGAAAAAGAGTAAGGGAGAGGTGACGGTTTTTGGAAAGGAACTGAATCGGGGGGGAGTGGTAGTGATTGCTCCCTTTGGTTTTTTTGGTTTTATTCCCGGTTCTCAGATCGGACAGAAGTATGAGGGTAATCCGGAGAAAATGTTGAGCAAAAAGGTTAAGGTTAAGCTTTTGGAGGTGGATAGGGATAAGAATAGGTTGGTATTTTCGGAGCGGTTGGTGTCAGAGCCGGATAAGGTGGGGGAGGAGACTAGCGCGATTGATGATTTGAAGTTAAAGACTGTGTTTGAGGCTAAAGTGATGAGAGTGGAGCCTTTTGGAGTTTTTGTCAGGATTGAGTTAGGAGAGTTGGCTTTGGAGGGGTTGGTGCATATTTCAGAGATTTCTTGGGAAAAGGTGGATAATGTGGTGTCGATGTTTAAAATGGCTGAGATGATTAAGGTGAAGTTGATTAATAAGGATGGAGGGAGGTTGCAATTTTCGATAAAGAGATTGAGTGATGATCCTTGGAAGGAAATTGAAAAGAAGTATCCCAAAGATAAGGAAATTTCTGGTGAAGTGGTCAGAATTGCTGGTTTTGGAGCTTTGGTGAGGTTGGAGGCGGGAGTGGAGGGATTGGTACATGTATCTAAATTAGTTGGTGGAGTGGACTTGGCGGAGGAGGATAAGGTGGAGGTGTATGTAGAGAGTATTGATGTTGATAGACGAAAGATATCACTGGGGTTGGTGGTGACGGATAAGAGCAAGGTGCTTTATAAGTAAAAACCCCGTAGATACGGGATTTTTTTGGTGGGAGCTTGTTAGAGGCGATTTAAGCGGTTAAAGTGATGCCGGTAGCCTTAGTCAGCATTAATTATAGGTTTGAGATGGTTTGAAGGGAATTTTGGGGTTTTTGGGGTGTGGGATAATAGGTTATGGCTAAAAAGAGGGAATCGGTATTTGTTTGTAGTGATTGTGGCAATGAGTTTTTGAAGTGGCAAGGTCAGTGTTTTGGGTGTGGCCAGTGGAATACATTGCGGGAGGTAAAAACGAGTCAAGCGGTGGGGGGGAGGAAAAAGAGGACTGTTGGGGTCAAAAGGGAGAGAGAGGTAGAGGTGGTTAATTTGGGGTCGACAAGTGGAAAAATGGGAAAAAGTAGCCAGATAATATCGTCTAAATTATCGGAATTTGACAGAGTATTGGGTAAAGGTATTATACATGGTTCAGTGATGCTTTTTTCGGGGGAACCAGGGGTGGGTAAGAGTACGTTGTTGACGCAATTGCTTGGAAAAATAGGAGGATTGTATGTGACAGGTGAAGAATCGGTTGAGCAGATAAGATTGAGAGTGAGGCGGTTGGGAGTGGATGAGAGGAAGATTGATATTTTGGCGACTAATTCAATTGATGAAATTGAAGAAGTATTGGAAAGGGTAAAAAAGGTATACAAGATAGCGGTGGTGGATTCGATTCAGGTGATGGTGTCGGAGAGGGCGACAGGAGTACCGGGGTCGGTGGGACAACTAAGAGATGGAACGTTTAGGTTAGTGGAGTTGGCTAAGAGATTAGGGGTGGCTATTTTTATTGTGGGTCATGTAACTAAGGAGGGGAACATTGCTGGTCCTAAGCTTTTAGAGCATATGGTGGATACAGTACTGTATTTTGAGGGAGAAAGACATGGAGATTTGCGGATTTTAAGGGCGATTAAAAATAGGTTTGGGGCGACTGATGAGGTGGGAGTGTTTAAGATGGGAGAAAAGGGATTGCGACAGGTGCGAAGTGATGAGATTAATTTGGTATCGGGGACGGAGGCTTCGGCGGGCAGGGCGGTGACGGTGACGATAGAGGGTAGTCGGCCAATGATGGTAGAGATACAGGCTCTAGTGACGGAGAGTTTTGCGTCGATGCCAAAAAGGGGTTTTGTGGGGATTGACTATAATAGAGGACAGATGTTGGTGGCCATAGCCCAGAAGAGTTTGGGGTTGCCGTTGTATAAGTGTGATGTATTTGTGTCAGTGATGGGTGGGGTTAGAGTGATGGATACGGGGGCGGATCTGGCAGTGATTGGGGCGATGTATTCTTCCTATAAAGGGAAGGCGTTGCCGGCAAAGTCAGTGTTGGTGGGAGAGGTGAGTTTGGTAGGAGAGGTGAGAAAGGTAAGGTCGATGGAGAGACGGATAGGGGAGGCGAGGGGTTTGGGAAGGAAGATGGTGAGAGTACAACATATAAGGCAGTTGAAGAGGCTATAGAAAAGGAATTTAATTTCCCACATAGTGTTGAAGAGAAAATACAAGAGGTGTTTTTAGGTATAAAATACAGTGTAGTAAAAATTATGGGGTAGGGGATTTTTGGTGATTAAATTGTTATAGGGTATGGACAGAGGAAAAAGGTGGTGGTATAGTTGGTCAATGGTAGTTAAATTGATGAGAAAGATAAGTCGGTTGGTGAGGGGGGAGAAGAAGGAGAGTTGGGCGGTAAAGCAAATTAAAGGGATGGCGAAGCTGGGAGGCAGATTGATATTAATGTAGTATCTTAAAAAGTACCTTAAAAAATAAAAAAAAGAAACATAATTATCGATATTCGCAAAGCAGGTGGAACACGAATAAGAATGTTTCTTCAATTTAAAAATAGTGGATTTGCGGGTGAAAGTCAAGAGCGAATCTGGTATTAAGGGCGGCAGAGGGGGCAGGTCTGCTGTCCTTAATAGCGGATTTGAAGGTGGGAAGAAAAGGTTTTTTTGGCTATACTGGGGGGATGAGTGCTAAGGTGATAAAGATGATTTTGAATGGTCGGTGGGGGTGGCTGGTGGTGGCTTTAGTGGGAGTGTTAGCAATGGTGATGGTAACGGTGTCTTTGGTTTCTAGGCGGACGGTGACTAGACAGGAGGCGGTGGAGGTAGATGAGGGAGACGAGAGAGAGGTGGTAAAAATGGTGTTTTCGGTTGATGTTGTTGGAACGGCGAGAAGCGAGCAGATTTTGAAGGTGACTTTGAGGGATGGTAATGGGAAGCCATTGGTTAATAAAAAGATAGTTTTTACTTATGATGCCGGTTGGAATTATGGAGTGTCGGTTTTAACAGACAGTGGAGGGATGGCTAGTTATAGTTTGTCGACAGTTAATGATGATAATAGGACGGGATTTTGTTTGGGGGAGACTTATCAAGCAAATGCCAGTTTTCAGGGAGATAGTGGATATTTACCGGTTTATGCTAAGCTTGATTTTTTTGTAGGTGATGGGGGTATACAAAAGGAATTTGTTTCTGAGATTAAACAAAAAAGGATAGAGGCAATCCCTTTTTTGCCTTTTGGCGAAGTAAATGGAGATGACGGCATAGGGGTGCCCCATGGAGTGTTGCATTATGAGTGGTGGAAAGGGTTTAGTTATGATTTTTTATCAAGGAGAGGAGAGGTGACTTTGCCGGATGGCAGAGTGGTTAAGAAACCAATAGTTTTTGGGATGCCGTTTTTTAATATCAATGGGGATCAGAGTGGTTATGGAAGTTCTTATAATACTCCGTCCGAATCAGGTTGTCCTTGGCCGACGGTGCCGATGTATTGTGATGCCGGTTGGCAGGCGGCATATTTGGCGAAGGTGGAAGAAATGGGGAGTTGGCTGGATGGAAAAATTGATGGGGTGATGGTGTCGTTTGGTTATGATGGTGAGGCTAATTTTGTCAAGGGACATGGAGCTTGTGAAAAATATTTGAGAGAAAATTATGGGTGTACGAATGGGGGGTTTGCTAGTATGTTGAAACGGGCGATTGATAAACATATTGAAGTTTTTCCAAACACGCCGGTATTTATTCAAGGAGCTCCAGCTGATCCTGCGGGAGCGGTGGCAGGGAATTATGGCTATAAGCTGAACAATTTTACGGCTTCTTCGGGAGAATGGTATTACGGGAGGAGTTTGGGGTATGGAAATTATGAAGCGTGGATAAAATATCCAGAGATGATGAAGGCTTTTGAATCAAAGATTGGAGGTAGCGGGCTTTATCGGAGCTATTGGATGATATTAAACATGCTTAACGCTAAGCCAGATTTTATTGATTTTTTTGGTAATCATTACAAGGTTTTTGAGAAATTGCCCTGGTTTTTTGACTTTGTTTACAATAGTTTGGGAAAAGAGTCTTGGGAAAGTGATCAGGTTTGGGCGGCGCTTAGAGATTTGCCGGATGGGGCTAAGAAGACGGCGGCGATGAATCCATACAAATGTCAAATTTCTGGTTATTATGGGGATTTTAGTAACTATCTTTATCGTAAGGAGAATTTGGAGGGGAATAAGACGGTGCCAATAGAGTACAAAGATAGTCTTTTTAGGGGGACGTATAGAGATAATGCTAGTAATGATTTTTCTTATGATCAGCCGTTTACAAATAGATCAAGTGAAGGGCCATTGCCGGATCCGGTGACTTATCAACCGATGAAGGGCTTGGTAGTTAAAACAGCCAGAAAGAATACACCGGGGAATCATTTGATGTCTTTTGATATTGATAACGGGTGGAAATATGGAGGGATTATGCCTGGCGGAAGTTTAAAGTATGATATTTATTTGATTTATCTTGATAATGGTAGCGATAGTTTGACGGTGGAGTATAAGGACGGGAGTGGAAATTTGAAGGTATTAACAATTAATAAGACCGATACGGGGAGATGGAAAAGATTGGGTTTTGAGGTTAGCGATGCCTATTTTAATGATCAATTGGAGGGAATGACGGATATTAGGATCAATGATAATAGTGATGGTTTTGAGGTTATTCATATGTTGCAGATATTGGGACAGGGTGGGGGGATGAATCCTACGAGAGTACCGACTGTAGTACCGACTGTGGTGCCGACTGTGGCACCGACTGTGGTACCGACAGTAGTACCGACGGTGGTACCGACTGTGGTGCCGACTGTGGTACCGACGGTGACAGCAGGGCCGGTGAGAGGGGATGTTAATGGTGATGGTGAGGTGACCATGAGTGATTTTTTGGTGTGGAGGCAGGAATACTTGGAGTATAGGGAAAGTGGGCAGGTAAGGAGTGGTTGGAAAGCAGATTTAAATGGGGATAGTAGGATAAATTTGTTGGATTTTATGGTGTGGAGACAGGAGTATCTGAATAGGAGTTGACAATTTAGGTAATCCGTTTTAAAATGTATTCAGTTTTTGAATTTCCCGAACATTATGTGTATTTTTGGGGTATTTTCCTATTTATTAATTATTTTTTGAAAAATGGTCAAGGATAAGAAAGTAGGTTTTGGTATTAGTAGTCCGGTAGTGGAACCAATTTCCGGGGCATTGGAAATTGTGCCAGATGGGCATGGTTTTGTTAGACCTAAGTTTACGCCGAGTTTGAGGGATGCTTATTTGGCACCGATGCAGATTAGGAAGTATAAGTTGAGACCGGGAGACATAATTGAGGGTTGGGCTAAGGCCCCGAGAGAAAATGATAAATATTGGGGGATGGTAAGGATTGATAAGGTGTGCGGGTTGGATTTGGCCAGAGCGGCCAAAAGAGCTCGTTTTGGTGATTTGGTGCCGATATATCCAGAAAAGCAGGTAAAGCTGGAAACTGATAGTAAGATTTTTTCAACCAGAATGATTGATCTATTTTGCCCGATTGGTTTTGGTCAGAGAGGGATGGTGGTGTCGCCGCCAAAGGCAGGAAAAACAATTTTGTTAAAAGAGATAGCGGCGGGGGTGACTAAGAATTATCCGAAGGTTCATTTGATGGCAGTTTTGGTGGGAGAGAGGCCGGAAGAGGTAACTGACATGCAAAGGTTTATTAAAGGGGAGGTGGTGGCTTCCAGTTTTGACCAAAAGCCGGAGGAGCAGACCAGGGCGGCAGAGATTGCCATAGAGCGGGCTAAGAGGTTGGTGGAGTTGGGTAAGGACGTGTTGGTGGTATTTGATTCGATTACCCGATTGGCCAGGGCTTATAACTTGGCGATTCCGACGTCAGGGAGAACCTTGTCGGGTGGTTTTGATCCGGCGGCGTTGTATCCGTCGAAGAAATTTTTTGGAGCGGCGAGAAATATTGAAGATGGTGGATCACTGACTATTATTGGGACGGCTTTGGTAGAGACGGGTTCGAAGATGGATGATCTGGTCTTTGAGGAGTTTAAGGGAACGGGTAATATGGAGTTGCGGTTGGATAGGCGGTTATCTGAGAGGCGGATTTATCCGGCTTTTGATATTTTAAGGTCGGGAACCAGGAAGGAAGAGTTGTTGCTGGCGGCGGCGACTTTGTCAAGAATTGTGGCCATTAGACGAATGTTTGATGCCATGGGGGGAGAAAGGGATGATGCTACGGAGCTGATAATCAGTCAGATGACTAAGACCAAGTCTAATGCGGAGTTTTTGAAGAAGGTGGGGAAGACGTAAATATGGTTTTAGTGGTGGTTTGAGATAAAATAGGGGTTGTATGATAATTGTGCACAGAAGAAAGTGGCGGAGAGAAGGGGAGAAGATAAAACGGTTTTTGAGGTTGCAGGTGGGTTTTTTGGTGGGAGTTTTGGGGGTGGTTTTGGGCTGGTTGTCGGTGATTAAGAAGGTGGTGGTGAGGCTGATGTATAGGCAGAGAGGTAGGTTTTCGCAGAGTTTTGTTAATATAAGTATGGCAGGGATGGCGTTTTTGGCGATAGTATTTTCGGGTAAAGTAGAAGAACTTTTGGCTAGGGATCAGGGGTCGGAATTTGTGGGAGGGGGGTATTTATGGGAGGGGGGTGGAATAGGGG
>SDBU01003754.1_pt1 | contig 19155 bp, 29 predicted proteins | sample 2277071 | NCBI WGS metagenome assembly SDBU01 (sample SAMN10397929, study PRJNA504765) | marine sediment metagenome | isolation source: marine sediment core GS08_GC12, 126 cmbsf | place: Arctic Ocean: Gakkel Ridge, Loki's castle | collected 2008 | reverse complement strand
GGACAGCACTGTTTTGCTTCATCTTGTACGGTCATTATATCCAAATGTTAAGGCAGTATTTTTTAACACTGGAATTGAATATCCCGAAATCAGAACTTTTATAAAACAAGTGGAAAATGTGGAATGGGTTATGCCAAAGATGTCATTTTATGAGGCTATACAAAAATACGGATATCCTGTAATAAGTAAGGAAAATAGCCAGAAGATAAGTGAGGCGAGAACCACCAAATCAGAAAAACTCTTACACAAGAGACTGCATGGTGCTGGAAATAAGTATCATTCAGGGAGGATACCGCTAAAGTGGCAATATCTTATTAATGCACCTTTTGACATAAGTCATAAATGTTGCGATATAATGAAGAAGAATCCGGCAAAGCAATTTGAGAAACAGACGGGTTATAAGTGCATTATTGGCACAATGGCGGCAGATAGTCATTTGCGCAGACAACAATACTTACGAAATGGCTGTAATTCCTATGAAGGTCGTCAACTATGTAAGCCTTTATCGTTCTGGTTAACTAAAGACGTATGGGATTATATTAAAAAGTATAACTTGAAATACTCATCAATATATGATATGGGATACAAAACAACAGGTTGTATTTACTGTGCATTCGGGGTGCATCTTGAGAAGGAACCAAACAGATTTCAGTTGATGGAAAGAACGCATCCACATTTATGGAAATATTGTATGGATAAACTTAATATGAAGGAAGTTTTAAAGTATATAGGGATTGCCTACGAGAACAGGGAATATTGCAATATGGCAAATAATCGCTTAGAAGAATAGAAAGAAGGAAGAGAATGGCAAAAGCCTACATAAACGGGATTATTTGGTACAGGGGACTGGAACAATCAATTTGGGGTTATCTGATTTTCCGAAGCGATAAGGAAAGGAAAAGAGATAAAGCATTTGCGAAAGCGGAGATACAGGGAAGAATAAGTATCGAATACCAAAAATAGGAATCGCTTAGAAGAATAGAAAGGAGAGGTAATGAAAAAATATTTCTGTGACAAATGTGGCATTGAAATAACAGAAGAATGCATATATTTGGATATCAGACTAAAAGTTCATGATACGAGAATGCTGGAACTTGGCGGAGAAAAGGTCGTATCTGCACCAATCAAATGCAAAGACTCCTACGTTATGTGTATCAAGTGTTTTGATGAAAGGACACGAAGAGAGTTTTATGTATTTGATTTACGCATGTTGATAAAGAACAGTCTTGGTATTAAAGAAGAAATTCAATAATCGCTTTGAGGAATGAAAGGAGAACAACGTGTTAGTACAGTTATCAGATAAGTTGGCATTGGAAGCTACAATGATTGTGGATATGCACATTAATGAGAGCAAAAGATTAACTATTTCACTTTCTAATGGCGCTTCGTGGACTTTGGCGGGTGATATGGATACGGGTTCTTTCAAAATACTTGTTGAGCGTATTATCTCGGCTCGAAAGGAATTATTGCAATATGGCAAATAATCGCTTTGAGGAATGAAAGGAGAGTGAACATGCTAAAAGGCAAGATTGAAAAAAATGTACAGATTCCGCTAAGACGAGGGGGGCAATCCACATTTCATCGTGATTTTATAAGCTATCTTGATAGATTGGAGGTTACTCATTCTGTAATATTCCAGTGTGAGAAGCATAAAGCGTACGTACTCCAAACAAAAATGCAAGTTGTCATTAAAATTTACGGTATAATCAAGGGCAGTGAGTTTATATCAAGTCTTGATGTAGATAGGGATACTGTCAGAGTTTGGAGAATTAAATAATAGAAAATAATCGCTTTGAGGAATGAAAGGAGAGCCTATGGAATAAAACCAGATACAGGCATATATGGAAAGAGGGAGTTCTATGCGGTCTCCCTCTTTTTTATTTCCCCTGCTCCCTTGTTCACTATAGGAAAAAAGGACTTGACAAGTTCATTCCCTTCCTACTATCTTGATCCGTACAAACTACACCAAATGGTGTATAGCGCAAGAATGTAATATAGGGAAATAGTCTATGTGGATGCCAATTTCTCACGCATTCCAGACTCAGATAGAGGTATTGAAGAGGAATAATCGTGTCCTCAAAGCCAATAATGTTGTCAGAGTCGAGGAAGCGGATAAGACAATAAGCGTTCTCAGCAATAGTATCAAACTTCTCACAACTTCTCTCCAAGCCGCATACGACCCCATTACGAATATAGAATCCAGTACATCCAACCGGCATTATACGGGTAATCCATATAAAACATACGCTACACAAGTCAAAGTCCTTCACAGCAAGTATGATTTGAAAGACGACTGGGGTTGCATGACGTTGAAGAACATCGTCGACGTGAGAGCAGCCTTCATGATCGGTCGGGGTGTCCAGGTAATCAAGCGTGATGGGTTTAAGGGAGATGCAAGTAGAGAGTTATCCTTCATCCGGGACTTTATTAATTTTAACAATATCGATGAGGAGGCTCCCCAGGACTGGGCTGTCGGTACCGAGTTGGAAGGAAAAGTTCTTCTCCGCCTTGTTCCGGTAACTTTTGCTGATTACAGAGACAAACCCAGGAAGATGATTCGGGTTGTATATGTGCCCTGGGATACTATTTCCTACACAGTTATTGCAGATGAGCCGAATTATTACAGATATGTGAAGGCATACTATAAGGGAAGCACGACCAGACCGGATAGTGAGCCGGTCGATACCAGCTTCGACCTGTCTGAGAACCAGTTCATATATAAGCGCTTTGGGGGAAGTACATACAGATATAATGAAACTCCTCCTAAAGCTGCCTTTGTTCTGCGCCAGATCGAGGATTTGGACAAGGAACTCTGGGATTGGAGAAAAATCAATTCCCTGTTCGCCGCTCCTACACCGGTAATAACAGTGGATGATGTTTCTGAAGCATTGAGAATACAGGAACAGATTGATGGTAAGAACTGGAGAATCGGCAAGGCTCTGGTGCTGGCGAATGGTAAGTTTGATCTTGTAATGTACAAGGGGGAGGGATTTACCACTCTCCAGAAAGCAATCGAGGCAGACATACAGGCAATTTCCGGCGCAACCGGTGTTCCCGTTCACTTTCTCGGTCATCCGGAGCTGCTCTCCAATCGTGCCACGGCGGAAAACTTATTGGAGTTGATTGAACTCAGTACCGGCAAGGAAAGAAAAGTCTGGATAGGGACGTATGAGGAGTTATTCCAGAAAGCCATTCTCATGTATAATGAATTTACCAAGGGCAACCTCAATCCTATGGCGATAGATGCGGATATTCCCTTCACATCAAGTCAGAGCCTGAAAGTTATCAAGGATGTGTATTTGCCAATGTATCAGGAAAACGCTATGTCATTACAGCAATTACTAAGCTATATATCGGAAGTCGATGTAGAACAGGAAATCGAACGCATAGAGGAGAATAAGAAAGATGATTTATCATCTGAGGGGCAGTCTGCAAGCGATGGCGGATTCGGAAATAGCCGCGATGGTGGATCCCAAGTGGCTGGAGAAGACTAAAGCCGGGGGCGATGAACACCCCATAATCAAAGCCTTTACGATAGCACATGAAGGAAATTCAAACATAAGGCTCGATGGGGTACTCACCCCTATACGATGGGCAAGAGACGCTATAGAATGGGTATATGATAAACTTGCACTTTTCACTCCCGTATTCAATCAGCATGGGCCGCCGGGAGACAACAGTCATGAAGGAAGAGAGGTTATTGGTGAAATAGTCGGAAGCAGGAAAGCGAAAGAGGGAGACAAGGCAGCGACAATAGCAGCTATGTATATTCGTCCTCCCTTTCACAAACTAAAACTCGATATGGCGAGTATAGAAGCAGATATTACGTACGCCAAGGATAAGGAAACCGCCTGGCTTACGGGAATCAATGAAATTACGGGAATAGCTCTGGGTGACAGAAGAATGTTCAATCCTGGATTTCCCGAGGCAACTTTAATCGGGAGCATAGCAGCTTTCGGGCAGGGAGAAGAAACAGTGAATATCAAAGAAGTCAAATCAGCAGTAGGTGTCCTGGAGCTCAAACCGGAAGATGTGTTCTCGCCTGAAGCTCTGACAGGATCGGATTCAGTCCGAAACTTCATCATCAAGGAGAAGAAGGACGCTCAGGAACATACGAGGCGAGTTTCGGATGAGAAGGAAGAGTTGAGGAAGGAGCTGGAGGAGAAATATGGAGGAGAGATTGCTACTCTAAAAACGGAAAACTTGGCTGCAAAAACCTCTACTGTCTTCACTACCATCTCTGAAGAAAGGAAGTTGGATGATGCAGAGAAGAATTTTGTCTCACGTCAACTCCGCCATTTTGCTTCCCCTTCAGGAGAATCTGAGAAACTCAAGGACGAAATGAATGTATTTGTGGACGCGGCCTTGGAGGATCTCGGACTTCTCAAACCCGATCTGGGTATAAAGTCAGAGGAGGGAGAAGGTGAAGGGGACAAGCAAGAAGTCGACTCTCCAGGATCGACAGAGATTGAAGATGAGATGATGGATCCTGACAAGAATTCTCTCATTCCTGGAGGAAAAGCTGATTTGGAATACAATAAATAATTTTAAAAGGAGGCTGTAAATGGCCTGTTCAATAAGAAGCCAGCCGGAAATGAGTAGGAATTTCGTAATTGCCGCTCCGTCCGGAGGGTACACGGCTTGGACGATGTACCAGGTGAACGACACTGTCTGCATAGCAGGCATGACGGTTCTGGTAAGTAAAGACTGTGTCATGTATTACAATATTCCCAAAGTGCTCGTGGATTGCCTTACCATTACCTCTGGCAATCTCGCGAACTACACCGGGGGGAGCAAAGTTTACTTCGATGCTACAACCAATGCAATTACACATGTAGCAGATACCAATCCGCTCTGTGGAATCGTAACACTTCAACCCGCAGCAGGCGACGTGCTCTGTGAGATTCACCTTATAGGTACGTTGGAAATAGCCACTTAACCCTGAGGGGGAAAACAAAATGGGTTATAAAGGAACGATAGTCCCCGACTGGGGAAGATTCGAGGAAGCTGGAGGATTTGACAGTCCAAAGGCGCAGCAAATGCTCACCGGAGCTCTTCGCACATTCATGGCTGAACCGGAAAAACCTGAAGTTCGTGCTCTTGCACAAGCCTTTGGCAGCACGGGTAACATGAACGAGGCAAGAGCGCTCTTACAGGCAAACTACGCCAGTGCGGCAAACTTTCCCACTTCCGTCACGGAGGTGTTGAAGAAATTTCAACTTACAACTTACTTCGACACAGCATACGAGCAGGTATTCGAAATGAGGGATTATCGAGGCAGTAACAGGAATAGCTTTGATCTTCTCGACGTGCAGGATACTCTCGCTTTCAGTTTGGTCTTGACAGGGGAGAAAGCCCGTCTGTATTCCATGAGCGGTGAGAAAGCCAATGTACCCTTCTCGCAATATGCGGGCGGTCTCTCCTGGACGAGACTCCTCTTCGATGATTTGGAATACTGGACACTGGAGAACAATGCCGTCGCTTTCCGAAACAAATACTACTCATCCAAAGCGCAGAATCATTACAATGTAATCGATGCGGTTGGCGTTGGTCAGAATATTACCTGGCAAGCGGTAACTCCCGCAGGTGTGCCCAATACGGATAAGGATTATAACTGTATTCGCGACATTAATACTATTAATCTTGCGTGTCAGACAATTCTTTTAAATTGCCGGAACAAAGGTTATGGAATTACGCCCGCTACTTCCTTCATTATTCTCGCGCCCGTACAACTCAAGGGGCGTCTCGCTCGTGCACTGGGAATAGTCCAGCAACCTTTCGCAAGTTCCACCGAGCGTCTGTACTATAATGTTACACCGTACTACACGTTACTGCTGGCAAACTCAGATGTCTACTATGTCATCCTGCCCGGTATCAAAACTATTGCGGCTAATCGTCAGGATCTTACAATCTTTACAAAATTTGATCCCATGTCTTATTCCGACCTTGCTGTTGGTTGGGCGAGATATGCCGCGGCAATCGGTGATCAGGAACAGTTCCAGAGATGTGCCATCTCCGCATAGCACATCCGCCACCGGGGGTTGGTTTCGCCGGGCCAACCCCTTTTTATAAGAGGAGGAAATATGCAGAAACCGCTTACATTGAATAATCTCCCTCGAAAGCCCCCCGTCAATATCGAACCTATCCGTGTTGTAGCGCCGATTACTACAGCAGATTTGGGAAGAGGACGGGTAGCAACTCCGAAACAGGTAACGAAAGTAAAAGCTCCCATCATTACTCTTGCTGATTTGGGGAGGAATAGGAAGAGAACTACTCCTCCAAGAGGGAGGGTGCAGCGTCCCGACGGATATGCGGATTATGTGGGAAGTCTCAAAGCAAAGAACTTGTGGGATGTATGGCAACGCGGTCTGTGGAAGGGAAAACGATGTTTCATAGTTGGAGGCGGTCCATCGCTCAAAACCTTTGATTGGAGTCTATTCAAGGGGGAACTGTCAATCGGGATTAACCGCGCCTTCGAAAAATATGACCCCAGTATGATGTTCTGTCTGGATCCCCGTTTTTGGGGTTGGATAGTACGGGGTGATTTTGGCAAGGAAGCCTCTGAGAAATATGAAGCATTCAAGGGTATGAAAGTCTGGATGAATAGTCTGAACTTTATTTTTCCAGACAATATCCATGTGATTGATTTGAAGGATTTGGAGCCATGTGGATCTAATTCCGGTCATGCTGCTATCAACGTAGCTATGGCGCTTGGCGCCAATCCCATTTACCTGCTTGGGTTTGATATGAAAGGAGACGGCAAGGGAAGGCAAAAGTGGTTCCACGATGGCTATCCCAATCTCCAATCCGAATCCGTATACAAGGGCATGATCGAGGCGCTTAATGAGGATGCTCCCCGGATAAAGAAAACTGGAACAAGTGTGATTAATCTCACACCTCGATCCGCCCTCAAATGTTTCCCAACCGATACAGTTAATAAGGTGCTCAGACTAAAACCAAAACCGAGTCGTCCACTTGTTGTCTCCTTCTATACTGAAAATACCAGTTACAAGAAAGAAGCAGATAGTATGATTGCATCTGTGATTCGGTTCGGACTCGACTACGATGTTGTTTCCAAACCCAATCTCGGAGGTTGGAAGAAAAACACCTATTACAAAGCGCAGTTTATCCGGGAAATGATGGATAAGCATCCTGATCGCAATATCCTCTGGCTGGACGCTGATTGCGCCATAATGCAATATCCAACCCTATTCGACGATATGAAAGCGGATATTGCCGTCTTCATCGCTGACTGGAAGAAGATTGGCGCCGTCAAGGCACGTGTTACAAATAAGAACTTCTTGACTCATACAGAACTCATAAATTCCGTTATCTATGTGGCTAATAACAAAAAGGGACGGGAAGTAATTGATTATTGGATTAAACTAAACAAGAAAAATTTTCCCACTGTCCAGTTGGAGCAGGCAAACCTGTACCAAACTCTTAAGGAATGGAAGAAACCATTGAAGGTAGTATATCTTCCTCCCGCCTATTGCCAGGTGTTCGACATTATGGCACACCTGGGAGAGCCGGTAATCGAGCAGTACCAAGCAGCAAGAAGACTGAAGGGGGAAGTCGGTAAGTGAAAATTGACATCGTGATTCCTACCCGGAAGCGCTTTGAACAATTGAATCTGTTATTGACGACTATTGCGGATGCTATTGTCCCTAACACTACCGTCTGGATATTTTTTGACGCATGGAAAGAATTGAATCAGTTCAAGCGGGGATCAAAATTCTCATATAGTTGGTTGAATCTTCGGGTTCTACAACGTCCATTTACGCCACCAACTTTCTTTAACGATTTTATGTACCTGTCTGAGGCGGATATTGTCATAAACCTGTCGGATCATTGCACTGTGGATAAGAATTGGTTGAAGGAAATATGCCGCGCATTCAGGGACAAGTTCCCGGATTATGACGGTGTAATTGGGGCGAAAGTGTCCGATTTACCGGATAACTTTTTGAATTCGGCATTTTGTGCGATCGGCTCCAAATTTGCCGATAGGTTTCCTAATCGTGCCGTCTGGTGCTCTGATTACAAAGTATTTTACTGCGATGAGGAATTAGGATTGTTTGCCAAAAGTGTTGGAAAATTTTATTTCTGCCCTGCCGCAACCGTCACATACTATTTTCCACACTTTACTGCAAAGATAGATGATACGTGGAAATGGGCGAGGCGAAACAAGACACATGATGTTGAGATGAACAAAGCTCGTCACAAAGCAAACCTTTTATGGGGAAGAGATAGTGGACTGCTCACTAATCGCAGGGAAGAAATTGAGCCTTGTGTGTCCGACAAGGGAACGACCGAAGCCTTTGAGAAGGTTGTTGGATAGTATTGTTCATAACACGACCGACTATTCTAACTTTGAACTTGTATTCATCCATGACGATGATGATGTAGTGACGGCAAAAACACTCTCAGACCTTAAGAAACACTTCGCCCAAATAGAAATGTATATTCATCATCGTCCAAGACACTTCAACTTGTCCAACGCATATTATAATTGGGCGTGGAAAAAAGGATTCCTTCACGGCGATTACTATTGGACTATGCAAGATGATGTCGTGATATTGACTAAAAATTGGAATACGCTAATAATAGAAGCGATTGAGTCTTACCTCGCGGACAAACCAGATAGAGTATGTTGTGCATTTGCCCACGATACTAATAACAGAGCTTCAATACCATACGATCCGTGGGGATGGTATCCAATCGTGACAAAGGAAGCACTAGACACGTTGCATTATATTTACCCGGCACACTGTCCAACACATGCGAGTGAAATCTGGCTCCGGGAAATGTATCGTGCTATTGGTCGTTATCTTCCTATTCTCAATGTGGAATTGGAGCAAGTATCGTACCGGGATTTTGGAAGCATTGTACCAATAGATGTAGTGGGCCATAGGATGAATGACAGATCAGAACAAGAGAAACGCTTGGCAGCGAATGTTCTGGACTATTTTAGCAGTGTAAGCAAACTGAAGGGAGCAATCCATAATGCAAGAGTGGGCGGAAAAGGATAAGTTTAACTCGTTCAATAGTTGGAAAGGTCTTCTCTATGGGGACTGGTATAAGGCAATAGCAAAGGGGAAATTTATTCCCCCTGTCGAGGCCTCCTTTGACACCATTCATCGTTGCAATCTCAAGTGTCAGCATTGTAATGCGCGTAGAGATATGACCGGACAGAGAATGCCAGACGAACATCTGCTCAAACTTGTACGTTTTCTCGGTAATTGGGGCGTAAAATCTATCTGTTTCGGCGGTGGTGGAGAACCCATGCTGCATACTGGACTTGCCGCAGCTATTCGCGAAACCCGTCGTTCCGGCATGCTTGCAAGCATCATATCCAACGGCACTCGGTTACAAGGTGATATACTTGATGCATTGCAATGCTGTCAGTGGGTAGGAATAAGCGTGGATGCGGGCACACGGGAAACATACCAAAAGCTCAAAGGCAAAGACCTGTTCAAGGATGTGATTGACAATATGGTTCGAGCAGTAAAGAATTCGGGAGATTGTGAAATTGCATACAAGTTCCTTATCTCCTCTATGAATCAAGGGGAAATTTTTGTCGCTTGCAAGTTGGCGCGAGACATTGGAGTGAGGGATTTCCATGCGCGCCCAATGGATTTTCACCATCAGGGCATGGGGGAAGAGTTGGATGGAAAGTTGGCAAATGTCGATGTTGATCTTATCCGCGACCAAATGGAAGCGTGTCATAGTTTGGAAGCGGACGACTTCCGGGTATTTACCGTAACGCATAAGTTCAACAAAGATCTCAGTCCGAAGCGGGTCATATCGCAATGCTACTGTGCACCACTTGTTATTCAGATCTGTGCGGATAACAAGGTTTATTTCTGTGTAGACCAACGGCATAAAAAGGAATTTGAATTAGGGAGTCACTACCCTGATCCGGAAGCAATACTAGATTTCTGGAACAGTGAGCACCACAGACACTTGACGCTTGATGCGGGAATTCCGGCTACATGCACAACCCGATGTACATTCGGCGGATATGCTGAACAATGCGAGCGATTATTCATTAACGATGATGACCCAATGTGCTGGAAATTTACATAGAGGAGAAGGAATAATGGAACGTGATGCCGGAGACCTTCTGGACAGATATTCGATTTGTAAGTTGAAGACTGAGAGGGCGGGAGCAACCGGAGATGATCTGGCTCTGTACCGGTACGCATATAATCAACTTATTCAGACTCATTGCAGACTATCATGTGCCGAATGGGAGAAACTGCTGACTGGTATGTATGAGATTAACGGTCTGATGTGGGATGCGGAAGCAGAAGTCAGGAATGCACAATTAGATCACGATTTGGAAGAGACTGGTCGGCGCGCTATCCGTGTCAGGGAATTGAATGCAACACGGATCAAGTTAAAGAATAAGATTAATGAGTTAGCTGGGGAGGGTTTCGTGGATTTTAAACATTCTCATGTCAGCGCGCGGGAGGAAAACCCATGAGTAAGTCTATTCTGGAAGGAAAAACCTGCTTCATCACCGGAGCCAGTGGGGGTCTCGGCTACCGGATTGCGACAGAGATGGCGAGAAACGGTTGCAACCTGATTCTAACTTCCCGTGACTATGCCAAACTTAGCATGAAAGTAACAACTTTGAAATCGGCGTTTGGGCACAAAATCACCATTGATAGTGAAGTTTGTGATTTTGTCAGCTTAACCGATACTCAACGTCTGTTGCGTAATATGAAAGATTACGCCATTGATATTCTGGTAAACTGTGCTGGTGTCTACATCACGAAACCCTTGTTGGAATCTGGTTTAGGCGATTACAGTGCCCTGTTCGATATAAATGTACGGGCAGCTTTTATGCTATCCCATGCTTTCGCTACCGGCATGGTGGAACGCAAATGGGGCAGGATAATCAACATTGGCTCCTCCTCCTCCTACGAAGGTCGCTGGGATAGTCCCTTATATTGTGCGTCCAAACATGCGCTCCTCGGTCTATCCCGAGCCATGCACGAGGATTTACGCCGATACAATGTCCGGGTTTTCTGCGTATCTCCCGGTGCAGTAAAAACGCCAATGGGAGATCACATTGCAGGGGACAAAACCAGTACCTTTATCAAGCCAGAAGAGATAGCGAAATACATTGCTCAGATTATTTCCTTCGATTCAACAATGGTGTCCGAGGAAGTAAAACTAAACAGAATGCAGTTCCCTCATCACTAAGAATGTGTATTATGAAACCTGTATTTATTATCATAGAAATAGGTATTAATCACAATGGCAATCTGAATACTGCCCGTCAACTCATCGATGGCGCGGTTGAAGCTGGAGCCAATGCCGTCAAATTCCAAAAACGTACCATCGACCGCGTATATGAGAAAGAATATCTGGATTCTCCCCGCGAAAGCCCATGGGGAATCACTCAACGGGTACAGAAAGAGGGTTTGGAATTCGGATTAGATGAGTATAAGGAAATTGATGAGTATTGCCGAATAAAAGACATTCCCTGGTTTGCCTCGGCATGGGATATGGGAAGTCTCGGATTCCTTGACCAATTCGACCTTCCCTATAACAAGGTTGCATCGGCAATGCTCATGCACAGCGAAGTTATCCCTGCAATCGCAAAACAGGGAAAGTATACCTTTATTTCGACCGGCATGAGTACCCTAGGGGAGATTAAGGCAACAGTAAGGATATTCCGGGACGCCAATTGTCCCTTCGAGCTTATGCATTGCGATAGCACATACCCTATGAAGGATGCTGACGCCAATTTGCGCACGATCAAGATGTTGCGAGACACCTTTCAATGTGATGTTGGATATTCCGGTCACGAGGTTGGAATCATCATAGCCGTCGCTGCAGCAGTCCTTGGTGCAACATCTATTGAACGTCACATTACGCTCGATCGCGCTATGTATGGCAGTGATCAGGCGGCGTCTATGGAAGTGAAAGGGATTAAGCAACTCATAACTTACATACGCGCAGTAGAATCCGGTATGGGTGACGGAATAAAGCGAATAACAGATGAAGAGATGAAAGTTAGAACGAAGTTAAGGAGATATGATGATATCAAACCGTGAGATAATCGCTCTGATACCAGCTCGCCCTGGTTCCAAGTCGGTAAAGGATAAGAACATCTATTTTGTGGATGGAAAACCCCTCCTTGCATACAGCATCGAGGTTGCGAAGAAAGTAAAGAGCATCACGTCGATTGTGATATCAACATGCTCAAAGCAATATCGTAATATTGCATACAACTATGGCGCTGACGCGGTCGTGGATTGCGGAGAGGAGTTATCCCTTGACACAAGCATCGACATTGAGTTCATAACACACTTTCTACACTGGTATATGAGTCGAGAAGATGGAAACGCACTGCCGGAACTCATTGTCCATTTGCGACCGACTACACCATTGCGAAGCCCGGATCTGATTGAAGTGGCTATTCACCAGTTCAAGCAACATCCAGAGGCGACTGCCCTGCGCTCCGTGGAGAAAATGGATCAGTCATCCTACAAAACATTCGAGATAGGGGACGGGTATCTGCAGTCTGTATTTACCCACGACTTTGAACTCGACTCCATGAACGCGTCCCGGCATGATTTCAGGCTAACGTACAATGCCAATGGATATGTAGATATTCTCAGACCGGAATTCATCATAGCTAATACCAATGAGGAAAATTGGAAACTTGGCAAAATACATGGTAATCGTGTCATACCTTTCATTACATCGGCAGTAGATGAGGTAGACACATCAGAGGACTTTGAACGCTTAGAATGGAAAATAAGGAGGGAAGAGAAACCTCCTCCGGTAGACAGACCTATATATAAATTGTAAAATCAAGGATATATTATAAGAAATGAAAATTAGACATGTGGGAATAGTAGTTAAGGATTGGGATACCTGTTATCACTTCTATACTCAATTCGGATTTGAGGCTGTAAAGTTTACCGGCGAGGGTGGGGCATTTATTGATAATGTGCTCGGCATGGACGGTGTGGAGATCAAAACCGTTAAGTTGTCTGATAGCCAGGGTTGCATACTCGAACTAATCTATTTTGTATCACCCAAATCCCAACAGGGGGAGAGGCGTATATCCGACACAGGTATTTCGCACATAGCCTTGAACGTGGATAGTGTCAGTGACGAGTATATTCGATTGTCATCCCTTGGCATCGGACTTCTGAGTACGCCCCAGCTCTCGAATGATGGTCGTGTGAAAGTAATGTTCTGCCGCGATCCAGAGGGTAACATCCTGGAACTCGTGGAGGAGGTAGGATGAATTATTTGAATGTGATGTATGATAAGAAAATAAAGCCAGTTACAGACTATCCAGCTCAACTTTGCACTTATCTCTGCGAACGGTTTAATCTTAAGGGGAACTTACTCGATGCGGGTTGTGGTCGTGGTGATTTCGCTCACGCCTTTCGATGGGTGAATTTACGCGTAGAAGGTCTCGATGGCGAAGTTATATCTGAAAACAATCTTGTGGTTTGCAAAACAGATTTTGATACAGATTCCTTTCCATATCCAGATAATCATTTCGATACGGTGTTCTCCAAATCCGTAATTGAACACTTGGAGAATCCGGAACATTATCTCAAAGAATGCTTACGAGTGCTCAAACCCGGTGGTCGTCTCATTCTTCTCACACCGGATTGGTTCTCACAGAAGGACATATTCTATGATGATCCGACACACAGGCATCCCTATACGGTAGAGGGAATTAGTAATATTATGAAGATGGTGGGTTTTGCAAACATAGAAGCGGAAAAGTTCTACCAAGTACCAATAGTGTGGCGACATCCCATAATGAAAGTACTCTGTTGCATATTGCAACACTTTATTCCTGTACGTTGGGGACTCAAAAACAATTTCCTTCGCTTCTCAATCGAACTCATGGTGCTGGGAACGGGAGTAAAACATGGATAGTTTCGGCGTATTGACAACCATCAATATAGAACTCACGTCCCGGTGTAATAAGAATTGCTGGATGTGCGGCAGGCGGAAAGTAGAGCGCGATTACCCAGAACTTGCTCTCAAGTACGGCGATATGGATTTTAGTCTGGTAGAGGAAATCTCTAACCAATTACCTAGTGGCATTGTGGTACAATTCCATGATAACGGCGAACCATTACTCTATCCCAGATTCGAGGAAGCAATAGGGTTATTCAATAGGCAAATTCGCTGCATGGATACGAACGGTTTACTTCTTGTCAACGAAAGTGTAGGAATTATAGATAATCTTGATACTATTACCATATCAGTGTTTGAAGGTGATCCCGAAGCAGATGAGCAGTATTACACGCTAAAGGACTTCCTTGAAATCAAGGGTAAGACAAAACCTAACGTAATTGTTCGTTGCCTTGGAGCGGTCGGCACCACTCGTTACCGGGAATTGGGTTGTATCATAGCAAAACGGGTTCTCCATTCTCCTATGGGTAGTTTTAAGTATAAGAAGGAGCCAACTATACCTGAAATAGGTATCTGTCTCGATGCCCTCAATCATCTCGTAATCAAGCATGATGGTCGTGTATCCATGTGTGTGAGGTTTGACCCGAAAGGTCTGGGTGTCATAGGTAATTGCAAAACTACCAGTTTGAGAAACATTTGGAATGGAAATACACGGAAAGAACGAGTTAATTTACATATCGGAGGTAAGCGACAAGAAGTACCTCTTTGTGATACATGCGAATATTGGGGCGTACCAACAGGAGAAGGAGAGTGAGCAGGATAACCGACATTGTAGCCGATCGCCCGGTGTTCATGGTTCTTCCGGGAAAATCGGTTGCACGACTCGAAAGAGTCATACAGAGGTTTAAGGAAAGGCAAATATGCTACGTAACTGTGAATAACTTCAGCGTATTGGAAAAACACATCCTGTCGAGAATACATGAACGATTTTCAATAATCCATTGCCACTCAATCCACGGGTTCCAATATAGGGTAGGGGCAATTGTAGATTATCTGAAACGGAAAGACGACAATCTTATGATTTCTACGGACATTGCTATCGGCACATTCAGCTCACTATACCCCAACCTCGTGGATGAGTTCAGAAGCAAACTATGGTTGATTCCATCAGGTAAATGGAAACACTATAATACGGTTCTGGCGCTTCTCATAACACTAATGGAAGAGAAAGTAAAGAATATAATCATGTTTGGCAATGACGGTTGCAACGATGTAACCGCAAAGGGAGCGAAAGCAAATTATTATCGCGCGAAAGAGACATGGGCAACCCGGGGCACTGGCACGGGAATCACCGGAGACACCGGGAGATTCAACGACGTGTGGCCAGCATTTAATATAGAGTACAATATCTGTTCAAGAATACTCAACTGTTCTCCAGGCAGCCACATCGAGCATATACCAATAATCAGATATGAGGATTTACATGCTTATGTTTAGGAGAAAGTATGGATAGTTTGATATTGAACGCAATCACGCAGCTTGGTGCAGTAGGAATCCTTGTCGGCGTACTCATCTGGCTCGTAACCCGTTATGAGAAACGTATGGCGGAAATCCACCTCAACCATGTCAAGGAACGGGAAGCATGGATGAAGCAGGCGGCAGTACAGCATGAGGATATTATCAAGATTGCAAGTGATGGTCACATGCTTCTTGCAGAGATAAAATCACTAATAGAACATAGAAAATGAGGTGAGGTAGATGGCGGCAACGATAACACCCGGAACGAATAGTTGGATTACGGAAGTGGAAGCGAATACCTTCATGGAAGGTCGCATCAAGGCGGATGACTATTGGACGGATGGGAAAACCATCAACAAGGCGGCCCTAATAACTGCCTATTTCTGGCTGACAGATAGTCCGAAATTCTCCTTCCCTGCCTACGCCGATGTAACCGCAGCAATGAAACGGCTCCAATGTGAGATGGCACTATTCCTTCTCCAGCATCAACCGGATATTGATTTGAGAATGGGACTCCAATCGCAGAACGTCATCGAGGCAGGTATAGTTAAGGAGAAATATGTCATGGAAGTCATGGGTATTCCAGTCCCTCCTGCTGTCGCCGACCTTGCTTATGCTTACTGCAACCAGAAACCGCTCTATCTTGTAGATCTGGAAAGAGACGAGGAGCAAGAAACAGACTATGATGCGGTAAGTAATCTGAATCGAAATACTTAGGAGAAAGTACAATGGCTGACATTTATGTAGGATTAACTTATGGTGGAAAGCAATATGAGACAATGCCGGCAGGAACAGCAGACCTGACTGGGAGAAAACCAATCACAGTACCTCTACTTGCAACCGGGTACACAGAGGTCATGTTTACCGCTTTCTGTCGTGACATGTGGATACAGATAGATACGACCGGACTTCTGGAAGGCGATTCAGTTGCAGTTACTGTCGAGGGTAGTCTGGACGAGTCAGGCTGGGACAATCTGTCTGCAACCAATGTAGTTACAACCATTACTACGAATCGAACCACACTGCTTTATTTCAGGGGCGCCTGTCCCGGTTATGTCAGAATCCATGCGGATGCATCTCTCATATCCGGTTCCACAGAATCGGCAGTAGTGGTAAAAACGTTCTTTGGCGTGGTATCATAAAGGGAAAGCCGTGATAAATCTTGGAAGCGAAACCATAACTCAGGCCCAGGTTAATGCCCAGGTAGATACAGCCTTGACGGATTATGCCGCATCAACAATTGTCCAAGTCGGCAATCTCAATAGCGTGTCGCAGGCACAGGTCAGGGCGCAGGTAAATGCAGGGAATGTTGCTTACGACGCATTTACTGGCGAAGAGGCGGTAATCCTGAATGATAAGATAGATGTCATTGATGCCGAAGTGGAAATTGTTGATGCAGAATTGGATATTGTTGAAGTCCATCTACATTCCCGGGAACATTGGTGTGGGAAAAGTGGGGACCAGAGCGGAAACGATTGGGGTGCGGATACCCTTACACCTTATCAAGCAATCTCAGGTAATGACGTCTACGGTGCCGACGCCAATGATGAGGCAAAAGTAATAGGATCCGACGATACCCCATTCGTAGTGGGAAATCTCTATTTCGATATGCATCGCATTACCGTAGTCGAAATTTCTTCCGACACAGTTTATAAATTGCGAGTAGTATGGGGTACCGGAACTATGGCAGCCGCCATACTCGCAAATCAGACAACGGAAATGCTACTGATAACCAGTACAGATAAAGCAAACAAATTCGGAGGTGCGCCTTTCGCAATCCAGACGCTGCGAGTTGCAGTGGGAACTAAAATCTGGATACAGGCGTGGAATGCTTCCGATAATGCCACTGTAGATTTCTTTGTCGGATTACATGAGTATAGTGAATAAGAGGAGACCATGCCAGTAATCAGGTGCAGTGCAGGAAACAAACCAGGTTTTAAGTGGGGCAGTAGTGGAAAATGCTACACCTATTCTTTCGGCGATATAGCAGGCAGGAGAGAAGCTCGTAGAAAAGCTGGCAAGCAGGGACAGGCAGCCCATGCAGCAGGATACAGGGGGTAATTGTGATAGGACCATATCTGACTGACAGTATTGTTCTCAAACAGTATAAGGATGAGGATGAGTTCGGAACTCCGATCGCAAGAACATCCGTGACTATCAAAGCAAGAATCGACTACAAGAATCGGCAAATTACCAGTCTGGAGGGAGAAATTGTTGTCTCCATGGCAAGAATCTCCATTCGGGACAGGGATATAATAAGGAGTGACTGGGGTGCCCGTCCCACAACGGATATCGCCTACGAGGATCTGCTTTACTTCGACAGTGTCAACCATGCCATAATTCGTATTGGTAGACAGGCAGATTTCAGCACCCGCTTCATGGAGGTATATGTTGCTTAAAAAATTCCAATATGGAAATCCTGGCAAAGGAGGTTTCCACCGCGGCATGTCGGTCGAGATGGATACCAGGGAGTTCGAGCGAGACCTGGATTCGTTCATGTTAAAGAAGTCTATCGCTGGTCTGAGACTGGGCATTGGAAAAGCACTTCTCCAACTAATCGATGATATTGTTGAGGAAGCGCCAACTGCTCCCATTCTCACATCAGCTCTTCGTGGTTCCATGACAGTGTTCGTCAACAAGATCTTCATTGGCGACTCCAAAAAGTATCAGACAGGCGGGGAGAGTTATAGGGAATATAAGAATACTGAGCCACAATGGAGAAAGGGCGAGGAAGGACTCCTTGTAGTAAATGCGCCCTATGCGACAGTGCAGCATGAGAGTTTTCCGGACAAGTCGGAATCGGGCGCCGGAATGTTCTTCGTCTTGCGCAAGGTTATACAGTTTCGCAAAAAATACGGTCAGATCGTAGTGAATGAGCTAAAACGGGTACGAGTATGATTAAGGAAATGAAAATCATTAAGTATACTACCTTAAAGGAATGTTTCTTTGCATTTTCTGGTTTAGGAACTATAGGACAATTAGACAAAACAGTTCGCTTTGTTGGAATAGACGGGAGTAACAAAGAGTATAATATTGGCGCTTTAAAGTGGATTAATAACCCAAATATTAACTGTTGGGGCTGGGCTCGATTTGATACTAAAACTATTCATATTTGGATAAGTCCAGATTGTGATACGAAAGAGTTAATTGGATGTATAGCACATGAAGCCGCCCATCTAAGACGACCAAAGTTTAAAGATACACAAAAGGAAGAACAGAAAGCACTAAATACAGAGCTTGATGCTAAATTTGCTTATGAATCAACAATGGAAATTATGAATAATGATTAAGGAAATCGCAAAATATATCGAGGCACAGGTAGCCTCGCTATCCATGTCGGGAGCAGGTCGGAATCTCTACGCAGGTCGTCGTCCACAGAACGCGCCAGCTATTTCGACTGTTGTAGAAGAGCCTTATCCTGACCCGACAGACCCAATACTGCCCGATATGGTGCAGAAAACATTTCGCATCGAATGCAGGGGAGGAATCAATAATTACTTTTCCGCACGAGATGTGGCACAATCCATTCACGATGCCCTTCATGGGGTCTGGCAACACGAACTCCAGATTGGTAGCGGAACCAAGTACCTCACCAATATCGCAGCAACAGAACCAGCATCCATCGGGCCGGACGAGAAACATCGACCCAGAGTTATAATTTATCTATACTGTAACACACAGGAGATCTAAAATGGGAGAAGGAATAGTAAGAGATAAAGGGCCGTGTATAGT
>SDBU01003753.1_pt1 | contig 19162 bp, 14 predicted proteins | sample 2277071 | NCBI WGS metagenome assembly SDBU01 (sample SAMN10397929, study PRJNA504765) | marine sediment metagenome | isolation source: marine sediment core GS08_GC12, 126 cmbsf | place: Arctic Ocean: Gakkel Ridge, Loki's castle | collected 2008 | reverse complement strand
GGATATGCTGTGAAAAGCTCCACCCTCCTCATAACCCTTGAAAGAAGATATCTGGTACCAGGTTTCGGGATCCCAGAATCTTGCCATCGATATGCCGTCCCCAGTGGCCAGGATCGATCCATCCGGACTCCAGGCAATTGAATCAACAACACCGATGTGACCTTTTAGCTCCTTGATGACTCTCTGCACGTTGCTACTGTTCCCGCTCGGGATCATTGTGTTTACAGATGTTGGGCTTGAGGATGTCGCCGTTGGGGTCAAGGTGGCCTCGACAGATGGTGTCCAGCTTGCTTGAGTTGGAAAGGTGTAAGTAGGTGTTCCGGGTTCTTGAGTTGGTGTTGGAATGGCGGCTGGATGGTCATCAACCTGCGTTGGCACACTGACATCAATCTCCAGAACCTTGCAGCTCGAGATTATAGAAAGAAGGGATAAAAGAAGAGCGAAGAGCAGGAGCGATACGATATTCCGCCGTCCCTCGGACATGTGAACTCTCCTTGCAGTTGTTAAGTTCACCCTAATGCCTGTATATGAAATCTTCCGAAATCGTTGTTACAGGATAACGGCCCCGTTTTACCGAAGTGGTAATAAGCTGTCACAGACCCGAAATAGCTACGCTAGAGGGATCCGTACAGTGACAACGGTCCCCTCTCCCATCCTGCTTCGAAGAACGATAGTCCCACCGTGCTGCTCGATGATCGACTTCGTTAGTGGTAAGCCCAGGCCGCTGCCCGGTATGCTCAACGCGTTCTCCCCGCGGTAGAGTTCCTGCCAGATGTTCGGAAGATCTATGGATGGGATCCCGCGGCCCGTATCCGCGACCTCTATCAAAACATGTGATCCGTCTTCGTGCGCGCGCAGTTCCACGGTATCTCCGGCGCGTGAATATTTCAACGAATTATCAATCAGATTGTGAATGGCCAGTTGCAGAAGATCGCGGTCCCCCGAAATTCTCGGAAGAGGCCAAGGGGCCTCTGGCATGATCAATGAAAGGTTCTTTCCGTCGGCGTGCTGCAGCTCCTTCACTAGATCGAAGGTCTCTTTCAACAGACCGCAGAGATCGATTTTCTCCCGAGCTAGCGGCTGCCTCTCCAGGTCGGCGAGCTTGCGCAAACTGGATGTGAGCGCTGAAAGTCTTGCCGCGTGTGACTCAATGCTGTCGATGTACCCCTTGCTATCTGGATCATGTGCTGTGTTTATTAGATTGGCGACACCCATGAGGATGGCTGTGAGGGGATTCTTCAGCTCGTGATCCAGACGCCGGAGGAAATTACGACGATCCTCTGAAGCCTCCCGGATGACTTGGTGGCTGATTCGCTCCCCTCGGTCCCAGGCAACCAATGCGAAGAATATGAGAATAGACAGGAAAATGCTGACAAGAAGGATAAGCGTTGCGAGGTCGATCCTTGCGCTGAGTATGGGGATAGCATCGCGATCCCTCGACATGATGGTTGCAATGAGTGCTCCAATTACCAACGGGATCAGGGCAAGAAGATGTTGTTTTCTCACGAATCCCCACCCACATCTGCGATGAAACGGTAACCCTCGCCCGGGACGGTTTCTATGAAGACCGGGTTGGAAACACTGTCGTTGAGATTCTTGCGAAGTTCAGAAATGCGTGTATCAACAGCACGTTCGCCGATCGCAAAATCCCACCCCCACACCTCGTCCAGCAGTCTGCTGCGGGTGATGATCTCGTATGGATGGGTCATGAGGTATTCCAGAAGGAGGATGGCCCTGCGGGTGAGGTTGAGTTCTGTGTCCCCAAGCCAGACCCGATGCGAGGCACGATCTAACTTTAGCTCGCCTGAAATAAGTTGTTTAGAGGCTGTAAGGGGAGGGAGGTTTGCTCGTGAGCGACGGAGCACGGCTTTGATCCGGGCGACGAGCTCATTGGCGTCGAAAGGTTTATTCAGGTAATCGTCCGCGCCCTCCTCAAGAGCCATCGCTCTTTCAGATGAATCCCCAACCTGAGTGAGCAAAATGACCGGAATCCAGTTGCCCGCGGCCCTCAGACTACGTAGAACCTCCCGGCCGTTGAGATTGGGCATTAAAACGTCAAGGATAACGATGTCCGGCTGGAAGACGGGGATCTTCTCAAGAGCTTCCTCACCGTCATCTGCGACTGCAACGTGGTATCCGCCACGTTCAAGGAATGAGGCGATGTTATCGCGTATACCCGGCTCGTCATCAACAACGAGGACCCTGGTTGCTTCCATCATGGATTAATTCTCCCTGTGCTCGGATGTTATGGGGTTTATTTGATAACCCCCAATACTTCCGTATTTTTATTGTATACCAAGCGGTGACTGAAGCATCATTAATTTCATGGGATAGGTTATAGGCCATGAATCTTGTGCACAAGATTCGGTAGAGATTTCTGGTAGTGTACGAGAGGTTAATTAAAAAAAAGTTGGTTTAGGGATCTCTTAGGGCATATACAGGGGTCCGTTTTTATTTAACATAACTTGCCCGGGGTCTTCGTGGTTCCGTCAGGATCCCTTCGGGTCTTGGATCCAGGTGGTAGTGGGGTCGGGCTGGGGTTGGCGTACTTGCCTGGGAATGGGGGAAATTACACAGGGATATGGGGGTTCCTGGGGTATTCCCTTCCCTGGCCTGGTGGTGCCTTGACCGGGATTGGGAGGGGTTGTGATTGGGAATAAATCCACCCGGTTGATGGGGGTCTATTGATTTCCTATTGAACTCCATTGAATAGTCCTGTAAGCTATGTGTGAAAGACCTCAACTTGGTGTCGGGGGATTCCATCCACCTTCATTATTACCTGCAAGCCCGGCCTCGATTGATGGTCGGGCTTCTTGTTTTCGTTTACGCTGTGCAACTTGCAGCATCATGGTTTATGGGTGTCGGAGCCGTAATATCTGCTGGAACGATTGTATAGACGGACTGTTCCGTTAAGTAATTTATCCTTTTATATGGGTGTTCCCCATTCAATAATAGTTATGCTGCTTGGGAGTATTTTTATTCACTATGTGAAATCTTGTTCATTGGAAAATTAAAAGAGTTCTTCGCGTTTAGGGGTTATTTCAAAGTTCAAATAAGGATCAAAAAGCTATGCCAGTATCCATCCAAGAATTCAATGCTCTCCTAGACGGGTCTCGATCCGCGAGGTTTATTAGAACCAATCTTCATGTTCATACACCAGTAACTCCTTGGGACTGGAACAATACCGAGAATCAAACTACTCGAGCTGCGGACATAACGCCCGAACAATTTATGGATGCCTTGGATGGAACATCCCTGGAGCTTGTTGCAATAACAGACCATAACACAGTGATTTGGTGTGAAGAGCTAATTAATCTCGCGTCATCGAGACGAGAAGAAGGAACGAGCATAATACATATACTCCCTGGCGTTGAATTATCGACTTACGAGGGCCCTCATTTATTAGCGATTTTTGATGAACAAAAAAGTGTTGATGACATAAATGCTATGTTGGTACGGCTTGGTCTATCAGGTGATGGTAAAGAAGGTGAGCATATAGATCAACTTGCCCCTGAACCATCGAACACGATACCGAAGGTCATGTCTGAAGTTAAAAACCAAGGTGGAATCGTTATTGCCCCCCATGTCCATACTCGTGATGGTGTTTGGGGTAATAAGGATTTTACGGGAAGAACCGAAGTACTTAATCATCCCTTGCTTCGGATTCTGGCTGCACCCTCGGGGGACATTAAACGAGTAGTTGAAAATGGCAATCCTCGACTACTTTATAAAAATATGGACACGACACACGTCTCGAACTCATATGCCTTTATCAATGTCTCAGATTGTCATCGCCTGGAAGATCTGGAAGAGAATTCTACGTGGATCAAGATGGGTGAGCCATGTCTCGAAGGGGTTAAGCAGATAGTTTATGAACCTGAACTCCGTGTGTCTACAAATGCACTTAACGCAGAAATTGATGTTGAACATCCTACTAAAATCCAGTTTTGTGATCCTGTGTCTGTGGCTCATCCACACGTTGTTGGAATGGTGATAGCTGGTGGTTTCTTTGATGGTCAATCACTGTCCTTTAGCGCCCATCAAAATTGCATAATTGGTAAAAACTATGCTGGAAAATCAGCAATTATTGATTTTCTGAGATTCGTACTCGATGTAGCACCCCCTGATGAGGAGACATCAAATATATTTGTCAGCCGCCTCAAGGGCATCCTATTCGAGGGTTCCGAAGTTCGCGCCTACTTCAGATCAGCAGATGGATCAGTTTATGCGATCTCAAGGATGCTGACTTGTTCAACAGTGCCCGGGAAACCCAATACTTGGAAGCTAGACGGTTCGCCTGAACTCCATTCTCTCATTGATAATGAATTCGTCCGCGAAAGCGATATTGCTGTTTCATCAAGAATTGATGTCGAAGTATATCCTCAGGGTGAGGTAGTAAAGATTAAGGACAATGCTGATCGGCAACTTTCTTTGGCCGATGCATTGGCAAATACACAAAGTGATATTGATGACCTGCAGCTTGACGAAATTGATGGACACCAAACATCTAGAGGTGCCATAATTCAGAACGGATTAGAAATCCAACAAGCATTTTCCGATCTCGACCAAATAATTGAAAATACGCAAGGAATAGAAGCTCTGCAATCAGATATCGAGAACCTTGAGAGCTTAGTGGAATCCGAAGCATTTGGGGACATTGAGGAGTGGACGAGGTTAGTAACTTATATTGATCAGCTTTATGAATTTATCAATGAATTTCACGGAGATTGGACTAAAGAGCCGCAAGAAATCCCTACAAGCTTCTTTCCTGAAGTTGAAGATGAAGATATGTCAGATTCTGACTCAAGCGAGATGGACGTCGAAGAAATTTCGGCCGGGCAGACAAAGTCTGATTTCTCGCCTGATAAAGCATCAGTCGAAGAATATCGCCAAGAGGGTCTTGGCTTTGTCTTGGGGACAAGAAGTGCTATTGAAAGCCTGAGAGGGGATGGTGTTGCCCAGATATCTAGTGTCCTGACTCAACTCGCTGAGCTGAAGGTAAACGCGAAGGCAAGACTCGCCGCCGCAAAAGAAGCCATTGCGCAAGAAGCAACGAATGGAATGGAAGACTCAAGGGCTGAGCTAATAGAGAGGATAACAACTAAAAGGCAGAATCTAAGCACCTTGCAGGCAGAGAAGGATAGAGCCGGTGAGATCAGAGCAAGTATCGACAAACTCCTGAGTTTCCGACGGGGAATGCTTGAGGCGTTTAATTCAAAATGGGCTTCAATTCGGGAGAAGAGAACGGAGATTGTTGGATTAATTGATGAAAATTCCGCAGATTGTGTCAAGGCAGAACTAATTCCTGACTCAGATAGTCAAGAGTATCGCTCTCTTCTTGATCAGATTGCATCTGACCTCTCAAGTGCAGCGAACCGAATTGGACGCCGGAATGAGCAGTTAGGAATAATAGCCTCAACTCTTGCACCTTCAGCTTTTAAAGAAGTTATCATTAATGGGGATGCTAATCGTCTAGTCGAAGCTGCACAAGGCATTACAGAGAATACTGCCAGGGTGCTCCTTGGAATGGGGTTAAAACACCAACAAGCCTTAGAGATTTGCATATTAGGTGATCGATTGCTTATTTCCTACAAGAAAGAAGGCGAGGATACATTTACCCCCATCGACGGAGGGCTCTCAGGAGGAGAACAAGCTCTCGCATTGATTTCCGTGGCGATGGTTCCGAAAGAATTTCCATTAATGATCGATCAGCCTGAGGACGAGTTAGGCCCTGCCTTGATTACAGTAGATCTGGTTGAGCAGATTAGACAAGTGAAGGCACACCGCCAGCTTATCTTCGTGACCCATGTTCCAAATATTCCTATTCTGGGAGATAGTGAGCAGATCATTTGTATTAAGCAGGAGATCGAAGATGACAAAAAGAAATGTCAAGTTGATGCAAGCGGTTCTCTTGACTCCAATAATGTAGTGGAGAGGCTTCTAGAACTAGATGGGGGACAGTTGGCATTTCAAAAACGACGTGAAAGGTATTCTCTTATCTTGAACTAATCCAATTTTCGACTCCTCCGCCTTATTGACACATCCTGACTCGTTCAGGGCCATAATAGAAGCGGCATAACCTCGGAATGGATCGGACATCGCGCGCAGCCGGATTTCAATTGATCGTTGATTTGCGATGCCTATCATCCCGGAGCCGTTATACGCCATAGCTCATCAGAGGGGATAGCTTATGTCTGAAAAACCTTGGACTTCAGGACCGAAAGAGCTCCTTGACCATGCGACAGGCCATCTTCGGCTTGGAACATCATTTGACTACCGGATAGCTTTTATCAGTATTGACAATGCAGTGGAACTTGCTATCCGGACCTATCTCTCTCTTCCAACTCGTATAAGTGGAATCGAAGGGCCATCCAGGCGAGAGATGCAATCTGCGTATTCATTTCCTGACCTTTTAGATTTACTCGAGAAGCATGCGACCGAGTTATTGTCTGGAGTTGAACTCGGCGATATCGAGTGGTATCACCGTTTGAGGAATGCACTTTATCATGAGGGCAATGGTGTTACAGTTGATCCCGAGAAGGTGGATGCTTACTATCAGATCGCGACATTACTCTTCCAAAATCTATTCGCTCCTTCTGAGCTTATCCCCTCTGAGTTTCAAGCAAGCACACTTCTTGGGGAATTTATTATCAAGTGGGCTCAACTTGAAAAGCGATTACAACAGCTCGGTGAGACTCACCTTCCAAGAGCTGGTAGAGGAATCCGCTCTGGAATCAGTCTTTTTGATGGATTGATTGCGAAGGGTATTCTGCCTACCACTTTCCGCTCTGGGCTTGAAGAATTATCAGCGTTCCGGAATTCAACTGTGCATTCTGCATCACCGCCCGATGCTGAATCATTGAAGATACATCTAGAAAGGCTTGATGCGATAATAAACTCACTCCCCGACAAAGATGGCGCATAACGTCTCGCCAGTCTGTGTGAAAAGTCGAAAAAAAGATAATCGGTGGGAGGATAACACCGGAAATTACTTGTTATCAAGGGTCAGTTCCCGAAAAACTGGTCTGAGAGTGTAAATAGTGGGGCGTTGTCCCGTTGGCATGGGAAAAATCAGGCTTTTCACACAGGCTCTTCCATGAGAAGGCCTTGTTTGTCAAGAGGTCGACGTGGCGACCTTCCCTAACGACATCCTTCCGCCTCCGCCATTCGCCTCGCTTCCATCCGCACTCTTTGTGGGCTCTTTGCATGAACCCGGTGCTCGTTGGGGTTCGCTCCAGGTGGGTGCTGCAATCTCGCTGACGGTTTCCGGCGCAAGCGTCGGCCCAGAGACTGTCCGCAGTCACCCGAACGGGGCGTAGGCTGGAGGATGTGATCAGGCGGTCAATTTGAAGACCTCTTCCCCCGTTGATATTGGGCGGCGCACCTCCTCTTGGTCAATTCCAAAGAGCAATCATGCGGTGGCAGTAACTGCAGCAGAGGCGATGACATTTTTCTTGGATTGAAAGAATGGGTCATAGGTCGTTCCATTCTTCCACAAGCAATGGAGTAGAATAGCCAGTTTCCTGGCAACGGCAACGACCGCTCTCTTTTTTGCGTTCTTGCCTCCCCGTTCTGCGAGCTTCAAGCCCCAACGTCGCAGGTCGCAATCCGGTCCGAAAGGACCCAGGATGTATTGTGCGGATCCAACGAGCAAGCGCCGTAGGTAGGCGTCTCCCGTTTTTGTGATGCGCAGTTGGGGATCGCGATCTCCGGATTGATCACGTTTGGGAACCAACCCGAGGGCGGCACCAACATCACGACTTCTAGTGAAACGCTCGGGGGATTCCAGCGTGAGCAAAAAAGCTAGGGAGGTCAGGGGTCCCACGCCATCAATACTCCTTAGTTGGCGGGTTTCGGGATAGTTTTCCTGGCAGAGCGTTGCGATCTGGCGGTCGTAGGCCCGGATCTGCTTGGTGAGGGAAGCGATGGTGTCGAGGATCGGGGCCAGTGCAGGTCGAAGGGGGTCGGGGATGTGAGGGGCTGTTTTGTGAGCAAAGCTGTCTGCGGAGCAAGAGGGTAAGCGCGAGCCAGAGGCTTTGACGATGTCGCGGGCGTGATTGATGAGCAAGGTGCGGCAACGGACGATGGCATCGCGTGATCGCAGCACGGCCAGGTCGGCTTGCGCCTGAGGGGAGCGGTGGTGGATGGGAGAGAGCAGCGTAGGATCCAGACGCCCTAATCGGGCGAGTATTTCGGCGTCGGCGCGGTCGCCCTTGCGGGGGTTGTGGTAGATCGCTCGTAGTTTACGGGCGTTGGCGACCAGAACATCATGCCCCAGCTCTGTCAACAAATGGCTTGCCCAGCGCGAGTGGGCGCCAACCTCCATAGCTATCCTGCAGGGCTGAAGAGTGGAGAACTTACGCTGGAATGAAGCTTTTGTTGTGGGCAGACGCGATTCTTCGATCAGTTCACCATCCTGATCGACGATCGTGATATAGGAGAACTTGTCTCCAAGATCCAATCCTACGAAATACATGCTATTCTTGTTCATGGGTCGGTATCTCCTTTTCTAGCAGCTACGAAAGTAGACTGCGTTTATTTGGTGAGCCCATAATAAGGCATCACGTGATGGAGGTACCGGCCTTCTCATTCCAATCTCGCTGGAGGCGACCGGAGATGCGGCGTGATTAGCAATTGAAGGTATATGATGGGGATGCTGGGATTACCAGTGATGGACCGTTCCCCGGCGCCTCAACTCGAGGCTGTTGAGCGTAATGCCAAGACATGGATATATCTAGTGACTACATGAGGACATACCTATGGCAAATATTACATTGCGTGGTGCAGGAGAAGTTCTCGACGCAGGCCTTCACTTATGCGCTGTAAACTACCGATTGCAGCAAGTGGATAATCCATCTGGTCATTCAGAGATTGCAGGTGAAATCTTGGTTGATCTAAGTGAAAGACAAAATGTAGAAGTACTAAACACCTTGGGGTCAGGCAATCTGCTCACTCTGAAGCTAGATGATAGCCGCGAATTAGAAGTGTTTTTCAATCCGATTGATGCTATTGGTGGTTCGTATAAGATCGTGGTTGGACTTGGAAATTCGCCAATAGAAAGATAGGGCACTTATCTTGGCAGTGGCGGCTGCGTGATGAGCGCCAACGATCGAGGATTACTACGCTCAACATTTCGCTGCATCGAATTCAGTGCGCAGTGGCTTTTGAACTCGTTTGGAGTCATACCGAGCCCCTGAGTTCAAGCGTTAAGCGTACTCGAAATGCTATGCCAATCATCGAAAGTCTGAGAATCGGCGATGAATATTAATTGGTCTGATGTAAGCACAGAAGTTATTGCGGGGCTTATTTTGGCAGCAATTATTGGCCTGGTATCACTTCTACACAGAAAATCACAGGGGTTTCGTGAATTCATGAGGTCCGTTTTCACGAGGCTCAGACCGATTGTCACTTGGGTAGCCAAGAGGGGGCTCTTCTTTTTGGTTTTGACCATTGCTGCTTACATCAACTACTTCTATTTGGCTGCCAGGAGAGATTTGTCACTTGCTGTTCTTTCACTGATTAATCTCTTGTTCGGAATTCTCCTGTTCCCCCTTTTCTCGACCGACAATCGCAATTTGGGCAAGCGATTGCTTTCATCTCGCTCAGAGAAGATTATCCCAATTTCGATACCACCCGGCGTGGCCAATGCTCGAATGCGAAATCGCTATCTTGATCTTCCGGTCGGCAAAGTCCAATTTGGCTCAGTTGAATTCATGATTGAAGAGGACCAGCCAATATTTGACACAGGAGAACAAATTCGTTCATCAATCCTAAGAAGAGATGGGAGCAAAGAGGTTGAGGTAGTACTGCAGACTCCTCTTTCTGCAGTCAGATCCGTCCATTTCCTAATAAACTCCGGCAACAGCAAGGCTATGTACGCATCAGAAAAGGTAGGAGAAATCATTCTAGATTTCTTGGACGCACCTCCTATTGTTACGAATTTGGTACTTGGTAACAATATCAGAGAATGGTGTATTGGTAATTCTGGGGACTTGGTTCGTGATGCTACTGATATTACATCCAGGGTTGCGTGGAAAGGGACGAATTCTGAAGGAACTGCTGCGGTTTTAGATTGCTTAGAAATACCGGTTTTTGACTGCCTGATAAATAGTCCTTTGGCAAAGATCAACTTTGTCCATAAGGACATTTCTAGAGATCCAGATGATATGGGAGTCCATTATTCGATATTTGCAATTTCTCTAAAGATCATGAAATGACGAGAATATCACCATCAGGACGCTCAATATTTCACTGGATGCGACCGGGTGCGCGGGTGTATTTGAATAAGCATTGAGTCACACCCGGCCCATCAACTCAAGTCCGTTAGCCGCTTTCTCAAATCAGAAGTGCGTAAATAGAGTATATATGTCTACTGTGATACCGATAATTATTATCCAGGAACAGGCGAATCAAATTCGCGACTTCATCAACAACCCGCGAAAGCATTACGAATTGCGGCAAAACAAGGCCTTGTTTTCGCAATTGTGCAGTTCACTGGACGTAATTGAAGATACGGAAGAAGCGATAGCCGCATATACAACAAAGGAATTTGGAGAAAGCAAATCAGCACACTATCTGGCGGTGTATGGCCTTTTACAAGCGATTTACGTTCAGCAAGATGCAGTAATAAACCTGTGCGAGTCTCTGGGAATCCGAGAAAGAATAGACAACTATCCCAAATTGAAGGAGGTACGCGAAACCAGGAACGACATCGTAGGCCATCCGACGAAGCGCTACCCGCGTAAAGGACAACCCACTTCGTATCATCATATCTCGCGGATAACGCTGAGTCAGTCTGGATTCAAGTTGGCGTCCTTCTTTGCTGATGGGTCACCGCCTCAGTTCAGGGACATTGAAATACCGGGGCTGATCGTTGAGCAAAGGAAGTTTATCTCCACAATACTCGCCACTCTAATCGGCAACCTTGAAGCAGAAGAGAAAGCGCATAAGGCGAAATTTCGTATGGAAAAGTTGGTCGATATCTTTCCAGCTACACTTGGATACAACTTTGAGAAAGTCTTTGAAGGGATTTTCAGGGACGACTATGCGGAGTTCGGAGCTTTGAATCTTGAGCAAATCAGAGAAGTGGTGCAGAAATTTCGCAAGGCAGTTGGCCGAAGAAACAAGGACTTTTACCAGTCACTACAAGACGAATACGACCTTATAGACGATGCCATATTCAACATGGACAAATATTACCGTGCGAAGGTTGGCGGAGATAAGTCGGAAGTAGAAACGCCCACCGCAAAAATCTTTGCGACTTTTCTACGGGGCCAGGTAGATACGCTAAAGGAGTACGCACAGGAGATTGACGATGATTATGCAGAGTAAACGTATTAAAAGTCGCAACTCGGCTAACAATGGGTTGCAGCCGACGTGGGGGGCGGGGGTTTACGGGATTTTTGGTGGGTAAAGATACTTGAGCAGACAGCGCGTTTTGCGCTTACCCCCACGCGGTTGAATCCTGACATTAGCTCGACACCGTTAGCTCGACACTGTTAGATGCTATGGGTGAGCAAACAATGATCACATCAGACATCGCGTTGGTTGTCAATCACCGAAGCTCTCCCAAGCGCATAATCCATCTTGACCCGGCAACCTTACCACATTCGGGTTCATGCCATTGCAATGGCCATCTTGATCGCACTGGCGGACCTCGAAGTGCAGATGGGGTCCAGTCGAATTGCCCGTCGTTCCGCTCTTCCCCACGACATCCCCTGCAGTCACAAGGTCACCTGCTGCTACTGCGATAGATGGTGGACCTGTTGCCGTATGGCTTTTTCCGCTTGCACCGCAGCACAAGTGGCCAAGGATCACCTGCCATCCATCATTCTCAATGACTACCGTCCAACCCAGGTAGTAGTTCCAACCAGCAGATGTCACCTTCCCACCGAAGGGTGTCCACACCTGCCGGCCCTCTTCATGGTTCGTAGCCCAATCGATGCCGGTGTGTGCGTGACCATCCCGACCTTCGGTATCCCCGAAGCAGCTGCTCATGCGCGCCGGACCCTCGACGGGTATCATACAAACAAACGAAACCAGTCCAACAAACCCGTCCAATGACCAATAGAACGAGCCATTACTGAAGCTGGTGCCACCCGGCAAGCCTGGGTCCTTGGCCGATGGCTGAGGCGTACCCAACATCCACCCCCAGGCATCATCCTGTGCCCACGCCGGCATGGTGTCCGCTAAGATAGCCGCTCCCGCCGCCATGAAGCTGAAATAAAGACCTGCCAGACATATCATTGGAACGAGGACTAATAGTAAGATCCGTTTCACCCATCCCTCTCAGTAGACGCCCCAACCTTCTGGAGCTGCGATCCAAATACGCAGATTCCCTTCCGGCGTTACGAGCACGCCGTGCCCGGTTCCAAGTCGGTGCAGACTGTCTGTCATATGGTCGCTCAAATCGAAAGTCGCCTGCAAGCGCTTCGCCTCGACGGGGCGCTGCTCCATCAGGATGGTGTTCCCAACAACGGATAGGATCCGCCTGCCAGCAGGTGAATCGAGGAATTCACCCACTTGCTGCGTCGCCAGCCACAATGCCGTTCGCCGTTTTCGAAATCGCCTGGCCATGTTTTCGACCGCCCCTGCGCCTCCGGGGGCTTCCAACAGCTTCCAAACCTCGTCCAACATCACATGCTGGATCGCCTGGGGATCGGTCGCATTTCGACGAATGACCTCCCCCCAGATCAAGCCCATGACCTGCCACAGATAAACTCGCAGCTGATCTGACATGTCGTTCACATGCTGTAGACCGAAGATCACCAACTGCTCCTCGGTGATGTCGAAGGTCGTTGGTGTGTTGAAGTAGCTTGCGTATACGCCCTGGGCGTAAGGGCGGAGCATCTCTGCCAGGGATTTGGATGTGGGTGACGGAGTGGTTTCCAGGATCCGAACGACATCTGCAAGCCTCGGGGCGTCCTCATGCCTCCAATGCGCCATGGTTGGACCTGTTTCTTCATTATTGATCCATCCCCTGTCCTCGACCGCGAGCCTGTATGCTTCAGCCAGAGCATTCCATTCGAGTCCTTTGGGGATCGGCTGTCCTCGCACTGCCTCGCAAAATGCAATCAAATGTTCCGTTCCTGCCAGGAGCGGGTCATCGCTGTCTGGTGGGATGTCCAGGACGTTGATTCGGTCACCGGAAGTCGAGCCAACCTCGATGTAGCGCCCACCATACTGGTCGCAGAATGCCCTCATTTCGCCTTCAACGTCGATTGCCAACACTCTCCCACCGCCCAGCTGCGCCGACACCTGAAGCATTCTCAAGGCCACACTCTTGCCGGCTCCCGGTCGACCAAGGATGAGATAGGAAGGAGTCCGATCCGCCCTTGTGCCGAATGGGTCAACCCTGACGGGCAGCCGGGTATTCTCATCGATCCCCAGGTAGACGCCATCTGGTTCCATCAACCGCTTACGGCTTGGCCAGAAAAACGTGCCCAGGCTGTGGGGCGTCATGTTGCGTGGTTTCTGGTTCAACGCCAGCGATCCTGTGGGTAAGGTGCTCTTCCAAAGTAAAAGCTGGCTATATCGAGCCGGGAAAGCTTGAGCACCTATGGTCGTTAGTAGACTTTCGAGATCCCGATTGCGCTTGGCGAGGGTCTGTTCATCCGGGGCCGTTCGCATGACAAAAAAGCGGATGAACACCGGCGTCTGACCCGTGGTCTCCATCCGCATGCGCTGCTCCTGGACGGCTCCGACCTCCTGCTGCGCCCCGAAGTCAGCAAGCAGCCCCTTTGAGGCTTTGGCATGCTCCACGGCTGCAAGCTGCACTTCTCTCTGCCTCAGCCTCCCGGCAACAACAGATGGATCTGCCACCTCGATATGCATCGTCCCGCACCATCCACCCTCTAAGTTAGCCAGACGGTGGATCATCGCTGGCCGGTTCGGCATGAAGTCGTGGATTACATATCCTGAGACCTTGACGCCGTCGATCTCAATCCAGTTTTCACGCTCAAGCACTGTATCGGGTGCCAGCAAAGAAGCCAACCTATGCGCCGATAAACCCGAAGTGAAGGCTTCTTTTGGGGGTGGGGGCTTACGGAAAGGTTCTACCCCCGTGGCCATTTCAATCGCCATTTGCTGAGCGCTTAACGGGGAGTCCTGGGTCGTTGCTGGGTGAAGCGCACGCCAGATCGCCTGGCACATCTCTCCCGGACCCAATAGCCTGAGTGGGATTCCGGCGGCTGCAAACGCTGATGTGAAAATACCCAGTCTCTGTTGAAGGATTTCCCAGGCAACAGGCGCTTTCGAGAGCAGACTCTCGTGGTCATCTGTATTCTTCCCATTATGGGAGAAAAACAAGGACTTGGTCCCTTGCAATCCTGGTCGGTGGGAGAGCGTGTAGATAGTCCTCCAGGTGATGGGATCTGTATCGTCGAACCATGCGGCAAGGGAAGCCGTCATCTCCTGTGCGGCGTGAGCCAGGGCTCCCGCTTGGGTCTGCTTTCTCTGCGGCAAATCTTCTTGGTAGGAGATGTCTTCCCACTCTTTCGCTCGGTCGAGGAAGTATTTGAGATCTGTCATCGGGTTATGAGGCTCTAGAAGTACCGTCATTTGAAATGCGGTCCCTGCAGGTAACCTGTCCAGCGCCATCTGGTATCGTTCGGTCCACCGACCGAAATCCTGCCCGGCGAAACCGATGTCCAGCGGCGGCATCTCGAGCATGATGACAAATGCGCCGTCGCGGGTGACGAGCATATCCTCTGTAACCGCGATAACAGGTACGAGGGCTGCTGTGTCACCCTGGGGATGCCCCGGCATTTGCTCCGAAGACATCTGGCCAGTGCTGGCTCTTGGCTTCAGCAGATTCACGAATTTCATTCCGCACCAAGACCTTTGACAAGATTAACGGGGATCATCTGCTGAACCGCCTTGCGTTTCCTATGCAGCGGACTAATCGTTTGAAATCCACTAAAAACCACTAACACCGAGCCAGGCCTGGATCTCAACCAATCCCCCCAGCCAGATCCAGGCCAGCAGACCCGCCAGGAACGCAAAGCTGAGAACAGAGAAGAGCAGACCTGCCCCGAGAGGCAGCGGCTTTAAACTGATCCATGCATCCTCGATAGGACTCTCAACTCCTGCGTAAATTGGCTCGGGTTCCACCGACGTTTCTACCAGAAGAGAACGCCGCATTTTGTGGGGGGAGGGCGCCTCCTCATCCGTCCCCTTCTGCCGGAATCGTTTCCGGGTGTAGAAGCGAAAGAGGTCGAAGATGTAGCCCTCGATTGTTTTACCGCTTCGCCGGTCACGGCCGAAAGCCATGGCCAATCCCAAACCGGCAACGAGCACCGCAATCCCGATCCGAATCGCCAGATGGGAGGGGATGAAGAGGGAGAGGGTGCCCAAGAGGGCGCAGACACCAAGGATCACGAGCTCTCTGGCGCCCACGCCGATGAAGGTCTTGGGCGACTCGATCTGTGGGGGAACGGCTCCAGCCACCGCGCTACCTTCGCCTTCCACTCAATCTTCGTATGATACGGACGCCCACATGCAAGACGCAGGCGGTCTTTATTGAAGAATACATATTGACCTCAGGTACCAATCTCAGCTCCATCGTCCCCTCCGGTTTCAAATAAGGTTATGAATCTCAATCATGAAGGATCCCCACCTCCAGCTTCCTTCTGGATGATCCCCAGGGAGGACCCCAGGTCGTTAGCCAGATCCCGGTTGGGAAGGTTGTAGTAGCTGTCCCGCATCCAGGCAGCCAATTCACCATGTGTTTTGCGGAGAGTTCCTTCATCTACGATCGCCCTCAGGCTTTCCCCTTGCTGGATCCTGCGCTGATGGACCGTCATCGCCAGTTGGCTTACCATCGACGGGGAGGCGACGATCGAGCCCTCCGCTCGAGCGGGACCGCTTACGATATCCAATGCAGCCTGAACATCGTGACCCCCGATGCTAGGACTGGGAGGGACGATAGGTCGCGGCGGAGTGTATGGAGAATGGTTCCGCAGTGCCCATCTTCCCGCCGTTACGCGCCCGAACCCGGCCACGGCTCCGGTCATGTCTCCACCGCGGTAGTATCCGAGATCCCTGAGCGCCACTCCTTTATCCATACCGAGCTTATCCATGGCCGCGAAGGCGTTCTTACTAACATGCAATCCTTCATCGACGATCCCCCTGGCTTGAACTTGCGGAAGGCCGAACTTCGCCATGGCTGTGGTTTCGCTCGACGCGAATCGGTTGACCATTTCTTCGCTGGCAGAGGATAATCCTTGAGCGATATCGACCGGTCCGTCGGTTGGGGGAAGAGGTAGGATTGCCCGATTGGACCTGGGATTATTGGCTCCATTTCCCAGCCGTATCCCTTGACCGAACCCTCGTACGATAGGATTTCGTGAGCTGGCCATGGCATTGCCGATGGCGCTGGTCAGGTTGGAGACCACCCTCGTTTTTCCGAAACTCCCTGCTGTGGTTGCGATACCACTACTTGCGGCTAAGCCAGATGGTGTTCCACCCAGTGTCGATGCTGCGGATGCCGATCCCCCAGTTATTCCTCCGCCAAGTGGACTGCCAGCAGCCATCGATCCAGCAGCTGCTCCGCCTGTTCCCCCGAGGAGCCCTGCAGCAGCTGGAGCGACAACGAACCCGGCGGCGACTGCGCCGAGCTTCAGGACGCCCATGGTGCTCTGCCAGGCTTTCTGGGCGATCTCGATGGCGGCGCCGTACACAAGCTTTCCGACAATGCTGTTCAGCCCGATCAACACCGAAATCACACCGATCCCGATCAGCATCCCCAGGATAGCGCCTCCCAGGCCACTGCTGAAGGCGTTCGCCTTGGCTGCGATGAGGGCGAAGATGGCGAGAAGCATGAAGTTTACGGGACCAAGCAAGAGGGATACAACCATAGCCTTCGTCCAAAGACCGCTCAACCATCGCAATGGCCTCATCGACCCAATAATGAAAATCACTGGCGAGACCGCGACGAGAAGCAGCAGGATGACTTCGCGTGCCAATAAGGCCATGATGATGCTGCTCACAACGACGATCATGGTGATCAGGGAGAAGAAGCCCAGGAAGAGCTGCATTAACGGTCCAGCGCTTTGCAATGCCCAAAGATTGATGATGTTTCCGAGGAGCTGGTCTCCTAGATTCCACTCATTAGCGATGACCTGACCCAGTGAGGCGCGGATCGCGCTCGAAGATGCGCCGGAAAGGTCGATGGCCATTTCGATCAAGAAGTAGCTTGCCGCGGCCGCACCTACGCCAATCAGCCAGTTCAGCAAGGCCTCACGCGCGTTGCCGTATCCTGTGATGGAGGTTACACCCTCCCGCATGGCTGATCCCACGGTGATCATGAGTGCCAGGGGCATCAAGGCCGCTGCGACTTTGGCCATCGCGCCCCAGGCTTTCCAGCGGATGTCCTTCAGCATGTCTTGCGGGTATAGCCAGGCCACGGCCATGTCCAAAGCCTCCTTCATGGGTTCCATGGCAGCATCGACTGTGCGGCTGAAGAGCTCGGCCAAGGCGTTTCGTACGCCCTCTGCCAGCTTTTCGAATGGGAATACGATAGTCTGGATGATGGTCTGCCAGATGGTCTCGCTCGTGCTCTCCGTTTCGTCGTCCTGATCGTCACCCTCATCCGTTTTGGGTGTGGGGGTAGACGTGGCGACAACCTGCATTGAAGGCTGTTCAAGGTTGTTTAGTGGGTGGGCAGCACGAGCACTCGCTGATTGCGCACCCATAATAGAAAGTGCCACCAGCGTCAAGATGGCTGGAATAATCAAGCTGCAGATCTTTCTCATCCTTGCCTTGAACGACAAACCCAACCGCCTGTCTCTTACCCACCCTCGCCGGGGATCGGAACGGGTATCTCAATGTTGAAATCCCACCCACCTCCAGCAACGAATTGCTCTGAAACAGCCCGTATGATCATGTTGACGAGAGGCAAAGTCATCAAACCAAAGATGAAAATGACCACGCCGCTGGCGAGATTCATGAGTTCAAGCGATACCCTTCCGGTGGCGCCAAACTGTAGTGCTGCTTGAGCGCCGAGACCGGACTTTACGGATCCCACGGCGAAAATCAGGAACATGAATCCATAGGCGATGTTGATGAACAATTTTCCAAGCGAGATGAATATCTGCAGCATCTTGCCCGCAGCCCCAATTGCTGGATCTTCAGGTCCACCACCCTGGGCGAAGGCTGCTTCGGTGGGAGTGAGGAAAGCGGTAAGCAGGGCAAGAATAAGGAAGACGTTCGCCGCTTTACGTGCAATCAGACTGATCTCATCCGGTCCAATGTCATGCAATCGGCATAATAGGTACGCCATTCCAATACTCCTTCAATGGGATGCTTGGGAGGAAGGTGAATCGACTATAGCACCTCACGGATGAGGTGTGCGTGACTTGATCATTAGTTTGTTGTTCTTATTGAAAATAAGGAGGGTGAAGCGAGAGCGGAGTGATTAGAATAAATCGAGGATATTACTGGATCTGCACTGATTTGCTATTTCTATCTGATGAGCTATTCTGCGAAATCGCAAATCCAGCGGGGCACATAACCTTCAGGGGGTGTTAACAGCAATTGAAAAGCGAACCGCTTTCGCTTTAAAAGTGAACTCTGAATCCTTCCAACGGCAGATCGACTGAATGGGCAAGGGCATCCTGGAACCAGATCCGTACCTGCATAGTGTTCCTGGAGGGATCAGGGACAAGATGCACGTCGACCTCCTGCCGAAGGGGAACATTGGCGACGCGGATCTCGTGATTGAAGAGTGAAATGCGCCCATAGCCGTTAGTGATCCGTGTTTCACGAAGGCAGAAGATGTCTTCCGGTGAGGAATAGGGCTTCGGAACAGAGAAGGGACGAAAGAGTGAGTTTCCGCCTGAGAGGGCGCGGGCAAAACGCAGTGCTGGTATTTCCCCCGTTGTAGAGTGTACCTGGTGCTGGTTATAGCGGTCGACCTCTTCCCGAAGAACGGCGCTGACCTCTCCGAGTTCTGTGATCTTCTCCAGGGCGCAAGTGCGAACGATGCGATCCTGCATACCGGTAAGGCCGCTCGATCTTGCCTTTAGCCTGCGGCGAGAGAGCAAAGATGACGCCCACGCCCAGCCGGCGCATCATCTTGCCCCACTGGGTATCGACATCGTCTGTTTGCAGCACATGCTTGCGCCAGAAGCTGTCCCTTCCTTGGACAAATCGGAACACGCGC
>SDBU01003752.1_pt1 | contig 19165 bp, 14 predicted proteins | sample 2277071 | NCBI WGS metagenome assembly SDBU01 (sample SAMN10397929, study PRJNA504765) | marine sediment metagenome | isolation source: marine sediment core GS08_GC12, 126 cmbsf | place: Arctic Ocean: Gakkel Ridge, Loki's castle | collected 2008 | reverse complement strand
CAAAGGTCCTCGATAACGACCCGCCGCGATTTCCTTGTCGGCCCGTTTCGCCTGCCGGCGGGCTAATTCCTCCGTTAAGGTTATGACACATTGCAGTTTACTGTCGTACTTTTTTAGCCGGCTCAGATACATGTTGGTAAGTTCCAGCGAACTTACTTTGCGCGATTTAATCAGTCCAGCCAGATTAGTAATCGTCCAAAATGACAGATCCTCAATATCCGAAGGGCGTTTTGCCTTTCCGGGCTTACTTGCCTTTATCGGCCGTCCCGTAAGGGATGCTGCGCGCTGCTTTTTTTCAAAGGTCATGCCTGGTGCAATGGGATTGAACTGAATGGCCGGCACCACGCTGTTATCCAGATGAACCTCGCGCAATTTCTCATAACTTTTCAGGTGCTTGTTCAGTCCCTCGACCATCAATTCCCGCTCCTGGTCGGTAAATTCCAGCCCGGCTGTCTGCTCTGCGTCCTGAAGTATTTCTTTAGTAATCTTGGCGACTTCATCGTCTTGCATTTTGGCCCAGAGAACACCCGGCAAAACTGTGGCAGACAATCCCAGGCTGGAGAAATATGCCAGGAAGCTGCGACGGGCCAACCGCGTTTTTTTATACGCCGTATCCCGCGCAGCGTCCCTTACGGGACTTACGGGAGAAGCCTTTGACGTTTTCACTGAAACCGACATACCAGTTACCTTTCATTTTTCGTTATGTCTACGCAGTATCCCGCGCAGCGTCCCTTACGGGACTTACGGGAAATGCTTTATTAAAAATCATATACCCTAAATCTACTTTATTTGCGATATAAAATTTCTAATAACTGTTGGGGCGGAATACCCAAGAGGTTTTTTGCTTTACGCAGTATCCCTTACGGGAGATGATCTCTTCTCGACGAATGTTTCTGAGCCTCTTTAAACAAAGGTCTTAAAATCTTTGGTTTCTTACCAAGAAATACGTAGTCCATTTTAAGGAATTTGGCTTGACGAGGAGATAGCTAATTTGGTATAAATAAGATTGATTAGCTTTGTGTGATTTGGTCTTCGGACCTGTGGAATCTTTGCAGTTTTTCGATAGAAGAGGAGTTATTACGCGAGTACAGAGTTGCATAGTAACTTTGTGCTCCAGTGTTAAAATTTATACACTTCAATTAACTGCTCATATTGAGCTTTTGCCTGTCTCGGCGTGGCCGAGCCACCAATCACCACAAAAAGCTCTATTAACGTAAAGCCCTTTCGTTTGTACATGATGCTGCGTTCTTATTGTGCGATTGTTTTTGGTAATCCTTTAACCCTCTCATCAGTTGTGCCCAGCTCTCAACTCTTGCGCTGCCGCCTTTTCTGACATAGAAATCGAAAAAGGCCGGGTCGGAAGCCTTACCACTTTGGTATTGGTGGTCCGCTCGGCCAGCTTAATACAAAAGTATTACCAGGCGGATATGCTGAGACCTGTTCGACATGACTGTCCACAAACACTGCATTGGCAAAACCCTTATTCAAGTCTCCGCCCGGGGGATTATGGTAGGTGGCGAAGCAGTCAGTTGTATTATCAGGTGTGGAACGTAAATTGTTATCATTGATAGCAGCCCTGCTAATGCCCGGAACAATCCACGAATTTTCCTCAGAGAAGGAAAATACCTGTGCCGGATGCTTTATATCAGATTCCTTCCGAGCGAGCCCTTGGGTGGTACGGTATTCCGCGGGCACTGACCGCCATGCATCGCCATGCAGGTAGGAATTCATGCAATAACTATATTGCGGCTCGATGGGAATCGTCTCACCAGTACAATAACGGCAGCCCTTCTGTTTGGTGACAATATTGAACGTAGGACAGAGGTGAATATCTTTATTCTTCAGGTAGGTCCACAGTACGCCGCCAAGGTCCGGGTTTTGGTTAAGATTCATGCTGGCATCGTGCCATCGGCACTGTCTGCCGCCGTCCTTGTAGAGCCAGGTAAATGAATAAGGAAAGGTGCCCTCATTATCGTCGATGTACATCCTCGCCGCCAGGCCGTACTGACCCAGGTTGGACCTACACTGGATTGTCCTGGCCTGCTTTTTCACTCGCTGCAGGGCTGGCATTAAGATCGCCATCAATAGTGCAATGATGGCGATCACCACCAGGAGCTCTATTAACGTAAACCCCGTTATGGGCTTGGCCATCCTGCGGAGAACTCCCGTAGGGAGCTTTGATGCTTTCCGAATCCGATTTATTTCTAACGGGGTAAAGGCTCTTTGTTTATTCATAATCATATTCCTCCTGATTTATATCTCGTTCACTCATTATTCATAAGATGCGTAAAATAAGCTTGTTGTTCTGTCAGTTTCTGCGTTTTTTTTACAATTTTAAGTGCTTTATTAACAAATAATATACCCTAAATCCGCTTTCTTCGCAATAGAAAAAGAAAAATTGCCTTGACGGGGAAGTAGCTGATTTGGTATAAGAAAGAGAGGATTTGTGACTTGGGTTTTCTGAGTTGACGGCGTTTTGCTGTTCTTCCTGAAGGGAGGAGTTATACGGCGTAAGGGACAGAAGCAATAGCGTAAGCTTTCGGCCGCAGTCATAGGGACTCCGCCGCAAGGCGTCCCTTACGGGACTTTTGGAGAATCAGGATTGTTACATTTCAAATTAGCTTCTTGAAGGAAGGATGTAGAGTCAAGACCTAAAAAGTTGTGTTGATTAAGGACAATGGTGTTTTGGTGTGTAGCTAAAGCATAGTCATTGTTATTGTAACCTTTTTTGTTGGAGGAAGTATTATGAGAACTCGAATTGTATTGTGTGCAGGTATTGTTTTGTGTTTGGTTGGCACGCTTGGCGCCCAAACGACATGGACCGGGCCGAATGGCGGCCTATGGAGCGATCCTGTCAATTGGGCGGGTGATATGCCCTCGCCTACGAATAAGGCTTTTTTTCAAGGGCAGGGTGCGTGCATAGTTGATTTTGATGGAGCTGCGGCATGGCAGATCGATCTGGCTGGAGGTCCATTGAAAATAGTCGATGGAGGAGTCCTAACGGTCTACGATTGGTTCATATTGGGTTATGGCGTAGGCGATGTAGGTGAGTTGGCCGGTCATTTAGAGGTGTATGATGGTGGTGTGCTGAATTCCAATGTGCGTCTCTTTGCGGGCTTTCAGGGCGAAGGGCACCTTACCGTGTATGAAGGTGGAACGGTCAACATACACACTCAACAGCTCGGTGTCGGTCAACATGTAGGTGGGACGGGCTCTGGCTTTGTCGAACTGGAAGGTGGCTCAATTAACTTCCTTGAAGGAACTGCTGCGCAGAGTCTGAGTCTGTATGCCGGCAAGGCCAGCGTCAATTTCCAGGGTGGTACCATGACACTTCAGGATACGACGGAAAATCAAGACTATCTGGCCACGGCTATTGGCGACGGTATAATCAAGGCCTATGACGGAGTCGGCGAGGTTGTAGTGTATACCGATGAATTACTGGGCACGATTACTGTCAGAGGTCTTCATCCTCTTAAGCCCTTCCCGTCAGATGACGGCCTTGTACGAGCAGGCGACATGGAGTTAAGCTGGACTTTGCCTGAACCGAATGTGCCCGGTCAGCCGGTGTCTGTTGACGTCTATTTCACCGACGACCTGCAATTGCTGGAACAGTTTACCGACCCGGCAGCCATCCAGGTTGTTAACAAGCAGAACTTGACTTCCGTTGTCGTGCAAACTCAATCAAAGACGCGGTACTATTGGGCCGTCGATGCCTATGTTGACAGCACCGCTGACTTTCCGGTTGTCGGTCCTATCTTCAGTTTCATGGCGGACAACCTGCCTCCTGTAGTGGATGCAGGTAATGATGTGGTTACCTGGCTGGTCGATGGTGTCAGGGTCGGTAATCTGGACGCAACCGTTATCGATCAGGACGCTTATACCGTGCAGTGGACGTTGGTCAGCGAACCCGGTGCAGTGATTGATATCCAGATCGCCGATGGAGGTAATGATGCCGAACAACACGTCGCAAATGGCAACATGGATATAAGCAGCAGCGATCTGGAGCTGGCTTATGAAGACGCGGGAGACCCGGCTACAGATGAGCAGGTAATCGGCCTGCGTTTTGTGGATGTTCCCCTCGAAAATGGCGCCCCTGTCGCTAATGCGTATGTAGAAGTCGAGGTGGACAAGGTTGGCAAACAAGGCAGCGGGGCCCCGGTGAATCTTATCATCGAAGGCGAGCTTGCCCCCGATGCCGCACCGTTTGAGAATGTTGCAAACAATATTACGGACAGAGCCGTAACAACGGCGCAGGTGTATTGGTCTATTCCGGCCTGGACCGAGCAGAACGCCAAATTCCAGACACCGGACATCTCCAGCATTATCATGGAGATCAACAGCCAAAGATTCTGGGCACCCGGAAATGCCATCGTCCTGATCTTAAGGGATGACAAGGATAATCCCTCAACAGGTCTGCGAGAGGCCGAATCTTACAATGGAGAAGGGGCCGCCGCACCACTGCTGCACATAGACTTAGCCGGCGAGCCTGTTGTTATAGAGACACCGACTGCCGAGGATACTAATGTTACCTTCTCAGCATTAGGAGAACATGTCTTGCAGTTAGAGGCCTTTGACGGTGAATACACCGGTTCGGACACCGTCATGATTAACGTATATAGAGACGGTTGCGAGGCAGCCAAGTCACTGCCCGATTACGAGCCGTCTCCTGGGGACCTCAATGGTGACTGCGTGGTTGATGAAGCTGATTTGGCATTGCTGGAGGAAGACTGGCTGAAGGATACTTCATTGACTGAAGAGTAGTTCAAGGTCGATTGAGTGAGATTACTATAAACTTAAGCTTACCGGGGCGTTTGATATGCGTATCAAACGCCCCGGCTCATATCTTCACCCGGATTTCCCAAGTAGTGGGCGACAAATGGACTTGAATTTGATATCATGGAGCCTATGGAGAGCATTCAAGGCAGTTTTGACTATCAGATGCGGGAGAAGCTAAGGACTTGTAAAACATGCAGATTCTATTATTTCAATCTTGAAACAACCACTTGGCGGTCTTTTTTTCGAATACCATAGATGAAACCTGAACGCGATCGGTCCCAGGCAATCCCCTGCCCCAAAATTGGCAGGGGCACCGTTTCTACTAATTCGAGCACAGAACCCTTATCCGGGATTTTTACAGCGTAAACTTCAGATCGGTCGTGACCTGTACAGTACAAATAACCGTCCGGCCCCCACGAACCACCTGAATTGCTCATCGGAATCATCCGTTCGATAACTTCTTTCGGGAAGACCCATGTCCCCAATTCATTCCATTGCTCGTCGAACTTGACGAGAGTAGTCCACTCTGTCCCCTTTCGGGTTGCATGCTTCCATTTATCGTATTGAGCAAACACGGCCCACCAGTGGCCATCATGCCAATCTACCCAGGTGCAGGAACCGTCTCGAATGCCAAAGCTGTGTCTGCCGATATGTTCCAAGGTCGCTGCATCCCAGATTTCCACTGAACTGGTCATCGGGATTATCGGGTAGTTGGAATGTGCACAGTAGAGTTTTCCATCGACGAGAACACCGCTATCGAGATGAATGATAGGGCCGTCTTCTTCCTCCTTCCACTGGGCGGTGCGTTCATCGGTCTGTTTGTCGTACTTCCCAATCTGCCGGGTGCCGACGACATATACATATTGGGTATCCACAGCAATACCCTGTTTAGCTTCTTGTGCGGTGAATCGTTTTACCTCTTGAAACCGGCGAGAATGACAACCTGAAAGCGAAGTGAAAGCAAAAAGGGAAAAAATACTCAGGATGACACAGGTTCGATTCATGTTCTCACCGCAAAAAAACCAGGGAGCCTTTCAAGCCATCGTTCTCCATCAACTCCTATCCTGGATTATACGTCAATCCCGAAGTTTGAGCAAAAAAAAAGGTTGACAAAATCTGCTGTTTTTGCTAATTGTATATATAGACATAAGCTCAAATTTGTATGTGACCATACTCATTTGCTGGTGGGAATGGCTCCCACCGCCGCAGAAAGGTCCTGCGGTAGGTTTATAGGTGTTTACCCCAATATAGGAGGTAAGGATGATGAGAAATGTTGTGGTTTTAGTTTTGTTAGTGTTTGCCCTGGCAGTTGTGGCGCAGGCGCGTGTGAATCTACAGATTACGGAGATTTATGCGGGCACATCGCCCAAGACGCCGGGTGGTGAGGCTTTTGACACGAGCGAGTGGTTTGAGGTCACCAATTTTGGTGCCACGGCCGCGGATCTGGTCGCCAATCCGGTCTATTACGACGACGAGTCTGCCAGCCCGATTAAAAACACTCAACTGTTGGGTGTTGGCACGATTGCCGCGGGTGAATCGGTAATTTTCTTTGTCGATTGGGAATCGGACCTGCCCGGCGATAACGACGCAGAGACGTTGGCGTTGGCTTACAGTTTGTTCGCCACCGCGTGGGGCCCGCTGACGGGTGTTCAGATCGGTTACTGTGACACCACCGCCGGCGGCCTCGGAAGAAACGGCGATACCATGTACCTCTTCGACAGCAATCTGGCTGGAGCGAACATCATTGACACGGCAGGATATTCCGGCTCGTCGACGAGCACCTATGTCTCGCAACCCAATGGGACCTGGAATGGTTCGGATGGTGGCCCCGTCAGCAACGACCTGGCGGGCAGCGGTGGACTGGCTGGCTGGCCGGCCCTGGTTCCGTTTGGTGACCCGGAAATCACTTTGCTCGGCAGCCCCGGTATTGTTCCGGTACCTACCATCATCCCACTGAATCCGAGTCCAGCCGACGGTTCAAGTGTACTTTCCGGCCCCGCCCAGCTTCAATGGACTTTACCCGAGCCGAACGTCCCGGGAGGCGTCGTAACATGTGATGTTTACTTCGGCACTGATCCCGACATCGAGACCAACCCCAAGGTTGTCATTGGCCAGGCGGTTGAGTCGGTATCAGTTACGCTGGCCCCTCTAACGAATTACTATTGGGCACTTGACCTATACGACTCGAGCATCAGCACTACTGAACCGTTTTATCTGAGCCACCTTTTCACATTCGACACGATGAATACGGCACCAGATGTCAATGCCGGCGATGATGTTGCCACCTGGCTGGATAACGGTCTAAGGGTAGTCCAGCTTGACGGGGTCGTCTCCGACGAAGACGGTGGACCTGGGCCTGCTACGCTTTTATGGACGGTGATCGCTGAGCCTAACGAATCAAATCCGGCCCAGATCAGTGATCCGCTTGCGGCAAATCCCACGGTTACGATAAAAGAGGTTGGCTCGTATACATTGCAGCTTGAAGCCGGTGATGGCGAGTTTACTGCTGCCGAGACCATGCAAATCGTATTGTACGCAGATTCCTGCGAGCACGCCAAGAACCAAGAGGGATTCGAGCCGATACCCGGGGACATCAATGAGGACTGCATAGTCAATGAACTGGACTTAGTCATATTAGAAGAACACTGGCTCGAGTGGAATTACAGCACCGAGTAACGGATGCAGCCTCATTGGCGTTTGTGAGAATCTAAAGATAGAGTAGAGAAGTTAAGGCATCCGTTCTTTGTAATAATTCGGGGCCTATACTTAGGACCCCCTTCGGAGAATCAGGATTGTTACATTTCAATTTAGATTCTTGAAAGAAGGAGGTAGAGTCAAGACCAAAAAAGTGGTGTTGATTAAGGACAACGGTGTTTTGGTGTGTGGCCAAAGCACAAAAATCGTTTTTTTAACCTTTTTGTTTGAAGGAGGGCCATCATGTCTAAAAATTTATTATTTCTAATTTCCCTTGTTACGAAAACTGAACCACGATTTTTAAGGAGAAATACAATGTTTAAGAAAATGACCTGTTTGATTTCTTTTGTCCTGCCGCTGTTTTTGTTCGACAGTGCCTCGGCGATGATATACTGGGACGACGGCGGGGCCGACCATCTCTGGAGCACATCAGTCAACTGGAGTCCCGATACCGTCCCGACCATTTCCGATAGCGTTTCAATCGATCAGCCGGATAACACACATTGCGAGATCCAGGCTGGTATTACCGCCCAATGCTCTACACTGAGGGTCGGCAATGCCAACTCCACCACAAACCTGGATATTAGCGGCGGGTCACTTTCGGCAGATGGGGCCTACATCGGTGTGGATAGTTCCGCCGGCCACGGCATCCTGAATATGAGCGGCGGCTTATTTTCCACCGGGGGATTGCAGATCGGCTGGGGCGGCACCGGTACGCTCAATATGACAGGCGGTACTATCGAGCTAAGCGGCAACCTGGTGGTACCCGGCCAGACCGGCACCGGCTCGGTGAGCCTCTACGGCGGCACTATCAATGCATCCGATCTCCGTTTAACCTCCGCCTCCGGCTCAATGGATATTACCTTGGGCACACTGATCCTTGCCGGCGATGATACCACAACAATTCAAACCTACATCGACGACGGCTGGATTACCGCCTATGACGGTAAAGGCACGCTGCTCCTGGATTATAATGTTACGAATGAAGGCAAAACTACGTTGACGGCTACCTCACTGCTTTATCCGAATCCCCTCGACGGTAGTTCAGTATCACCCGGCGAGGTGGAGCTGAGCTGGACTTCGCCCGACCCGTGTGTGCCCGGTGAGCCGGTACCTGTTGACGTTTACTTTACCGACGACCTGCAAGCCCTGCAACAGTTTACCGACCCGGCAGCCATCCAGATTGTTAGCAAGCAGAACGTGACTTCCGTTGTCGTGCAAACTCAACCAAAGACGTGGTACTATTGGGCCGTCGATACCTATGTTGACAGCGCCGCTGCCTTTCCGGTCGTTGGTCCTATCTTTGGTTTTTTTGCGGATAATATGCCTCCCGAAGTGGACGCCGGCGCCGATATAGTAACCTGGCTGGAAGGGGATTCCAGGATTGGGAATCTGGACGCGACCATCACTGACGATGGTGCGATAAGTCCCTACACTGTGCAGTGGACGGTGATTAGTGAACCCAGTGAAGGGGCTGGGGTTATAGAGACAGCGACTGCCGAGGATGCGAGTATTACCCTAACAGCCCTGGGCGAGTATGTCTTGCAATTGGAGGCTTCTGATGGTGAATACTCCAGTTCGGACACGGTCACAATCAACGTGTATAGTGACAGTTGCCAGGCAGCCCATTCACTGCCGGACTATGTGCCTTTGGCAGGGGATCTCAACGGGGACTGCCGGGTCGATGAAGCTGATTTTGCATTGATGGAGGAAAACTGGCTGCAGGATAATTCATTGATTGAAGAGTGGTTCAAGGTCGATTAACTGAGAACACTATTGATTTAAACTTACCGGGGCGTTTGATACGCATATCAAACGCCTCGGCTCTTATTTTTATGTATCGCAAGTATTTCTTTGCCTGCTTTGGCCGCGAGACTACGAGGTCGTGTCACTCCACAAAACTCCCTTCAAATTCCTGTGTGGCGGGATGAAACATCGCTGTCAGATGTAAACTTTGTCCATCATTCTTGGGAAGGGTATGCACTGTCGGATGTGTTTTTGGGCGGTCAGCCAGGCGATGGTTCTTTCGACGCCGAGTCCGAAGCCGCCGTGCGGCACTGAGCCGTATTTTCGCAAATCCAGGTACCATTCGTAATTTTCGATATCCAGACCCTGTTCGTTTATTCGCGCGACCAGCAGGTCGTGGTCGTCCTCTCTCATTGAGCCGCCGATGATTTCGCCGAAGCCGGCGGGGGCAAGTAAATCGAAATTCAAAACCACCTTTTCATTGTCTCGCCGTAAGGCGTCCTGTGGACTGTCGGCCTTCATATAAAAGGCCTTGGCCTCTTTGGGATAGTGCGTAACAAAGACCGGTTTGTCGTGCATTTGTGAAATAATGGTCTCGTCCGAGCCGCCGAGGTCTTTGCCCCATCGAAATTCGGCGGCCAATTCGGCGTGTTTGGGATTGTTTTCTATTTTTGTATTTGTCTCGGTAAGGGTGGTGCGCAATTCAATCAGCTCAGCGGCGATTTTATCTTTCTGCCATTGTTTTATTTGGCCTGCCTGCTGCTTTTCCAGCTCGCTGATTTTAGTTTCCAATTGCTGCTTTTGGGTTTGCAGCTCCTTCAATTGCCCGGCGAGAAAATCCCGTGTCTTCTGGCTTCTCAGGATGTCAACCACCTCGGTATAAGTTAATCTGTAAAAAGGCGATTTGATTTTTTCAAGTGATGTAATTCCGGCGTCTAAAGTTTCGAGCTCGCTTTTGTTATTTTGCAGGACTTGTGCGATTATAAAGGAGACGAAATTTTCAGCCAATTCGAGCAGGCCGTCAAGGTCGATGAACGCCACTTCCGGCTCGACCATCCAGAACTCGGTCAGATGCCTTCGGGTCTTGCTCTTTTCCGCCCTGAAGGTCGGCCCAAAACAATAGACCTTGCCGAAACTCATCACGGCTGATTCGAGATGCAACTGGCCTGTCTGGGTCAAGTACAGGGGGGCTCCGAAATAATCGACTTCAAAGAGTGATTGCTGCTCTTCGCCGACTGTGGCTGTAAGTATCGGCGTGTCGATTAGAATAAAACCGTTGTCATTAAAAAATCTGCGGATGGCGTCGATAACGGTGTGGCGAATCTTTCCGATACACCACTGCCGCTGCGAGCGAAGGTGCAGGTGACGATGCTTGAGGAGAAAATCTGTGCCGTGTGATTTCGGCGTGATAGGATAACCATCCGCCGACGAGATTATTTTTGCATCGGCTACAGCTAATTCGTAGCCGCCGACGCTTCTTTCGTCCGCCCGCACAATACCTGTTATGGTTAGCGACGATTCCTGGCCGAGATGTTTAAGCCGGCTGAAAAGCTCGTCGGATACTTTACTTTTTTCAACAACGCACTGGCAAAGCCCCGTGCCGTCGCGAAGAACTAAAAATTGGACCTTACCGCTTGAACGACTTTTGTACAGCCAGCCCGCAAGAGTAACTTCTTTGCCTTCGTGCAGTGATAAACAATTAATCGTAGTATACTGGTCATCCATAATTCAAAGATTCCTTATCGATTACCTAATTTATTAGCAAGCTCCTCATAACTTCAGCTATTTCGGCCAGATGTTTCTTGTTTCTCCGTATAATGAGAAACGCTTGCCGTGGTTTTCATACTCGAATTGGCCTCCACTGACCGGGTCTATGAAAGCCTCAGCCGGCGCTCGGGATTTTATTGCATCAAGACTTGCCGGCCAACTGCCATGTTCAATGTTATATTGTTTTATTGCTGTCAGCAGCCTTGAGCCTCTGCGCAGTTCAAGATTTCTTAGATATATTTCGTGAACCCTGTAATACGCTTGCTCAGGTAGATTTGCAATTAACTTAACGCCTGAGAGGTAATTGACCTTCCAACGCGGTCGGAACTCACCGGGTTCCTTATTCCAGTCAAAGTCAGGCTCAGCCATTGCGTAGTACTTCTCAAAACTTGCATCAACAATCTCGGAAATCTTTTCCGGTGCAGAAGGGACATATAACCATACAAATATGACGCCCAATTTGGCGCATTTTCTACGAGAGTAAGTCCCGGCTGGAAGCTGTTGCGGAGATTGTCCAATTGTTGATGCAAATGAGCGGCGAGTTAATCTTGTTTTGCCTTCGGAGTCTGCTTCATAAACCATGCCGCAAAGCATGTTCTTGGTATATAGTTTTTCAAAATCCAGTATCTTCTGCCAATCCGGCCCCCAGTTATTTTTCGGGCCTTTTATGGAATTAGCTATCAATCGCAGTTGTTTTCCACTGGGTTGACTTTCTATCACAAACCTATTAAGTCGCTCTAATGCCATATGTTCAATAGCAAAACCCACCAAAAAACTTATTATTACCGGCTGTTGATAAAGGTGGTTGGCCATTTGAATAACACAGAGATATTTTTCAAGGGCGGCATCAATTCGGCCTTCGGCTATATCATTATTGGCTGCCGAGATGAGCAAAAATGTAATGCGACGAATCTTGGGTAATCGCTTCATATACTGGGCGAGACTTGCCGGCCCAACGGGGATTAGAAATCTGCATTTTTCCATTCCTGAGATTTCTATTAATGTATCTATTGTTTTTTGGTGACCTTTGAGCCATTCGGCGGTTTTCGGATGGTCCTTTGAGAGCCAGGGCCCATCTTTGGATGAAGGTTTTGATTTGATGAAGAATTCGGGCTGATTAGAATCTATATCAAAAGTTTCAAACAGTTCGTCATAAATCAAGGCGGCGTTTTCCTCATCGGGTATTGCATATTTAGCTTCGAGTTCGGCCAGCTCTTTAACAAAAGTATAGGGGCGCCAGCCTTCATCCTCCTCGGGCAAAAAGACCCAGATAATCAATGCTATGACTACAACACCGGCTGAAAGCCAGAACCATTTCCTGGCAGGTTTAGGCAGAATAGTACAAGCCGCGAGAATAATGGCCAGAAGTGTTATTACTTTCAAGGGGGCTTGAAAGATAAGACCTGCGATTAGCAGCAATGTAAGCAGGCCCAAGCCAATCCATTTGAGGATTCGCTTTTCAATTCTTTGTTTATTCCTGTCTTGCTTTTGTTCGAGCATTTTGTTCTGTTACTTGTTTATGCGCACCTATCAGGCATTTATACTTTCACCTTAACAACAACTTTGTGGACGCTGGATGGACCGTCAAGTTGGCAGGAGGGCATGTGGGCGTCTGATGGATAGAATATGGCGAACATACCTTTGGACAGTTTGATTTCGGTGTAGTTCTCAGGCGTTTCGTAAAAGAGTACATCTTCTTTGTAGGGTATGTTCACTGTCAATTCGTCGGTTGGCGCGTAGCCGATTGTTTCCCGGCCTTGGAGCAAAACCTGGATGTCGATGTATTTTCTATGGGCTTCAAATCTGGCCTTGTCGATGGTTTTGGTTTGGTATCGCTGGACAATGTAGAAGAGGTTATCACCGTGCACTTCATATCGGCTGTCTTCTTTTTCAGCGAGACTTTTATCGCTTAAGATTTCAAAGGCCTTTTCGATTTTTTCAGACAGGCCAGCATATAGATGTGCGTTTTCGAGTCTATCCACAATCATTTTTCATATATCCAGTTTCTCCCGTAAGTGGTTTAGCAGCTGGTCGGTTGAGATTCTTATCTGCTCCATTGAGTCACGTTCGCGGACAGTGACAGTGGTGTCCTCTTTTGTCTGGCCATCGACAGTGAGGCAGAACGGGGTGCCAGCCTCATCCTGTCTGCGGTAACGTCGGCCGATTGCGCCTTTCTCATCATAGAAACAATTGAAATATCTTTTCAGGTCGTTGTAGATGTTCTTCGCTATTTCCGGCATACCCTCTTTTTTCACCAGAGGGAAGACAGCGGCTTTCACAGGTGCAAGGGCGGGATGAAATCTTAAAAGGTTTCTCGTCTCGCCGCGAACTTCTTCTTCGTCATAAGCATCGACCAAAAAGGCAAGAGCACTTCTGTCGATGCCGGCACTGGGCTCAATTACATAAGGGATGTATCGCTGTTTCTTCTGGTCATCGAAATAAGACAGCGGGCCTTTATTGTAATCTTCGGCTTCGGCGACCAATTCGATATTCGTCAGCTCCCGGTCGTTTTCATACCATTTATTGAGCGTCCTCATGCCGCGTTGATGCTGTCGCAGGTCGTAGTCCGTGCGGTTGGCGATGCCTTCAAGCTCCTGCCAGTCGCCGCTGCCGAACGGAAACCGGTATTCGACATCCACGCAGCTCTTGGCATAATGGGCAAGCTCATCGGCATCGTGCTCGCGGAAACGAAGATTGTCCTTCTTCAGACCCAGGCCGATATACCAGTCGAACCGGGCCTGCTTCCAGTGCTCGAACCATTGCTCATCGGTGCCCTGCTCACAGAAAAACTCCAGCTCGGCCTGCTCGAATTCGCGTGTCCGGAAGATAAAGGCCTTGGTCGTTACTTCATTGCGAAAGCTCTTGCCTATCTGGGCGATGCCGAATGGTATCTTTACCCTGGTGGTATCGAGCACGTTTCTAAAATTAACGAAGATTCCCTGAGCGGTTTCCGGGCGAAGGTGCATCGTCATCGAGTCATCGACGTTGGCACCCATCCGGGTCTCGAACATCAGGTTAAAAGGCATCGGCTCGGTAAACCGTCCAACGGTTCCGCAATTGGGACATACCTTATTGCTCAAATCCTGCGCCTTGGCCATAGCCGCATCGAGCGCGATATGCTCGGTGTGCTCCTGGGTTTGCTCGGCAACTTTTTCCTGGAGGTGGTCAACGCGGGTCCTGGTATTGCACTTTTTGCACTCGGCTATCAGGTCGGCGAATTTGTCGGCGTGACCGCTCGATTTCCAGACCATCGGGTGCATAAGGATACTGCAATCAAGGCCGACCACGTCGTCGCGCATCTGAACGACTGCTTTCCACCAGGCCTTTTTGACGTTGTTTTTTAATTCGACGCCGAGCGGCCCATAGTCGTAGCAGCTTGCCAGGCCGCCGTAGATTTCACTGGACTGAAATATAAAACCCCTTCGCTTACACAGCGACACGATGTCATCGAGCTTGGTAATTTTAGCCATACTTAGTCTCCATAATTATTGACTGGGCTTATTATATAGGCGAAGCCGCCGATTACAAGAACTGAAACAAAGCACAAATTGGATGGGATTTTGGTTTGACTGGTGCTGTGGTTTTGGGTATGATAGAATTTGAATCTTCAGGATTTGTCAGGACAGATTTATGAACAAGAATATAGTAATAGCGGAAGAGGAAATTCGAGAGTTTTGTGAGCGGCATTATATTCGCCGGTTAGCCATTTTTGGTTCGGCGCTACGCGATGATTTTGGTCTGGATAGTGATGTGGATGTGTTGGTGGATTTTATGCCGGGTCATACTCCCGGCTTTTTCAAGTTGTTCGAAATGGAAGAAGAGCTATCGGGCTTATTAGGCGGGCACAAGATAGATATGCGCACGCCGGAGGACCTGAGCAGATACTTCCGCGATAAGGTTGTCGCCGCGGCACAGGTGCAATATGTCCGAAATTGACAACGTTCGTGTTTATTCACGGCTATTTTGATATTAACCTTGATGTGGTATGGCAGACAGTCACCAAAGACCTGCCACCCCTAATTTCTCAACTGGAAAAGATTGTACCCAATTAAAAGCCCCCGAAAAATTCCTAAAAACACACCTCGTAAACCTCGAAAAATAAAACAACTTCAATCCTTATTTACGAACCACGAGCGACGAATTCGCCGGACGTGTGGATGGGATTTCGGTTTGACAGAGATTGCAGTTCTGGATAGCATCTATTTTGACCGTTTTATTACTAATTATGTTTTCAAATTGGTAGTCAAATATGCGGAAATTATCACCAACTTGTTCAACAACTACTTTCGGTCCTGATCCACATGAATGGAGACCGGCAAGTTTTAATGAATTTCTAAAGGAATTGGAACATATTATAGGATCATGTCCTGAGAATAGTCCTCTATTCAGAGGACATGCTGATAGGAGATGGTTATTAGAGTCCACATTTGTTCGTACCTGCAAGAAGATCCTTCTTGATTTGGAACCACACATTACACCGAGTGGCGAAGTGAGAAAATCAGTCGAGTACCACCAGGCGCTTTTTGGCCTCTTGCTTTTGAAATATGACGTACTCGTGAAGCCAAGCCAAGAATTAGAGGTTCTTGAAAAAGAACAAGGCATCGATGCTCTTTTCGAATTGATTAAACGACTTCAACAATATCCAGAAGAGGATAGATGTACTCTCAAAGGAACCTTTTTCTTGGACTGGACTCAATCTAAAGATGTAGGGGTTTTCTTTGCTAATTATAATGCAAACAAAGGTTATATAAAAATCCGCAAAAATGATGGAGCTTTGTTTATATGTGATCAAACAACCACCGGCAAAACCCTTATGAGAAGAAATGGTGAAGCTATCAAAGTTCACGAGATCATTGATAGGATGATCAAAGCGCAGAATGAAACAAAACTTTTTAGGTGTCCGTTACTTTTTTATCCACCAAAGCAAATACATAGTATACAAGCAAACAGACAAGATGCAATATATTGGGCTCAAATGGATTTAAGGTATGACTTGGAAAATATCTGGAAACTTCAAGAGAAAGACAAAAAAGAAGAGGAATATATATTTATCAAGCTAATCCTCCCTGATGGTACTCAAAAAGAATGTGAGGATTATTTGAACTCCCAATCTCCTCCTATTACCCAAAGATACCTTTTTCCGGAATAAACAAATTGACATCAGTTCTTGCCCGTTTCAAGTAGAGCGATTATTCATTTCCTCAGTTTACTACCGTCGGTAATACTGCCTTGCTTTTGGGATTAATTTTTGGATGTTTCTGAGTCTGGTCGCGTCGGCCGGGTGCGTGCTCAATATTTCCAGCGGTTGGGGACTTTGCTTTGCCAGGGCCATCCTCTGCCAGAAGCTCAAGGCTTCGTTAGGGTTGTAGCCGGCCATCGCCATAAATATCAGTCCCAGATGGTCCGCCTCGCTTTCGTGAAGCCTGCTGTACGGGAGCAATACGCCGAGCTGCGTTCCTATGCCGTAGGACTGCTTGAATAGATTCTGTGTTTGCGCGGGTCTGTTTGCCAGTGCCTCCGATAAGGCCATACCTCCTAAATCTACCAGAAGGCCCTGCGTCATTCTCTCGGCTCCGTGCTTTGCAAAAACGTGTCCGATTTCATGGCTTATGACCGTTGCCAGGCCCGCCTCGGTCTGGGTTACTTTCAGCAAGCCGGTATAAACGACCATCTTTCCGCCCGGCATGGCCCAGGCATTTAACGACTTATCCTCGATGAGATTAAATTCCCATTGGTATCCTTGTAATCGGTCTTCTATACCGTTTTGGGTGCAATACTGTTCTACTGCCCTTTGGATTCTGCCCCCGACGCGTTTGACCATCCGGGTTTTGCTGAAATCTTTACTGAGCTTGCTTTGGGTAAGAAATTCGCCGTAGGATTGGAAAGCCATCGAATTTATCATCGAGTCGGGAACGATATTGAACTGCTTTCTGCCGGTGATTGCTACCTCCGAGCAGCCGGACAGCAATAAAAGAAGACCACACAGAACGACCAGCTTTGATTTTGTAGAATTTTTCATAATAATCCCACCTTTCGTGATAAAGTAAAGTAACAATTTTCCCGCATATTTAACTTTATATATTTAACCAGGCAGTATCACCCTTTTACAAGCGTTTTTTAGCCGATGCTCTATTATTTTTCGTTGATTTCGTTCTTGATTTCGTTAAGCAGATTGATTGCTTCGATGGGGGTGAGGTTATTCACGTCAGTGGAGGCCAGCTTCTCTAAAACGGATTTGTGTTTCTCCACAAACAATAGGTCTTTATCCGGTTGTTTTGTTTTGTGACGGGAGAGGTGTTCGCCGGTGGCCTCTTTTTGGAATGTGCTTTCGAGCTCTTCCAAGATTTCTTTGCTGCGTTCGAGGATGGTTTTTGGCAGGCCGGCTAATTTGGCGACGTGGATGCCGTAACTTTTGTCGGTTCCGCCGGGCAGAATCTTATGCAAAAATACCACCTCGTCCATCCATTCGCGGACAGCTACATTGCAGTTCTTGAGGTTGGCAAACAGCTCGGCTAATTCGGTCAGCTCGTGATAGTGCGTGGCAAAAAGCGTTCGGCATTTTAGCTTATTTGCGATATGTTCGGTAATCGCCCAAGCCAAAGACAGGCCATCGTAAGTGCTCGTCCCCCGGCCGACCTCGTCAAGAATAACCAGCGATTTATCGGTGGCGTTGTTGATAATGTTGGCCATTTCGGTCATCTCGACCATAAAGGTTGATTGGCCGCGAACTAATTCGTCCGAAGCACCTACGCGGGTAAAGATTCTATCGACCAGGCCAATCTCGGCATCCTTGGCGGGGATGAATGAGCCGGTCTGTGCCATCATGACCAGCAGGGCCACCTGTCTGATATAGGTGCTTTTGCCGCTCATATTGGGACCTGTGATTACGAGGATATCGCCAGCGCCATTGCCGAGCTCGATATCGTTCGGCACAAACTCCGGGCCGAGCGTTTCAGCTAATACCGGATGTTTTCCTTCGTGAATAATAAGCTCACCGCCATCGGTTATCTTCGGGCGAACATAGTTTCGCCGCCTGGCAAGATATGCCAGAGCCGCCAGACAATCGCATTGAGCAATAGTATCAGCAAGTTGTTGTAGTCGGCTTACGTACTGGGCGGATTGACGGCGGAGCTGGTCAAAGAGCTGCTGCTCTAATTCGAGCGCCGATTCGGCGGCGCTGAGGGCCTGGGTCTCGTATTCTTTGAGCTTCTCGGTTATGTAGCGCTCGGCGTTTTTGATTGTCTGCTTGCGGACGTAGTCGGCGGGGACCTTATCGGCTGAGGAGTGATTTACCTCGATATAGTAACCGAAGACCTTGTTATATCCGATTTTAAGATTGCCGATGCCGGTCCGCTCGATCTCGCCTTTCTGATAATCCTGGAGCCAGCTTTGGCCGTCTCTGGAAATTGAGCGCAGCCGGTCGAGCTCTTCGGAAAAGCCCGCCTTTATCACCCCGCCATCACGAAGGTGCGTTGGCGGCTCCGGCTTGATTGCAGATTCAAGCAGCTCAGCCAATTCGTCCATACTGTCGCATTGGCCGGCCAGCCGCACGAGCAGGTCGGCGCCGAATTGCTGCAGGATTCCTCGCAGCAGCGGTATCTGCCGCAGTGTTGCTGCAAGGGCCACCAAATCCCTCGGACTTGCCCGGAACGTGCTGATGCGGGCGGCGATTCGCTCAGTGTCGGATATATTCGAGAGCAGTTTGCGAACCTCGGCTAACTTGTCATCGGCGTCTTTGATTTCTTCGATGGCATCCTGTCGCAATTCGATAGCACCAAGCTCGCACAGCGGCATACACAACCAGTTTCTAAACATTCTGCCGCCCATACCGGTTATTGTTTCATCGAGGCAGTCCAGCAGTGAGCCTTTTTTGCTTTCGGTGCGAATGGTCCGCAGGATTTCCAGGCTCCGCAGGCTGGCCGGGTCGATCTGCAGAAAGTTTTGACCGTCGATTTTTTTCAAGTTCCGGATATGGCCGAGCGTTGTTTTTTGTGTCTCGTTGAGATATTCGATGACAGCGCCGGCAGGGCAAATAAGACCATCGTCATCGTCGCCGATGCCAAAGCCTTCGAGCGTAGCTGTCCCGAAATGCTTTTGCAGACGCTGCCTTGCCTGATAAGGGTCGAAATACCAGCCGGGACGTTCGGTAACAATGGCGTTGGTTAATTGCGTGATGTCCCTG
>SDBU01003751.1_pt1 | contig 19166 bp, 37 predicted proteins | sample 2277071 | NCBI WGS metagenome assembly SDBU01 (sample SAMN10397929, study PRJNA504765) | marine sediment metagenome | isolation source: marine sediment core GS08_GC12, 126 cmbsf | place: Arctic Ocean: Gakkel Ridge, Loki's castle | collected 2008 | reverse complement strand
AACGAAACGTACCCCGAGAGTAGAATAAGAATAGTCAGAATACCAGAAACAATTCAAGTAAGCACAATCCGAATACGTATAGAAACGAGCAACATAACCCTTCTCTTGGTTTTGTGGAAATGGTTGTTTGAAAAAAAAGTCATCTTTTGTACTTGAAGAATCCATTTTTAATTCTTTGATTAATTGTGGATTTTCACAGATTATTCCTATCATCTTCAAAGTTAATAATTCTTCTTCTAGCTTCTTTAATTTCATAATTTCATCATATGATTTCCCTTTATATAAAACATCTTTTGTAACTTCATAATTAGTTTCTGGAATGGAAATCCATTCAGTTTTATCAGATTCATTATTTAATTTAACTTTCAAAGAATTAATCTTTTCATCTATTTCTTCCTTCTTACTTTCCAATTTTTTTATTTTTTCTTGAATATCTTTTGTTTCCATAATTGTTATAATTATAATTACTATATAAACGTTTCTATTTTAGTTTTTTACTTAATAGTAATAACTAAATCCATTATTTTCTTCCTAAAATTATATGTATTCGCAAATCCAGCATATCCAAACCAACCATGCAAAAAACTTTCTAATCTTTCTTTGTTGATAATTCCTTCTTGATAAAGTCTAATATTTTCTTTAAGTTTATTTAGAAAATGATTTATATTTCTCTTTCTCAATAACTTATAATTATAAAAAATTCTATAACCTAAAAAAGTTATTCCATTCCTTAGAGGATAAATATCTGACTTGTCAGGATGTAATTCTAATCTAAGATTTTTAATATACTTATTTATTTTTACTAAATATGTTTCTAATACTTTTTTATCCTTATGTAAAATTACAAAGTCGTCCACGTATCTAATATAATATTTTGCTTTTAATCTATGTTTTACAAAATAATCAAGCCTATTTAAATAAACATTAGCAAAGAATTGAGAAGTATAATTCCCTAAAGGAACTCCCTGTCCTTTTATTTTTGTATCAAAATTATTTAAAACAATTTTTATTTAATTTCTTCATATCAAGCTCGTCAATCATCCTTAATATAAACATATGATTCATTGTTCCTTGAACAACTTGAAAATTATCACAATAAGCATCTATATCCTTCTTTTTTAATTTATCAGCAGTAGTTTCATAAGCAGAACAAATAAATGCTAACCATTGTTTATAAAATTCTAATTTTTCATCCATTCGTTTTTCTCCCTTTTTGGGAATCCCTGTTATACGAAAGTTCTTGTTGTTCTTCAAACCATTCTATAGGTGTTGAACGTTTTGCTTTCCCTTCTATTCTTTCTAACATTCTACAACTATAACACTCACATTTTAATTCCATGATTATGAACACACAATAGATTTAATTAAGAAAACGGAAAGACACACCCCAAAGATAAATCCAGCTATTCCAGATACAATAAATATCATTTCAAATTTCCTTTTATTATTTGTCATTTTTTCAAAACCTTCCTAGAACCATGAATTTCGGTCTGTTCTTTTAATTTCCAGAAATTAGGTAAAGCAACAAATAATCCAATGGCTACAATATAAGAAGCAAACATAGCATAACCTTCTCCTAAAGAAGGATTTAATTTTAAGATAATTGGTTTAGAACCAATAGCTAAAATAGTTGAGAGAATCATTTTTAATAACATTCCTAATATAAAAAAGAAATAATTATAAAAAGACTTAACTTTCTTTTCAACAATATTAATAATTTTCATTACTTCTTTTGTCTTTCTTTTTTGTTTTTTATAATTACTTAGAAATATCTTTAAGATAAAAATACCAACCCAAAGTATAATTCCAATTGAAATAATCCAGGCAATAATATCTATAAATATCATTAACATACTTTCAACCCCCATCCAAAAAGAAGTCCTATAATTAACATTAACCAAGCTACAGCCATTTCAGTTTCTCCTTTCCAAAGAGCATGTAGAACTTCTTTTAATGTTAGTTTATTTTTCATTCGCCTTCCCATGAATTTGGAAAAGTTTCTTTTCCTCTTCTTTAATTTCAGTATCTATTCTCTCTTTTTCTCTTAACAAATCTTTTAATTTTTCTTTTAATAATTCTTCTTCAGAATCAAATAATTCATCTAAAAGATAAGCAACTGGAGGTAAGTGATTTAAAATAGCATAACCAAAAGTCAAATCTAATATTTTAAATTCTGGACCACAACAACATTTACACCAACAAGTATCTCCAACTTTCCATTTCCCATGCCCAATATTTTTATTATATTTATCTCTCTCCATTTTATGACGCACCTCCCCTAGAAACAGAATCTTTTAATTCCATAAACTTATTCTTCCACATATCTCTTGAAGATTCAAGTCTTTCTCTTTGACGTTGGAGTTTCATAAAACAATTAGCCATTTTACTTTGGAAGTTTTCTATATCCTTGATTTTAATTTCGATTATAGATTCAAACTTCTTTACTTCTTCAAAAAATATGTTTTCAATCTTTTCCATTATATTTAACCCCAAATAAAAAGATAGGATAAAAAAGTTAATCCAACAATTAAACCACATACAATTTCTATTATCCAAATCTTTTTTTCAAAACTCATACTGGAACTCCTTGACAAACTTGTTGAATTGTTACCCATTGTATTTCATTAGTTTGATTTATTATTGGAAGGGCTCCTTGAGTTGTAATTATATTTGCAGTTTCACCCAAGCCCATAATTACTCCTCTATTAAGGTATTTATTTTTCTGATAATTAAATAAATATATTCCTCCAATTACAAGTCCAATTAAAACTAACATTGTTACTGCTCCTATTATGAATTGTTTTTTGTTTGTCATTTTATTTTAAAAAAAGAAACAGGAAGGGGCGAACCAACCTGTTTCATAATCACATAATTATTCTAATTGAATAACTGTATACTTAGTATTCATTCCTTCACCTTTCTTTGAAACTTTAAAAGTTTTCATGTCTGGTTTTTCTTTTCTTATTTCTTGAAGTTGTTCAAGAACCGATCTTGGAACTCTATACTCTAAACCATTAATCACAACAAACGAAATTGTATAATCTTCGCCTTCATTATTCTTACGTGTTTCAGTTACAACTTCTTGTTCAATTGATACACATTCTAACTCGGCTATGTTTTTGGTTTTGTTGGGTTCATAATTATCAGCAGCTTCCTTTAACGTTACCATTTTTTAATGCGTCCTCCTGTAATTTAATTATTCTCTTTTTAAGAGTTTGAATTTCCCATTGTAATTGTTTAATTACACAATTTGAACAAACATCAATTCCTTTTTTAACTTCGTTTTCATTACATACACAACACTTTGTTTTTTTAATTCCTCTAGGCATTTATTGAATCCTCCACCTGTAATAATTGAACTTCTTCTGAAAGTTTATTTTTAATTTCTGATTCTAATAATCCTACATCAAACTTCTTATTCATTTTTTCTGCTACTTCATCTAAGATTTCTTGAGCTGTTTGTTCTTTCACTTCTTCTTTTTTATCACTCCACCAACTCATTTCTTCTTCCCCTTTATTTTATAAGTTCCAAAATATTGATGTTTCCTTTTTCCACTTAAGGTTATTGTTTCTATTATCCATATTGGATTACCTTTCCATATTTTTAATGTAATTTTCATATTTTCTTCCCCCTCTTCAAAGCATATTCTCTAGCATCAACTATCTCTAATATTTTATTTAGAAGTTCATCAATGTTGGCACAACCTAATTCATATTTGTATTTCATTAATTTAGATCTTGTTGTATCATCAACAGTTATTGTAGTTTTCATTTAAAAAAAGAAAAGGATGGAGTTAATAAACTCCGATCCCTCGATAATTTAAAGTTTGTTCGTTTCTTTTCATCCATCTGGATAAGAAAAAACTTCTTATGAATTGTTTTATTGTTTTCATACTCTTTATATATATTATATGGTTTATATATGTTTCTGTTCCACTGGAAATCAAAAACACACCTTGATTTCCTATGGAAAATAGTGCAGGGTCTCGATGATAAAGAGGTGTCTTTACAGAACCAAATGTCAAAATCCAACCCTGCGTGTTTTGACAATAATTTGATTTCATATTCTTTTTATCTCCAGTTTAGAAGTATAATATTCTTTTTTTAATTTAGGTAACCATTGTTTAGCCACTACATAATTCTTAAAAGTTTCAATGGTTTCTCCTTTTTCATTTATAATCTTCCATTTTGTTATCCAAGGTTTACTAATCATTCTCTATACCACCTAATGAAAGTCCAAGTTCCAAATATTAACATTATACTTACTACAACTATTTCTATGTTTGCTTCACTAAATAAATCAATATAAACCATTACAGATTTAGATCCATCTGGATTAAAGTAAGCCATATAAAAAGTTATTATAAAAGTTAAAAAACAAGCAAATAAAGAAGCCATTCCTACCTTTATTATCCAATCATTCTTCATCCTGTAATCACCACCAAAATCATTATGAATAATATAAATAAAACTTCCCACCATTCAAATGGATGTTGTAATACTTGTTTTATTCCTAAAGTCTTCTTAGAATCATTCTGTGGCTTAATTTGGTTATGTTGTTTCATAATATCAACCTCAAAAGTAAATATATAAACCAAATGGAAAAACCAATAATCAACCCCCCTTTGAATGAACAGAAATATTTAGTTATTCTATGAGAGGATTTTCTTTTAGGAACTTTCATTTTATCATTAAAATTATGTTTTATATCATCAATTTTTAAGAGTTTAACCATTTTAAATACTCCTTCATTATTTGTTTTTTTGATTTACTACTCTTTCCTTTCAAAGAACAACCTTGACATATTATCTTACCATTTTTATATGCTTCTTTGCCCTTTTCTATTATCTGATAACAATCTTTATTCCCACATATTTTGTTTTTTTTGGTTTTTTTATTCATTTTTTAATTTCAATATTATTGTTTCATCAATATTATATTGTGATTTAGAAAGTATTTTTATTGAAGTTTCAATATCTTTTAATTCTACTTTTTTAGATTGTCTTATCTTAGCAGAAGCTATAGACATTCTTGTTAAAGATTCTAAGAATCTAGGATTTATTTTTACTCCAGGATTATAAATTTTCCTAGCTAGTGAATAAATTTCTTCAAAGAGTTTCTGTGTTTCATCATCTATTATTGGTTCTTCAGAATATCTTATATAAGCAAAGAACTTCTTTAACAATTCAACATTATATTTTGGTTTTAAAATTCCTCTTTGTCTTTTAATCATTCTTTTAGCAATTAATCTATCTCCATCTTCACTTATCTGATCTCTCATAACAAAAGTAGAATCAAAACGATTAAGTATTGGTGAAGGTATATTAAATTGTTCTTGTATGGATAATTTATCTCCTTCTTTAAAATGTCCATGTATTGGATTAGCAGCAGCAATCATTCCACAAGTAACTTTCATCTGAACATGAAGATTGGCTTTATTAATACTCACTCGTTGTTCATTCATCCCTTCTTGTAACTTTGGTTTATCTTCATCTTGTAAATTATTTAACTCATCAATAAATAATAAATCCTTAGCAAGAATCATAGCTCCAGGTTCAACTCTATATCCTCCTAAAGAATCCTCTTCTTTAACAACACTTGCAGTAATTCCAACAGCAGAACTTCCACCTCCAACAGCTTTTCTTGAACCAGTACTAACAGATAAAGCAAAATCTCCTAATACTGATTTAGCTATTCCAGGATCCCCAATCATTAATATATTTGATTTGTTCCTAACAGCATTCTTCTTAGGTTTATTTTTTTTATTACATAATTGTAAAATCATAGCTCCTTTAATTTCTCCATATCCAAAAACATCTGGAGCAAAAGAATCATATAAAAATTCAATTCCTTTAATATCTACCTTAACAGACAATTCATTAATATCCTTTATTTCTTCATCACTAAAATTTTCTATATCTATTTCTTTTTCAATGAGTTCTACATCTATTATTTCAAAAATCCAATTAGGAAAAATTGTTTCTCTATTCCCTTTGTATGTTGGAACTTCTTTTAATATACCTAAACACTTAACTTCATTTCCAGGAGTAAACATCTTAATAATTTTAGCATCACATAAGTAATTAAATAATACAGATTTAATTCTTTGACTATGTGGATTATCTGTTTTATCTTGTAAATCTTCTAATTGAACAAAACAAGCATTTAATTTTTTATTTGAATTAGAAATAAATCCTCCTCTCTTACCACAACTACATCTTTTAGGAGCTTCTAATATTCCTTTTCTATAATTCTGTTTTATATAAATCAAAGTTCCACATGAATTACAAAGATATGTTGTCTCTGAGATTACTGGCTTTACTTCTCCTAATGAAGTAACTCTCCCTTCAACAGAGATAAGTTTATCTAAATTATGTTCTCTAATATCTTCAATATTAATAGAATATATTTCTGGAATATTTATTACTTTAATATTTAATTTTAATCCATAATGTTGTATTATTTCATTAAGGAATCTATCTGGTTCTTCTAAAAATAAGTCTGCTAATTCATGTGAATATTCAAGAACCTTTTCAAAATCTAAAATAAGAAATACTCCTTCTCTTTTTAATTTATCATCATGTAAGAAATTTTTTATCTCTTGTGTGAATGATTCACCCTTTAATTTCTCTAATTTTAATTCATCCTCAGCCTTCTTTTTTTGCTCCTCAAGTGCCTTCAAATTGTCAATTCTTTGATTGATTTCATCTTTTGCTATCTGTGACAACTGTATTACTCTTTTTCGCCCATCTATCAAATATGATATAAAATACTCTTTTTTACGATTTATGGCTTGTCTAATATTGTCTGGTTTTTTATCCACTACATTTGCAATTTTATCGTATGTAAAATACTCTTTTGAAGTTGCTAAAATCTTCAAAATTTGCTCAAATATATTTTCTCCGAAAACTACCTTAGAAAGGTCAGTAATACACAATACAGATAATACAGGTAATCTTTTCAATTTATCTGTATTACCTGTATTACCTGTATTACCTGTATTATCTGTATTACTTGTGACACTTACTTTCTCTACACTCTTTTTAGATTTTTTTATTAATTCAACATATTCAGCAACACCTTCTTTAACCCAAGCATCAGCATCTTTTTTAGAACAATCAAATATCTCACCTTCTTTTATATCATTAAACTTTTTAATGAATTTTATTTTAATCTTTTTATTCACCATTGTCTTTTTTCCAACATTTATTTGACTTTGCTAAATTACATGCTTGACATAAAGTTTGTAAATTGTTTAATTCATCAAATCCTCCTTGAGAAACAGGAATAATATGATCACAATGTAAAGTTGTTTTTTCTTTTGTTTTTGCACATTCAACACATTTATAATTATCTCTTTTAAAACATTCATGTCTTAATTTAGAATCTATTGGATCTCTTTTTTTAATTATTTTATTATTAAATTTATTCTTTAATTTTATTCTCCATTCTTTTGATATTTTATTATGCCAAACCTTTATAGGATAATCTAAATAAGTGTCAGGAAAGATAAAATAAGTATTTTCATATCCTATAATTTTATTATCTTTTTTTAATTCACAACAAATGGGAGTAATACCAACCTTAAAATTATTGAATCTTAAATCTTCCTCATCAACTCTTTTTATAAACATTCTTCTAATATGATGATTCTGAATAAAAAAATATTCAAGGTAATCCTTTATTTTTTTACCAACATCTAAAGATTCTTTTATTTTTATTAAATCTTTATAACAATCATTTGAATTCCAAATAACAGTTGAGTGATTAATTATTGTTTTGAAATAAGATTTCTTTATATTTTCCATCATTTCATTATCATCATCTTTTATTGAAGTACAGATAATATATGGAACAATAACCTCTTTTGAAAAAAAGGAGAATATTTCCTTTTCCCAACTTTCTGGTTTTTCTAAAGGGGTGGAATATATTTTATTTAAAAATTTAATTATTTTATTCTCATTTTCTGATGCTAAACCCCAATCAATTACCCTTTCAATATTTTTCTTCATCATCCTCCACCTCATAAATATCCTCTGACTCTATTTCATATTCACATTTCTTATTATTTGGAAATTCTATCATCTCCAACCCTCCTCTTTAAATTCAGAAATAGTATTCTCATTAATACATTCTAAAAGGATTGGAATAGTTCCCTTAACTCTTTCCCTAAAAACCATTGTTAATTTTTCTTCACTTAGATCTACAATTTCACCATTATAAAAAATATTATCTAAGTCTTTAAAATGAACTTTAATTTTATTTTCTAAGAAGTATAAAAGCTTTCTATAATTCCTTTGTCCTTTTTCATTTGTCATTTTGATTATAAAAGGAAGTCCTGGCGAACTCCCTCGAGGTTAGATAATTTTTTAGGTTATCAAATTGCAAAACAAATTATTGCAATACTCTAAGAAATATTTCCTATTTAAATATTTCTCAAACTTCAAAGTAGTTACAAAGAAGAGCTTTGCACATAAACCTCGTCGGTATTTGTGACAAGAAATAGAGGAGCTTTTAACCCAAAGCTCCAAAGGGTAAATGAGGTATTGAATATTAAGGTGGTTCGTCTTTTTCCATTTTATAAAGTGTGTGCTACCCCAGTTTCTTATGTTTCTGTGGCTTAAAAGCACAACATAGAGAATATAATTTGCTTTAAAAGATTTAGGTATTTTAAATCAACCCTCCTATTATGGGTTCTTTGGCTTTGCACGGAAATATGATCCTGCACGGTAATTAAGGTTTTTGCACGGAAGACATTGGTGCGTTAAAGATTGGCATTTAGATAAAAAATGAAAGAAGAAACAAGATTGTCACAGAAAGTAAAGGTTTTGATCTTTTTTTCGATAATTCTATTTTTAGCCATTAATGGCTATAAATAGAAAAACTTAAATACTTGTCTTTGTTCCAATTATTGTCATTGATTTTATGACACGTTGTTAGCTGCTGTTGTTATGCTTCGTTTGCCATTGTCCCTCATCATACTCCATTCCGGAGAGGAGGTCAATATGAATGAAATTGACAACATAAAAAGAGCTGTGTTGATTAAACTATTCAATAGAAAAGTTATCGGCTCCCACCATATAAGGTTGGTCACTTTAAGAAAGTGTGGGTGGAAAGCACATGAACAAGGATTTGTTAAGAAGGCTGTTAAGCAGCTTATTAATGAAAGTCTCCTTGTCTGGGCGAATAAATCCAAAAAAGCCTTAACTTTGAATAAAGGTAGAATGAAAGACATTGTTCAACGGATGAAGGGCTGAAAAGCCCCATCCGTTCTTAACAAAATAAATTAAAACGAAAAATGAACGAAATAAAATTATCCTCAAGAACTTCTTTTCTAAAAATTATGGGAGCCAACCCGATAAATAGGGTTCTTGATTTTTTAATAGAGAATGAAAGAACTAGTTGGAGCATGGTCGAAATAAGTAAGAATGCTAATGTGGGATATTCAACTTTAAAGATAATCTTACCAAAAATGTTAGAAACTAATTTAATAAAAGTGGTTAAAAAAATAGGTAAAATAAAATTATATGTTATAAATAAAGAAAGCTCTATTGTAAAAAAGTTATTTTTGCTCCATAAAGAAATTATGCTAACTGAAATACAAAAGGTTTAAAAATAAAAAAATTCATATTATAATGTATTCGTTGAACAAAAGGTTAAGTGACCAACATTCTACCTTTATCAATTATTTTTCTCACCAACATAATCCACATACTCTTTTTAATTCATAAAGTATCCACAAATTTTTATGATTACCAAAGACTTACGTCTTCATCTTCTACTTTACAATCAAAATAAAACTTATTCGTAATAGGAGGCTTAATTTTCTCACATAAAAATTCTCCCTCATAATCAAAATTATATCTATTAATTATTATTTCACTTTTCTTACACTTATAACAGTCAACAGAAATTTCTATTTCATATTCTTCTGGAGTAAAATCATTAGCATAACCTTCTCCAGGATAAATAGTTATTTTACTTCCTTTATTAAAAACTCTTATTTTATACCCTATAAATTTGTCTTGATATTCATCATCAAGGAAATCTTCAATATCTCCTAAAATATTATTTCTTATTTTATTAAAAGAAAAAGATTCCATATGAGTTCCTTTATAAATTTCATTAATTGTTTTTACTTTTCTAAATCTATCATCCTCCAAAAAATTAATAACTCTATAATAAATATTTAATTGATTTGCAGGGGTTTCTCTAAAATTATTTATTTTTAATAAAACTTCATCAGATGATTCATTATAGTTTTCTAATGTTACTGTAATCAAAGGTCTTTCATTATTTGTTAAATAATTAACTAAATATCCACTTACAACCCCAGATAAAAGCATCCCAATAATCATTAGCAAAGTCATATTCCTTTGAAATGTTCTTTCTTCTTTATCCATATAATCAAAGAGGATTAAGTTATTTTATACTTTACTATGACCAAACAATCTTCTCAAAGCTTCGCTTACAACCTCTGCTCTAGATCTATAACCTAATTTAGATTTCTCAATATACTCATCAATCTTTTTAGCTAAATCTTCATGAATACTAACATTAACATATCTTGCTCTCATTTTTCACCCTCTCCATTACAGGTAAGCGATAGCTTTTTAAAATCTCTTTCACTCACAGGTAAATGAAAGGCAATAGTGATTGGCTTATTGGTTTAGCAATTGTATTAGTAATTTCTTTAGCACTTAATTTATATTTATATAATTTGTCTAATGAAGAAGTAGAACTTCCAGAAGAAAAAGCACAAGTTTTTACTTCTTTTAGTGAATGGGGAGCTGAAGTTGGAAAACCAAATGGATATATTTTTAAATATTGGGTTCAGAACTTTGCAGAAGTTGAAGCTAAAGATATTGTTGTAGAATGTATTCTTACTGACCAAAATAATAATGTGCTAAAAAGGATAAATAAAAACTTTGGAAATTTAGCTTCTGGTTCTATGGAATATGATGAAATGTATGATAGTATATTTGAAGATACAACAAATTATAATGGATATTGTTTAACAAAGTCATGTTCTAATTGTGAGATATTAGAAACAAAAATCCCAGATTTAAATAAATATATGGAATGAGCTTAATTTTTAATCTAAATTAAAAAAGGATAGTTTTCAAAAGTGCTTATTCTTGAGTGTGAGTAGCAGGTCATTTTATTAGAATATTAACTTCTCCTTTTTCTTGTAGAAGTGGTTCGTCTTTGAGTTGTAGTTGTTCTCCCTCTGGTAGCTGTAGTTCTAGTTTTTCTAGCTGGAGTTCTTCTTGTAGTTTTTACATATCTTCTTGCCATTTTAAGTTTTTAATTTTAGTTCCTTTTCTTCGACCAATTCATCTAAATAATTTCTTATGACTGGTTGGCTTCTTATAATCTTAAATTTATCCTTTAAAATATTTGTTATTTCCCTTATATTCACTGGTCTATTTTCAATTTCAAAAATCTCAACCATTTTGCTCTTTACTTCTTTCTTAGTTATTTTCTTATCTCCCATTATGTGCTTTATCCCATACTTTTTTGTCTTCAAGAGAGGCTTTTAATTGTAATTCATTTTTATCAAATGCGAATACAAAAATATCTTTTTTAGGATCAATTTCCAAAGCTTCTACAACTTTCTTAGGAAACCTAACACTAAGTTGCTTTCCATCATCGATTACAGCCATTTCTATAAATTCTATTTGTTCTTTTTCCATTTTACAAATTGTGGTTTATTTTCTTCATAAAAATCCATAAGGGTTTCTATGATCTTCTCAAAAGATTGCTTCCTTACAAAATCTAGGTTTCCCAGCCTATCTTTAACCTTTAGTTTTATGCTTAAAGAGGATTGGACGTCAGACATACTTTTCTTAAGATTTCCTCTTTTTTAAATATATGTAATTTATGTATTACATATAAGACATAAGTACTATGTTATCTATAGTTTATAAACCTTTTCATCTGTCGTCCTTCAAACGAAAGGTTTATATAGTCATTTCTTTTTACCCTTACATCCACAGGACGATGGATATAATGCTCTGACTGGACGTCAGATAGGAGGGTTCGCTCGGGGAGGTTACCAAATAACGACCGAGCCCTTTTCGCATTAGAAGGGGTTCTTGAATGATAAAATGCAAACACAAACAATACTCGCAGACCACGACAGGCAATTTAGCTGGCACAATTACAACGAAAGTCAGACTAAAGAGAAAGCTCTATTTGTAAACATATTAGCAGATTTATGTGCTCAGATAATAGAACCAAGACATCAGAAAGGAAGAAAGCCGAGACCAACGAAGGATATTTTATTTGCTCTTGTTATGAAAGAATACCTCAATACTTCTTCAAGAAGGGTTCAGAGTGATTTAAAACTGTTTGCAGAAGCAGGATTCATTGATTCAGAAATACCTTTCAATACTTTATTAGATCATCTTAACAGAAGAGATTTAAAAGAAGTAATGATAGAACTCGTTGAAATATCAGCTATGCCTTTAAAATTAATTGAATCAGATTTTGCGATTGATGCTACTTGTTTTGGGACTTCAAGATATACTACTTACTTTGATGTGCGTTGGAATAAAAACAAAGATAGAAAAGGAAGAGTATGGAGGAAATGCCACGCTGTCTGCGGAACTAAAACAAATATCATAACTTCTGTTGATATAACTGAAGGGAATGTACATGATAATACAAAATTTACTTCACTTGCTAAAGGGACTGCAAGAAACTTTGAGATTAGAGATTTTCTAGCAGATAAAGGATATTTAGATGGGAAGAATTTTGCTTTGATTAAAGATTTAGGGGGTCAAGCATTCATTCCATTTAAATCAAATACTACTGCTAGTAGTCATTCTCCATCAAAAAACAGACAGTACTTTAAACAAGCATATAATTTTTTCAAAAATCATAAAGAAGAATATCTTAAACACTATCATAAAAGAAGTAATATTGAATCTGCTTTTTCAATGATAAAGAGAAAGTTTGGGAATAATGTTAAATGTAAGAAAGAAATTTCACAAGATAATGAGATACTTGCTAAAATATTGGCTCACAATGTATGTGTTCTAGTACAGGAGATATTTTTGAATAAAATTTATATAAATTTTAATAAATGCTTAAAAGAATATATTGGGAGATAAGATGGTAGAAAAAACAACAGAACAAAAATTTAAGGAAATAATTATTGATATGAATAGAGGCTATCCTGGATATATTTATTATCCTAAAAACTTCGAAGAAAAATTTAATGAAAATTACCTAAAGGTGATAGACACCCTTAAGAAAGATAAAATAATTATAGAGGGAATTGATTCAGAGAATAATATTGGATATAGGTTATCTGGGAGGGGGATGGATGTTGCTAACTCTATTATTACAGGAATTTTTACTAAAGAAACACACGACTTTACAGAAAAACTCCTTCTTCTTGCAGGGATTACAGTAATCCTCGTAATTGCCCAGTTAGTCCCTACTTTAACGATCACCTCAATGTTATTAGCTATATTACTTCTTTTGAGTAGAAAGCTTAAGTATAAAATTGCACGGAATTAAAATTTCTTTATAGCTTAAATTCGTGCAAAGCCGGGTTCTTTCTCTGGAAAGTTTTCAGTAACAACATCATATTGCATCCAATCTTCTTCTACTTCACAAATATCTTTTTCCCAATCCCAGAACTTTCCATTGTTATAACAAGTTTGTGCAGATTCTTCATAGAGCATTTTTGATTGATTGAAACTGCAAATTCCTAAAACTATTTTTGAACAATATAAAGTCATAGTTCCTTCTGCAAATGTAACTTCCATATTCTTTAAATCTTTAACATCAATTCCTTTCTTTCCTAATTTATAAAATATATCTTCAATTAAATTATCAATATCTCCATAGATTGGCTCATCTTTCATATCTATAATTACAGGAGCATCTTTTAAATCCGTTGCTGTGAATGTAGAATTATCAATTCTTTCTTTAGTTATACTTGAGAATGAAATATTTCCTGCTGTAACTCCAAGTATTAAAAAGATTCCAAAAATTAGAGTTAATAATATTCTTTTATTCATATGAACTCCACCTACTTATAGTGCTTTCTTTACTATAAGGATGTTTAGTTTGAAATGGAACAACATCAATTTTTTCATTTGTAGAATATTCATTAAAAACTAATGTTGCTGGAGATGTAAAACTTCTATCATTTATTGTTGATAAAATATCTTCCTCATTAGTTAATAAAACTCCATCAGAGGAGTACCAATAATTCATTTCTGCTGAAATTGTTCCTGATGTTTCAGCAAGGTTTAAACTGTAATCACAATGTGTAAAAATATTATTTCCTTCTATTCCTTTTGATAAATCTCCTAAAGAAAAATAATTATATGAAAGAGAATAAATTCCTTCTCTACAATCATAAAATAAATTACCAGTTAAAACAGGAGCATTTTCAGTAGTATAAAAATCTGAATTACTAAAACCAAAACCATATTGTTCAGAATAATTAAATATATTATCTCTTATAAAAATATTTGAAACATTTGTTCCATATAAACCAATACCCCCATAAGCATAAGAATATTCTCCTTTATCTCCAATAAAATAACAATTAGAAACTTCCACATTTGAAACAGAATCCATTCCTTCTTTTGGTTGAATTCTAACTCTATCAGCACCATCTAATTCAGGATGAACCCTTAAAATTAAATTTTCTAAAGATGAATTACTATGTAAGTAAATTCTACCCTCTATAACTGCTCCTTCTTGGTTTGGTTCTAAAATTCCACTTTGGCTAAAAGTATTTTCAAGTATTGGATTTGTAACTCCCATAAAATTTTCTTTTTCTAAATATAATATTTTCAATAAATTACCATCAGAATTTAATTCAGTTCTATGATAATTTCCTTGATATACATTAACAAAAATGTTATCTTCATTAGGTAATTCCTCCCTCCATTTTATATAATCTTCTAAGTTTGAAAAGACTATCTGTTCTTTTGCATCTTTCTGTTCTTGTGCTAAACCCACAGTATAATCTTTAGCTTCTGCTATTCCAACTCCAAAAAACACTGCTAAACTCATTAACCAGTTTGCTATTTTCATATTATTCTCTTTATCCCACTATTTATATTTCTTTTCATTTTAAGCACATATACAAGTTCCTCCAGCACCAACAGTATTAGTACAAGTTCCTAAATCCCCACCTGCTTTTATACATACAGCTTTTCCTGCACCATCTCCTGAAACTCCTCCGAAAGTTGCTTCTCCAACAGAACCAATAGTTCCTCCAGCTCTAATTCCTCCAGTTGCATTTATACTTATAGCTCCTGCTCCAGAAGGATTAATAAATTCAGCAACAAAAGAGTGGTCTGAATCCAAATTGAATCTAAAGTTATTTCCTCCTCCTGTTGGAACATTTATTGTAAAATTCTTAGTAGCTAAAAAGTTTACTTGTTCATCAACACCATCAATTCCTCCTGTCAAAAAATAATCTCCAGCTCCAAATGAATCGTCATTGTGGTAAAAATCTAAAACAGAAGTTGTTGCTGTTTTATTTGCATAAAAAGTTTCACTTCCACCTGAACCCTTTAAAGAAACTATTTTTCCTTCAACATTATTATTTATTATACTAGCTAAAGTTCCTGTTGTTGAACCAGTCATTGAAAATACTTGACTTCCTGATGGATTAAAAGTTGCAGTCCCTCCTGCTTGTTGATTCATTACCCAATTACTTAATAACCATCCTGTTCCTGCTCCTGAACTACCAAATAATATTCTTCTTCCTCCTGTTGAAAACCAAGTACTTGAACCAGAATAAGTCCAAATACCATCTGTTCCTGTAACATCAAAACCTAAAGATTGTGAAGAAGCAGTATTATCTCCTATTGTAACGCTATCAGAATATGCTACTGTCATATCAGTCGCAATTCCTATTGCTGAGACTGAGGGTAAAACAAATGTATCTCCATCATTTCCAGCAGGAATAACATAATAACCATATGTTCCGTCAGGAGCTATGAAGTGTAATCCCCCACCACTAACTGTTGCACTATATTCCCAAGCATCACCATTAAAGAAAAGAGCATTTGACCATACAGTATTACTTTGATAATCTTGTAATAAACTTGACCCACCATAATTTATTGAAACATCATCTCTACTTGTATTTATTAAAATCTTACCTGTAAAATTAACATTAACAGCAACATCTTGCAACCATGCGTCAGTTGAATTTGATCGCCAAACACTTGAATTTAAACCCCCATCTGCTAGTTCAATTATATTTGCAGTTGTGTTTATTGAATTCATTGTTAAATAAACTGTTGAAAGATTTAAAATTGTTGTAGAATTAATTTCTCCAATTAGTCCATAAATTATACTAAGATTAGAAGTTGTTGTAATATTAACAGAATTAATAAAATCATAAACAGTAGATAAATTTGAAATTGTGGTTGTATTAACTGCGTTTATTAAACCATTTGTTATTGTGAATCTATTTGTAACTGAAGCATTTAGATTAGTTATATTAATATTCAATAATTGTGTAGCTTCGTTTAATCTTATTATTGTTGAGGCATTCAAAAAAGTTATATTTGCTTGAAGTAAAACTGCAATAGCATCAGTATAACTTCCAGCAGTAGCGTTGGTTGCTATTGTAAAGCTCCCTGCTGTACTATTTACAAATAAGGTGTAAGAGGCAGCAGTTGTATTAACAAAGTTAGTATAACCTGTTGCAGAAGTATTTAATCCACTTAAACAATCTCCTCCATCAATACAAATATTTGATGTTGCATTTATTCCTAAAGCTAAAATATTTTTTGAAACATTTAAATCCATAAATAATCTTGCAAAACCAGTAGTTTGTCTTAATTGATCAAATTCCATTATAGTTTCAAAAGAATTATCTGCCTGATTTCTACTATTTATTTGAAAATCATTTCCATTAACAGCTATTTCATATCTTCCTGCTGGAGAAGTTTGATCTATTTCTATTAATTCTATATCAGGATTTGGAGCATTTATTTTTAAATCTGCAACACTTCCTGCCGTTCCATTACTCCAAATTTCAAAAACCGTTCCTGAACTTCCAGTATTGTTTATAATCATGTTTGTATCTGCCATCTCTATATTTAATCTTCCAGTCATTGTATCACCTGAAACATTAACAAATGTATCTGAAATCCAAGACGCTTGAGAATTATTAACAAAGTCCGTATAACCAGTTGCAGAAGTATTTATAGCAAGTAAAGAAATATTTAATCTTGATTCATTAAAAATCAAAGTTGAACCATCATCAAAGTTTAACCAATTAGTAAGTATGCTAAAATTAAACAATCCATTGAACCATCCCCCAATTGTAACATTATTTCCAACAGTTAAACTATTAGTTATATTCAAATTTACTTCAGTCACATTAACTTCTGTTACAGAACCAATAAAGTTAATTCTATCAGCAGTAAAATTCATTTCAGAACTTCCTGTTTCTTCATCACCAGTATATAAAATCCCATCCCCCAAACCAGCTCCAAATTTAATCTCACTATCTAATCTAGTTATATTTTCAAGTGAAGAAGCCGTCGTATTTCCTAATAATAAAATATCATCAACAAACACTTCTTCATTTATAGGATTGTTTGCATTAAATCTAAATCTTAAAGTAACCAAACTTCTATTATCCATCAACGCAGGAACAGAAACATTTGTTTGAGAATTTGAAACACTAGAGGATGTTGAAAATAATACCAACTCCCCACTACCCTCATTATTATTTATAGTCACATTAAATAAATCTCCTCCTTCAATATTTGAAGTAGTATAAAAGAATGAAAGGTTTGAAGAGTTTCTATCTACCATAGAAAAATTGGCTTCCATAATTTTTATCAAACCTCCAGAAGTTCCTCTAGCTCTTGCACACTCATCATCATTACAATTTGCATCTTGTACTACAAGCCACTCTGCTATTCCACTCCCTTCTGAAACTTGAGAGAATTGTTGGAGTGTTCCATCCTCAAAATTTGAATTAATTAATATAGATGTTTCTCCCTCTCCTAATCCAATTTCTCTTACTACAGGGGTTCTAAGATGCAAACTTGAATTAAATATATCAAAGTCAGTTCCAATCCCAAAGAAATCTACATCACCTCTAACATCTAATCCACTATCTAAAAATGTTCTCGCAAAAACTTGTAAGTCTCCTGTAACTAATAACTCTGCACCCATGTCTGAACTATCACAAGGGATTCTAATTTGTTTCCCCATTACCTCTGCTATTTCAAAACAATCACTCATAACAGATAAATTAGTAGATAAATTATTTGGCACTATGATTAAACTATTCCCAATAAAACTTCCAGAATTATTTCTTCCAACCTGTAATCCAAAAAGAGTTCTATTAATTCCACCACTAATCGCACTTATTAAGAAAGCAAGTGTCCCTCCAACTTTATCTTCTGCGTTATGAATCCAAGTAGTATCTTGAGCAATTCCATCATATAACTCACTAGCATTATGTTTTATCCAATGGTTTTTATCTTCCAAGAATATTCTATTCATTACAGTTATATTACTTGAAACATTTATATTTCCAACAAAATTATAATTTCCTGTTGCATTATCTCCTGTTGTTTGTAACCACCTTAAATCACCTGTCTCGTTAATCTTTGTTTTATTAAGTTCTATTGTTAAAGTTCCCCCGTCAAAATTTCCAAAGATATAATCATCAACAAAATTAACTGTCCAATTAAATAACCCATTGAACCAACCAGAAGTTGTATTCCCTGTAACTGTAAGATTACCTAAAACTAAATCTCCTTCAATATCCCAAAGTTGTTTTCCATCTTCTGTTAATAAGATTGGGATTATATCTGATCCATTGTTCCCATGAAGTATTGAGACATTTGTTTGAATTGCACTAGCAAAGCTAAGAAGAAACATTCCTAAGATTAATGTTATTAATATTTTTTTCATTTTAAGCCTCGTATGTTATTAAAACTGTAATTGGGTCACCTATTATAAATCCACTATTAGAAGGACTTAATAAAATTTCCACATTAGTTCCATGTGTGTAAACGTAATATTCAAACTCAGCGTTTCTTACAAATCCAGGTGGCATTCTGTAAGTTGAGCTTGAAGCAATAAAAACATCTACTGCTAATATCTTACTAGATGTTAATCCATGAGCAATACCAACACTTCCACCTTCA
>SDBU01003750.1_pt1 | contig 19167 bp, 38 predicted proteins | sample 2277071 | NCBI WGS metagenome assembly SDBU01 (sample SAMN10397929, study PRJNA504765) | marine sediment metagenome | isolation source: marine sediment core GS08_GC12, 126 cmbsf | place: Arctic Ocean: Gakkel Ridge, Loki's castle | collected 2008 | reverse complement strand
AAAGCTGGATTGGTCAGAAAGCAGAAAGCGACAAAAGAAAGATACAAAACAGAACAGTTAGAAAATGTTTTTGCTATGTTTTAATACAACTGGTAAAATATTAAATCGAAATAATTAAATACTAGTGTTATTATAAAACATTTATGGCTAGAAAACTCTCACGAATGCAACAAAAAGCAATGTTCGCTAAACTTAACAGGAATCCACAAAAAACTTTCTTATTACAAGATACCATAGGAGCTTTCGGGAAACGAATACCGAGAACCGTAATGAAACTAAAAGCCGCTAACATAATAGAAGCCAGAAAGAAATTCGGAGAGAAACGAGTAGGGTTCTTATTAATAAAAGTAAAAGATATAAGAGCAAGTGTAAGACCCAGAGTAGTAGAACAAAAATAACACTCAGCAAAACAACTGAAGCCACAATGACTATTAAGACGAGTTTAGTTCCTCTTTTCTCGTCTTAATAGTTATTATTCAAACTCATCCAAACCACAAACCAAATGAGTAAGTAATCATTACAGTAAGGTTTTCCGTTGTCATCGAGTTTTTCCTTACTGTAATGATTACTTTACGTTCTCTAAATGGATTACACCTCCAATCATGAGAAATGATCGTTATAATGAGGTCTTGGCATTCTTCTTCCTCATTATAACGATTACTTTCCAGTATCTATAACTATTTTAATCAAACAACTATTCCATTAAAAGAGCATCAGCAGACAGCATCAGAGGCAGAAGCTGACACCTGATGCTGAAAACTGAAATAAAATGGGTGTTAAAAGAGAAAACTGGAACGGAAAGTTCTTCGTAGTAGCAAGAAAATCCAACGGGAGAATAGAAAGCAAAGTACGCTGGACACCAAAAGTATCTATTGACAGATTAAAGCAGCACTTCAAAAACAACCATATATTAGACCTGGATGTTAAAGCAACCAGTTTCAGAGGAACCAATTTCAGGGAGTTCGTAACAACAAAAATTAAACCAGTAAACAGAGATTTCCAAATAGTACTGGAGACAAGACACAAAAACAAAACAATAATAGCAAGATCAGACCTGGTCAAAGGCAGGAGAAGCATAAGTAAAGCAAGAAAAGAAGCAGAAGAAAGATTCTTCGCAAGAATATCAAATGAACTATTTAACGAAGGTTATGACGAAGATATAGGAAAACAATTAGCAAAAGCAAGCAACCTAAAAGTCACGGAAACAATAGTATATTACAAAAGAATATGAAAAACAGTAATCAGTATCAGCGATCAGTATCAGGCTGAAACTGAAAGCTGAACTCATAATTTCTAGAATCAGTCCCCAATGACTACCCTAGAACATCCTGAGTAACGATGTAAAACTGCTTATTTCATTACAAAGTTGTTCGTTACAAAAGTGTAATTTAAAATATATAAACGATCAGGAGAAAACGAAAATGGAAAGAATAAATTTAAAACAACTCAAAGAATTATTGAACAAACTACCAGAGAAGAATCTAGACAAATATGCAATAACGAATGACTTATTTATAGAAGACCCAACAGGAGAAATAAGTGTTTGTTATATTGGTGACGAGGGAGATAGTGAATTAATGTCATTATATGAACTAAAAGAATACAAACAATTAAAGGATGGATTTATCAAGTATCTAAACAAGGATGTAGAGAAATGTATTCTTTTCAGACTAGGAGTTTATGGTGATACTCTTGAGATAGCAGATGAAGAACCAGATTGGGAAACAGACTAATTAAAAATGATAATTCACAAATTAATTAAAAAAGATTGGTATGGAATGGAGTTCGATCTGAGATATTTATGTAACCAAGCAGTAAGTATAACCCGCAACAAGTTTAGTTTCGGGTGGGACAAAGTTACCTACAAGAATTGTTTAAAACAAAAACCATTCTGACACTGAACCCTGAAAATGTATAAACTAAAAGCTACCACTCAACTACATAACACCAGAACAATTTATGGTTTTGATATAGAAACTTATGATAAGAACAGAAAATTCTATTGCGCAAGCATATACGGAAATAATATTCAGAAAACTTTCTTTGACAAACAAGAACTAATAGATTTCTTTAAAACAAAAAGGTTTAAGCACAGCATTATTGCAGCCACTAACTTACAATTTGATTTCTTCGGGTTATTCTATAACATGACTGAAATAAAACAATTCAATACATTATTCAGGGGATCAGACCTTATCTCATCACACAGTTACATAATTAACAAACAGTTTAAGAGAAAGAACGAAGAAGACAAACGCAATTCTATATTATTCATTGACACACTAAACTACGCCAAACAATCAGTAGAACAAATTGGGAAAATACTAAACATTCCTAAACTAAAGAAACCAGCGTGTCTCGGAAGATTACCTAAGAACAATAAAGAACGGGAAGAAATGATAATTTACAATATGAGAGACAGCGAGATCAGCAAGAAATATATAGACTTCTTATACGAATCATTCGAAAGACTAGGAGCTACACCCAAAAAAACAATCGCTAGTACCAGCATGAGTTTATACAAAAACAAATACATACAAAAAAACATATACTATCAGCCCCCAGAAGAAAACTTAATGGAACAATTCAAAGCATACTATGGCGGCAGAACAGAAGCATTCAGCAGAGGAAGAATAAAAAACTACCACTATTATGATTATAACAGTTTATATCCCAGCGTAATGAGAAACACTTACCCGAATCCTAACAGTCAAAGAATAAGCAGGAGAAACACTTTAAGATATATAGAAGATTACGAAGGAATAACAAAAGTAACAATAGAATTAGATCATTTAGAAAAACCATTACTGCCAGTAGTTCACATAGTAGATAAGCAGCGAAAACTAATATTCCCAACAGGAACGTGGACGGGATATTACACAAACATAGAATTAAGACAAGCAATAAAACTAGGATATAACATAACAAGAGTTCATAAGAGTTTGTATTACAAAACAACAATAGAACCCTTCAAAGAATATGTTAATGACTTATACAAATTAAGACTAGAATACAAACAGGATAACAACCCAATGGAAGGACTAGTAAAACTATTCATGAACAGTCTTTACGGTAAGTTCGGACAAAAGTTTTTAGATAAAGATAACTGGATATCGCTGCCAGATACTTTAGAAGAACTAACTAAATATAAATCGTTTGAAAGAATAGGGGACTTCATAAGAATCAAACAAGACAACAAACCTAGTGCTTTCTGCATACCAGTATGGGCAGCATACACCACAGCATACGCAAGACTAAAGCTGCACGAAACCTTACAGAAAACTAATGCGATATATTGTGATACTGACAGTGTAATAACGAAAGACGACAGTATCACCAACAGCAAACAGTTAGGAGAACTAAAGAGAGAAGATCGTATAAGCAAAGGAATCATAATTAAACCCAAATTTTATGGGTATAAAGGACTGCATGGATATAAAGTTGTTGCAAAAGGAATAGGAAACAGACTAAGCTATCAGGCAATGCTAGACATAATAAATACCAAACAAGTAACTTATCCCAAATTTATGAAATTCAAAGAAAGTATAAGAAGAGGATTCATACCCAACTATATAACAGGAATAACCAAAAAATTAGTATTAGAAGATAATAAAAGATCGTGGCATGAAGAGTTCAGTCCCAATTCAATCCAAACATCAGAACCAATAAGAATAGAGATGTAATATATCTATAATATATAGGTCGTAATATACTATATTAAATGTCAATAGTATTTATATAGCTTACATACATACATACATACATAAGGGGTGAATTGAAAAATGAAATGTAGTATTTGTAATCAAGACATAAAAAAGGAAGCTAGTGGGTGGGATCAAGGCAATAACGCTCAACCCATTAATGACGGAAGATGTTGTAATGGTTGTAATAATAAAATAGTAATACCAAGTCGTATAGTTATTATGAATAAAAGAAAAATTCATAACAGCTTGTCGAGTATAGAAAAATGAATGAATTAACAAAAGAATTTAAATGGAAAGAAACACATTTAAAGAATTTAATTTGGAGTGCAAACAAATCAGGAAGTCTTTTTAATAAATCCGATGTTTCCAGATTTAGAAAAAACTAATGGTGATATAAATGACAGAACTAATAAAGAAATACACGATAAAAGAAAGATCAATCATAACACCAATAAAAGTGTGTGCAGACTTGAAAAGAGATTTATTACCCTGTTTTGATGCAGGCAAAGAATTTTTTATAGTATTACATTTAGACAGTGCCAATAAAGTTATTTGCAGAGAAATAGTACATATTGGTGGATTGAATACAACAATAATTGATACTAAATGTATATTTAGAAATACAATAAGTTTATGTGCGAATAGTATAATTTTAGCACATAATCATCCATCAGGAGGTTTGGAACCATCAAAAGAGGATTTAGCCACTACCAAAAAATTAAAGAAAGCTGGTGATCTTCTGGGGATTAAAGTTTTGGATCATGTAATTTTCAACGAAACAGAAGTAAAAAGTATTGAAGTGACAAAATGAATACGAAACAAGAAATAAGACTATCATACAGCAAATTCATAGGACGTAATTATGAAGAGTGGGGATTAGTACCATTTAACAAAATACCAACTAATTATTACGGAGCGATATAAATGAACCAATCAGACTACAAAGCAATAGCAGGTATAGTTAGAAAGAGGGCTAGTTATGGAGAACCTCATGTAGAGAGAATAGTAATGAGTAGATTAGTAGAAGACTTAGCAGACTATTTCAAAAAAGAAGATTATATGAAAGAGCTTATGTGTGACTGTGGTTGTACTGAAGTTGATATGGGGAAATGGAATAACTTTCATTGTGTAGATTGTAATAAACCTTATAAATTGTGGACAAAATCAAAGAAAATTAAATTACATAGTTTCAACAGAGAACAGTTCCTTAAAGACTGTGGAGTACCAGAATGAAATGCCCTAAATGTGAATACGAATGGAATTACAACGGGAAGAGTAAATACTATATATGCTGTCCTAGATGTATGAATAAATTTAAGAGAAAAACAAACACTACAACACAAATAAAAGGAAGGACTAAGAAAGGCGGTTTAATCTTAGGAAAGACAAAACCAATGCAAAAAATTAAATAGTAGTAAGCAAATAACTATTTTTATGAAGTTTAAATCTAGTTCTCAACGTAAAGCAGTAATGGCTAAACTAAACGCTATAAGAACAATACCAGGTCCAAATCTCCCAACAAATAAATTACCAGTACAAGTCGGTATAATAGTTCCAAGCACAGAACTAGACAAACAAATAACAGACCAGGAATTTAATAAAAGAATAGATTCAGAAAAACGATTCTTCGATAAGAAATTCGGGGGAGACACCAGCCACAAAACAGTAGGCAGCTACATACTAGGAAAACAATTAATAAAAGAAAAGGGAGAATTTATACAATCCAGCATGACAAGAGCAGACTATATAAAACATAAAATTAGTATGGAAAAACATTTCATTAAACGTAGAAAACAATGGAAACAGGATTCACTATTAATACGAATAGAAGGACAAGACTTCATAGTGCCTAAAAGAAAATTCATACCAACAGATAAGGGACAATCAAAACAAATAATTATATCTTAAAAACACAAACTTTAAATAATAGTTGTGTTAGATTCAATTCTCAATCTCATTTCTAATATCTCTTCTCTCAGAAATCATTAAACAAATTATCCCACTGAAAAGTATCATATAACCCGAAATAATCTTCTATATCTGTAACGAAATAATGTTTATAAAAATTGTTAGTAACCCATCCTTCTTTCCATCCTTCATAAGAAACAATACTGTCAAAATGCCATACTTCCACAGTATGACTATGTTTCTTAATCTTCCAGTGATTGCAAGATGGACAACTCCATAAACCTTCGGGTGTCTCGCTGTTCTCCTGCCAGTAAGTGCCGCATTTAAGACATGATTTAACATAATGGCAAACGTGATAACGCACTTGAGTTGCCATATCCCTAACAATAGTATCTATTCTTTTAGGCAGCTGTGTTATAAAAACTACTTCTCCATATCCACTCTCGGCAGCACCAATAACTCTTCTAATCAATGAAAGCCAATCTGTCATTAAAATATTAGCTTTGCTCATGCTGCGCCTGCTATTAATAATACTGTGAGCTTCGTCCAAAACAATATTTATTGGTTTCTTAACATTCTTCCAGAACTCAACGTTAAGTTGTAAATCGGTAATATCTTCCCCAGTATTTTTCTTAACACCCACGACAACTTTCTTAATAATCATACTAGGAACCAAATTTATCTGATCGTCAATCTTAGTCATAATATTACTATACGTTTTACGATGGGTTTTATTAAGTGCGATCTCTCTAACTTCCATAGCAGTCTTACCGCTACCGACGTTGCCTAAACTAATACGAATCATTTTGTTTCAGCCGTCAGCATCAGCGTCAGCAGCTGAAGCAGAAGCTGATGCTGTTTACTGATGCTCATTTCCTTCCTCTTCGTTTCTTAGCAGGTCTTGTTTTCCCTCTCCACTCTCCCCCTTCACTCCACTTATTCTTACCGTTATGACCAAACTTCGTTCGTTGTGTCTGCATCTGTTCATGACCTGTCCTTTTAGAAGCTGTTTTACTACAACACTTGGGGCAATATTTTCCAGCAGTCTTTCCTCTCCTAAGAACCATATCTTTATGCTTACTACACTTTTCAGGAACCATTGTTAATAAAAATTAATAAAAAATAATTTATTTTTTCTTGTTAAATTCTTTGAAGAACTCTTCCCGTATTTGTTTTCTTAATTGTTTACGGAAAGATATTTCTTTAAATAATTTTCTTTTCTCAAGTTCTTTGTCAATATCAATATCTTTTGTTGCTGCGTATTTATCGTATGCGCATTGCACGATAATCTCTTCACGTTCCAATGTATCTGCTTCGTTCTTTAGGCTTCTGGTTATTTGATAAAACATATATGTTAGTACGCTGCATAACAAAAGAACCCCTATTCCAGTAAACAATCCTGCTAGCCCTGTTAGTTCACTCATTTTCTTATCCTCCCTGTGTTATTTTCAATGTCCATATCACTAAAATAATAATATTAATGATTGTGATGCTTCCAATTATTACTTCTTTGTATTTACCTTTATAAAATGTTAGTATTAATAATTGAGCTGCATATAATACAACTACTATATATATTGGGATTAATTTTGTTATTACTGCTTCGAATTGCATATAATCGATTATTCCTTTACATTCCTGTACTGTTATTGTTTGGATTTCCAGATTATTACTGTATGTGTTATTAAATCCTGTTATATCAATCATTGTTTAATCTCTCCTGATGCTGATGCTGCTGCTGATCTCATAATTACCATCTTTCCCCCAGATAATATCTAGCCAGTCGATTTACTATAAAATCCTGGGTGATCTTAACACCATACTTATCTTTATATTCAGGATTTTGTCTCTTAAACTCTTCGACACATTGGCTAGTAACATACTTTTTAGTAGAACTTCTGACGCTTAATTGATCAAAACCAACTCTGGACATGATCTTAATATAATCTTGGTAGTATTTATATATATCTATACAATATCTTCATTTTACATGGGTAAAGACAATGTATTCTTCGGAATTTTCAGCAGTGTTCTATTATTGGTTATATTTATTATAGGTATAATGACTATAACAAGTACTGGAATCACTGAAATACAAGATGCTGGGGATAATATGAACGATTCAAACTTATGCAGCGGGGCAGGATGTTTTTATAACGCATCAATAACTCCCTCGTGCAGAAATAATGAAAGCAACGTATCAATCTCAACAGCCTGTGCAACAGGGCAACACTCAGTACAATTCAGTGGATTCTTCGGTTCCAACGGAATAATCATACTAGCAATAATGGGAATGATAGTTGTCGGACTAGTAGGATTCATATTTTTGATAAATAAAAAGAAGTAACTTCAAGATCATGGGAATAAATACAGGAACACTGGTGAAAGGAATGACAGGCTTTCTGGTTGCGATAATCGGAGTAGTCTTAATCTTCCAAACTCTAGCCACCTCAATCCCCCTGATACAAACAGCAGGAAATACCGTTAATGGCACGGGAGCGCAGTTCGCTTCGTTCTTCGCAGCAGGCGGTATTATCGAGTTAGCGTATATGGGCGGAGTATTACTAGCAGTAATCGGATTAGTTTTCGGTTTCGCAGCAATATTCGGTGGAAAGAAATAAGAACCAGTATGAACAAACTGGTTAAAGACATAGAGCTTTAACCACCTTTTTTATCTACAATGGCAAGAAAACTATCCAGAATGCAGCAAAAAGCAATGTTTGCTAAACTCAGATTCAATAAAACAAAACTTACTATTCCTCCAGCACCACTAGTTGAGAAAAAACAGGTAATGCAAGCAAGAAACAAAATACTAACTAAGTTAGATAATATACCCAAACATAAAATAGATAAACTAAGTTCTAAACAAAAGAAACAGTTAGTAACTGCTAAGAAAGAACTCAAGCAAGTAGATTCATTAATAAAATTTAGGGTATGGAGAAGGAAATTCGGAGCAGAATTATCATCGTTTGGTATAGGAGGCGTTGCTCTTGGGTCTGGATTAGTTGTTGCTGGAAGTTTATCTTTAGGAACGGGTGGGTTAATAGTTGTGCCTGCTGCTGCTGGAGTTTTGTTAGGTAAACACACTAATTTGGAAAGCGGAAAGGCAGAGAATTTATTACAAAATCGTAAAACAGCAATCAAACAATTAAGAGAACAAGGATTTAATAAGAAACAATCAAAAATAATACTAAAAAATAAGATATTACAATTAGAACAAAAAACAGACAGAAGAATAATAGCAAGTGTCGAGAGACAAATAAAACAAGACAAATTTAGAGAACAAAAAAGAATTAAGAGGTTACTAAGATAAAAATGGGTTTTAAATCTAATAAACAACGAAAAGGCTTCTTTAGTAGACTTAAAAAGTTCAGAACAGAACATCACGATATTCACGTTCAGAAACTAAAAGAGAAAGAAAGAAAACTCTTAAAGATCGAGAAAAAAGAACTAGCTGAACTAAAAACAACACTGGCAAGAAGAAAAGAAGTACAGCAAGCCAGACAAGATATTACTAATACTAAAAGAGAACTCGCAGCAATCAAACAAGAACGATTCGATACCTCAACACTAGGAAGAGGATTAACAAATGTTAATGTAACCAGGAGAAAAGCAGTTGCAGCACTAACCAGTCCTAAAGCAAAGAAAGTGTTCAAAAGAATAGGAAAAGGATTATTTGATTAAAAATGGTAAGAAGAAAACTATCCAGAATACAACAAAAAGCAATGTTTGCTAAACAGAATAAGAGAACGAGACAATTTACTGTCCAATTCGTAAAACCAGTCGATGCAGCAGACAGAAGGCAAATACAACTATCACGATTAGTTACACTTGGATTAGCGTTTGATAGTGGTGAGTTCAAAACATTCAATTCAAAACAAAAACGGGATGCTTTCGCTACACAACTCAAGAAGAAAAAATTTATAGTATCAAAAGGAACTTTTGTGTCAAGTGATGCCGAGGAAGTTTAGAGATTAAAAGATAAAATGGTTCACAAAAAATTAACTCGTAAACAGCAACGTGCAATGTTCAGCAAACTACAAAAAGGCGATAGTGTAAGAACTCCCACTCTGCATGAAAGGGGAGTGTTTGCTGGAAAAACACGGAAAGGTTTTAAGATACTAACAACCAACGATAATGGCAGACCCTCAATAGTGATAACAAAACAAATGCCTGAACGTTTTAAAGTCGATGAAAGCATATAAATATAACCTTCACCTTCAAATATTTTAAGATGAAAAAACTTCCAATTATACTAATTCTCATCCTATCACTAGTAGGAGCAAGCGTAAGTGCTGATAATAATTACACCCGACTGGGAAAAACTCTTAATAGTGAGTTCAGTACAGGAATAGGATTCTTTAACACTGAACTGACAGGAGAAACAAGCAGGACAAAATCAATAAATAGTTTAGTAAACGCTCCACTAATAGCCGATCTGGATAATAATGGAGTGAATGAAATAATTGTTTTAGACGGTTCAACCTTTAGAATATACAATTCAGACTTACAATTACAAGCCACTTACCCGATTAATATTACACAGACAGGAGCTAGATATACCTATTTAATACAAGACATTGATAACGATAATTTTTTAGAAATAATCGTGATTAGGGATAGGGAAGCCAACGAGCAGGCAAACCTGGAAATAATTGAGTTTAACGGTACATCAATACATCAAGACATTAGACTAGACCTCGACCAAACAACAGGTATAGCACTAGAAAGCGAGTTTATGATAGCGTGCAGAACAGACAACGACTGCATAATAGTATTAACACCCAGCAGGGTAACGGTGGGGTTTCCAGGTCTGTCCGCATGGGGTTTTAACGCTACTAATATAAGCACCAGGCATGAAGTAGTAACAATAGGTCCAGGCAAAGCAGCTTGCGCACCAAAATTCAGAACTATGAGCGTAAGCGACCCAGATAATGACGGAGAAGAAGAGTTCACGTTTACATATATAGTAGCACAAAGCGGCAACGATCAAGTAGAAATTAAAACTCTGGGATTACAGGCAAATCTTAGTCCAATAATAGAAATGATTGGGGGCAAAGCAATATTCGACGCTCTAAGCGATACTACTTCTAATAAATGCACTGACCAATTAAGCAGCGCAGAAACATTATTTACGTCACCACTAGTATTTGATGCGGACGGTGTCTCTAGTAACGGACAAGAAGCAATATTTGCTGCTAATACCGATGCGGACGTATTTAAAATGTTTAGTTACGAATCAGTAGGGAGTACTTGGGTTTTTTTGGACGATTATCCCGAAGTATTTCAGGCGGACGGCACAATACTAAGCAACGTAATGTTATTTAATAGTTTTACAGATACGGGGAAAGTAGATTTTTGTGTGTTAGGTTTTGAAGAAGCAGATCAGCAGTTAGACTTATTATGCGCCAGTGAACAAACAAATGAGTTCATAGAAACAAACGAGTTCTTTTTTGATACGACAGGAAGGTTTAATGTAACATCAACTTATGGAAGTTACAGTATTTTAAGTCATAGCACGCAGCACACGACAGCAACAATAGACGGAAATAATCTTGACGAAGTACTATCTACTTACGGAATATTTGAACTGGATTATACGGGAGTTAATCATTTAGACATGATATGGGAAAGTCCCCAGGCAAATATAGCGATAATAAGTATAGACGCAGAAAAGGTTGGAAGAGAGGACTTAATCGGCAATACTAACACTAACCTTTGGTATTTTGACGACGGTTACACTACAAGCGGCGCAGGAATAGACAGCTATTCTATTAATCCATGTATCGATAATACATGGAAGATAAATACCAGTGTAGAAAATCGATTGACAGTTATCGACCCTGACGGTGACAGTGTTAGTGCGAGAAGCATATTATATTTTGGGGATAGTGATTCAACCGTAATACAGGACACAGGATGGGCTGCTAATTCCAGCAGTGGAACGACATTTACATTCAGTCATAAAGCCAATGTCACTAGAGGAACCAGCACATTAAGAATGATGGCGCAGGACACCAGCAACCCCACAGAAATAGAAATAATAGATATTACGTTCAGCGTGGGAGTTAATGGAGCAGTATTTAACGACTGCACAACAGATGTGACGGGATTATCTGTTAATGTCACACCGTCATTTAGTGACGATATACTTGACGCTAATAATAATATTCTTACAAGAAACCTTAGACTTGTTAATTCAGAATTTAATTTCGGTTTGACACTGGAAATAATTTATTGGATAATAACATTATTAGTGATAGGGGGAAGTTTCTTTTATGCGGTAGATGTTGGTGCAAGCGCAATACAAGCGACTATTGTAACAACAATGTTAGGTGTAGGAATGGTTATCTTGGGAACTTTGATGGGAATTATTAGTCTTGGGGTGATACTGTCGATGTTTGTAATATCAATCGCTATAATAAGTTTTGCGTTTAAAAATATGTTTATGGGAACTAGGGTCGATTAAACAATGGTAACGGACACTGTTGCTTTCGTATCAATAACCACTATTTTTGTGTTGTTAGGAGTAATGCTTCCGTTTATTAATGATACTTTTGGTTCAACAATAGGAAATACTGACGTGGAAGGATTTAAGGACGATTTAGGGCAGGCAGCCGATAACCCATTGGATGCTTTCTTTACGGTTACTACCAGCGTTCTGAAAATGTTTTTTTGGACTTTCGGAGCATTGCCTTTCTGGATAGATGCTTTCTTTACAATGTTTAGAATAATATTATTTGTCATAATAGTTAAGTGGGTAAGGGGTGTAAGTAGTTGAAAAAAGTATTATTATGGATGCTTGTAATGTCGTTAATAGTTCCATTTATCAATGCGCTTACTGAGGAAACAACTAACTTTGAGTGGACGGCAGACAACGATCAGGGAGGAGGATTATATCCAGGAATGGGATTCATAATATCGGACAATATCGAAGCACTGCACGGCGTCAAAATAAACAACACAGTTACTGGTGAATTTGTAGACATATACAACGCTTCAGACTTAGGCACAAACAACTACATTCATAGAGCAACAATAGTAGGACTGCACGCAAACTTCTCCCCCGCAGTAAGCAATCTCTCAGCAGGACAACTATACTATATAGTAGTTAGCGCACCTAGCGGGACAGTACATCAGGCTTATAGCTTAGTATGGACATCAGGATTTAGACCAGTACAAATGCAAAATATAAGCGGAACAGGTCAGTTTAACATAACGAATAGTGGAAGATTAGAAGGTTTTGGTACAAGCTGGGTAGACAGAACTTCATCAGACGAAAGCTACAACTTTGACGAATTTATTTTTAATTCGACAGTCGCAACCAGCAGTATAGATTTATTGTTTAGTAATAGTAGCAATCCTCTTAATTATAAAGATAGTTTTGGTGAAGGAGAACATTTTATCGGTTATATTAATTGGACAAATGATGCTGATGGTTTAGGTATTACTGATAGTGTTGGGTCGTGTAATATGACCATGTTTGGTGTTACTAAAGAACAACAGGGGGATTTTGATAACTTTACTTTGTGTGAGAGCGGCTGCAATTTTAGTGAACGACAAAAAGAATTTGATTTCCAGAAAACAACGGATGCTGTTCTTGACAGCGTACACTTTGATGGCTGCCATGAACAGACAGCTAGTGGGGATTTAGATGTCACGTTTAGTTGTGGAGGAGCGAGTGAGGTTAGGTCTATACCGTCAAGTGAAATGCCTTTATGTAATGGCGGCAATACTGATTTTGTCAGGGTTACTAGTGATGTGTGTATTGGGAGTAGATTCGTGAATATTAGTGTTAATACAACGGGAACTATACCGTTTTCGCAGCGTAAACGAATACTTAATTCTGCTGCTGATAGAGAATTTACTAAAGAATTAATGATTGATGGTGTTGATTTCTTTTTTAATGATTCTACTGGATTATGGTTTACTGATCACGTTCACGAAATTTACCTGCATGGTTCTTATACAATGCAGGGTAATTGTACTTATACAACTGATAGTGATTTGGATAATAGTGTTGAAGAATTAATAACTATTGTTAATGTACCGCCTAAAATTGATATAAATGAGGTTAATACTAGTTTGGGAATTACTGTTTTATTAAATAATGTTTTTATTGAGTATGCTGGTGGTGTCTGGAATTGGTTTATCAGTGTTAGTGACGACGATCTAAGTTTTGTTAATGTTACATGGTATAACCTTACTGGGGGGATAATGAAGAGTGTTGGGGGCAGTAATGTTAGTATGCTGGACCTGAATACTGTCGATCAGTTCTTTAGTGATTTTAGTTTTATGCCTTTTAATCTTACTGTGTTCGCAAATGACACTGATAATGCGAATACTACTGTGAGTATATTGTTTAATGTTACGGATGTTAGCGCACCTGTATTGACTGGTGTTGTTAATGATACAGTTGCTAATCTTACTAATTTTAGTTTTAGTCATACGATAACTGACGAGTTAGTATGGACTTATAATGTGTCATGTACTGACGGGTTCAGTTTTGAGCAAACCAGTATTAATAGTAATTCGTTCAATTATAATTTTAGTAGATTAATTAATAATACTTTGTCATGCACTATTGTTGCTTGCGACGGTCATACAGGAAAACTGACTGAACGGATTATCGGAGAAAGATTAACACCTAACAGTTTTAGTTTAGGAGTGCATGAAATTAATGTGAGTACTAGTATTATTAGTGTCGCTACTATACACTTCTTCGATAGAACACGGTTTACTATCAAGACGACAAACCCTGTTAAATCTGTATCGTTCACTTTAGGTAAGGATTGGGTTCGTGCTTATAGCCGATATGACGGACATTATGTTAATAGTAAGACTAAAGAATGGATTGATTTCGAGAGTAATGATTATATCGTGACAACTAAAGATAATACGATTACTGTAAATAGTGATGTGTTTATTGATACGTTTAGTTTTAATAGTATTGGTGAACTAAATTGTGTTACTGCCGCCCAGACTATTACTGGAACGTCTGACGCATCTGCTGGTGCTATAACTGTTAATATTTGTCCGAATGATAGTACCGCTAATGTTTTACTTATATGGTTGTATATGGCTATTGCTCTTGGTTTGTTTCTTATAGGTATTGTTTTCAGAATTTATATCTTAGGATTCTTTGGCGGTGCAATAGTAACATATTCATATTATATTCTTGTAGCGTGTAATGATTTCATGAGCGGACTTATAGGGTTTGCTGGTATTATTATGATCTTAGTATCATTGTTTAGGTGGTTAATAGACAGTTTCAGTGGGAAATCGTCACATTAATTATAATGCCTTATTCCCCAGATTACACTATTCCAGCCCTTTTTTCTATCAAAATCTAAGTTCTTTTTAATTTCGAGATCGTCTGATAAATACCTAGCTCCACAATTTAAACATTTAATTCCTATAATTATATTGTTATCTGGTTCTACTATTGCACAAAAACCTTTATTTTGGCAATAGGGATTTTTACATTTCATATTAACCCATAAACCCTTTAATAAAACTTAATGTTTTTATCGCTACCATTAATATTAGAAACAAAAAGATTGCTATACTGCCGTACATTATGTAATTGTTCTTCCAGTATTCCTCAAATAAGTCAAGAACTGGTTTCATAATTTTGTCTAAGTCAAGATTCATTCGAATACACCTGTATAATTTAATGTTTTAAATACTTCTAGTGTGTTATTATCCATCACTAAACTATATGTTACTGTTGCGTCAGCATGAGTTATGAAATACACCCAGAAAGTTAAGAAAAATAAACTTATTGTAATGATTAATATTAAAGTATTCTGTGTATTTATATCCATTTTTCCTGATGCTGATACTGTTGCTGTCCACTCATATATCCAGTCCTACTTGCTGGAATGCTTTGGTGACGTATAGTAAGTATAGTATCAAGAGTAGCGTGCCTATTGCTATTATCACGACGAGGAATAGTATTTTCTTTAATACATCGCTTAACTCTTTGCCTTTCATTACTCCCTCAATAACTTCACTTTTCTGGAATCTGCCTAGTACTGAGGGATTGAGTGCGAGTTCTACTTCGCTTATTCCTGATAGTTCTATTGTTTCCTTAATAGTGTCTACTGGTATCTTTCGTATGATTGGAAGGCAGCAGTCTTGATGGTAGTCTAAACAATATATTTTGCTGCTTACATTGTAATATTTTAGTTCGTCGTCTATTATGTAGACGCTTTTCTTGTATTCGAATGATTGTTTGGTGGCGAGTACTAGCATATCTGTATGGTGTCCGTTTCTTAATTCCATGTTTATTAGTAGTGTTTTGTCTGAGTAGAACCTGTCTTTGAATTTCCTAACCATTCCTTTTATTTTAGTATATGGTTTGGGGTTCTTATCTACTGATAGTTTTTTCTTGGAAATATTTGGTTGCAGTACTGACAGTGTCTTTTGTTTGGTTCTAGTTTGCTTATGCTTGAGTATTTGTTTAGGTGTTTTAGGCACTTTGGACATTGTGTCTGGTTTAGTTTCATTTTTCATTGTTTAGTTCTCTTCTTTTCTAGTTTATCTATTTTTTCTATTACATCTTTATTTATGAGGTTACTTATTGCTTGTAATAGTGTCGTGTTTGTCCAGAATATTATCCCCACTAGTCCTGATATGTATATGGGCGGTCTATCAAATAAGTAATAAAACGCTCCTGTTGCTATTAATGAAATAATTATAGCACTTATCGAATCTATTATATAACTTGCCTTGCGTGTTGGTTTATACCCCATTTATTTAGCTCCTACTAGTCCTTTGAATCCGTTCTGTATGCTTCCCATTATTCCTGTTTTGCTGTCTTGTTCTCGCTTACCAGCCACTAGTTCAACTTTCTCTATTCTTCCCTTTCCTTCCAGGCTTACCATTAATCTTTTCTTCTGTCTAGTTAGGGCTAAACATTCTGTGGGACATACTCTCATCATTACTAAAGTATCGACTGCTAATATATAATTAATTTCTATCTCATGCAATCGTGTATTAAAGTCTATTTTACTCATTCGAGTACCCATGTCTAGTTCGTCGTCGTCTAGTACTCGCATGGCTTCCCCTAGTTCTGTTGGTTGTTGTATAGGAGTGATTCCTCTATCTGTTGGTGCTACTTGCTGGTTAGTTTCAGATTGTTGTTGCGACTGGTTTATAGAAACTTTAATACCGTCAATAAGTAATGATTGTTTTATTAATGATTGTTTCATTGTGTCTGGAATGCTTTTATTAAGTGTTCTTGAACTTTAGTTCCTCGTTTTGTTAGTGTTATTATCTTTTTTCTCCCATGTGTCTTGATTGTGATTAGTTTTAAGTCTTGTAGTTTCTTTAAGAGTTTAATGATGTGGCTGAATGTCATTTTTGTTTTTAGAGCTATTTCTGATTTATACATGGGTTTGTTAAGGGAAATTAAGGTGAATATTTCACCCTTCTCTAAAATGTTCATTTTTCAGTAACCAGCTATCAGCTTCTGTTGTCTGCTGGTGCTGCTGCAGATGCTGCTCATAAAGCTTTTACTGGGACCCAGTATGCTTTTGCTTCGTGTCCGTCGTATGCTTTGCCTAACCTTTTGGTTTTGAATAGGTATTTTTTGCCTTTTATGAACTGCATTGTTTCGTCTACTGTTTTTAGTTTTTTGGTTTCTGTGTGTAAGGTTTCTATTTCTGTAAGAAAACGATCTAGTACGCTTCCTTCTGGTATGCTCTCTTGCGTTGCTTTGTCGCTGAATTTTATCCATGTGTGCAGCATTCCTGTTTTGCTGTCTTCTAATAGTTTGGTGTCGTTTGGCGTCATTGATATGTGATATTGTTCTTGTTTGTCGCCTTTTAGTTCGCTTTGTTCAAATGTTATGTCGGTTATTGTGCCTTCAAATTCTTCAATTCCTTCTGTTTTAGTTCGTTCTACCATTGTATTACCTCGTGGGATTATTCCCTTATTATAGAACCAGTACCATTCGTTTTCATTAATGTTTGGTACTAGCTGCTTAAACCCGTAATCTATTAGGGTCTTCATAAGAATATAGTTTGTAACACTTGTTTTTAAAGATTGTTGTTATTTAGAGGTAAGATTAGACTGATAATTCTTCCATTAATCGTAAATATTCCAGTTCTTCCTCACATTTCTTAATCTTATAATTCAATAATAAAATTAAAAGATAAAGTATAGGGACTATTGAGAAATAAATATAGATTAATATTATTAAATAAGTCATTCTATTATATTACAATCTTTAAGAAACTGTTCTCTGTTAAACTCTCGCTGTTCTTCTTCATTACTAGGAATTTTATTCTCTCTACAAATCTCATCTTTCACCATTGCTAATTCTTTATCCTCGTTCTCAAAGTAGTCTGCTAATCCATACCCGATATGTTTCGCTCCCATATTCTTTCCTGTTGTCATTTCAGCAAATATCAATACACCGTCAAGTTCTTTTTTAATGATTTCTGCTATTTGTTTGTAATCTTTTTTTGTTCATTTCATATTCCACCGTGTTCTTTTAAATGATTTAATCGCTGCTCTAAACTTGTTATTCTAAAGTCTAATATTATGTATTGGTTTCTTAGGAATGTTTGTTTAACTTTCATGTCTGTTATTAATCTTCTTATTTGTCGTTCTCTAACATTCATTTTAATCAAAAAATATCATTAAATCTACACCTATCAGAGAGATTACTGCTATTATCACATACCACCATGAATACGAATCTCTAACTGTTTCCATTATCATAAAAGTAAGTAATATTAAAAACCATATATTAAGTAAAATAATCCAAAATAGTTTTTTCTTCACTTCTTGTTTACTCATTTATTCCTCTTTGTTATGATTATTTTCTTTGCTTCTTGTACTTTTAGTATTATTTCTAGTTCTGATTGGAACTGATCGCATTCTTGGTTGTTGCCGTCACAACTCCCACAGCTTGTTGGGTTTGTCATATAAACCATTCCTTTATCGTTATATTGTCCGTTTGATTTGTACCATATACAAGAGTAATCTTTTTGTTCAGTCATTTTTCATCATAACCTTCAATTCTAATATCTGCTACATGAGAACCCCATCCTGCAAATACTTTCCATTCGTTAGTCCCTTCTTTTCTTTCTATCTCACACCCATTTACAAAACAAGATTCTAGTCTTTTCATAATTTCGTCCCAGTTTCCCTCAAAGATTTCTCCTTTATTTAATGGGTTAGCCCGTCCTACTTCTGTTAATGCTATCAACTTCATTTTTCTTTTATTCATTTATTCCTCTTAACTGTTTTATTAGCTCTCCACTTATAGGGTAACATTATAACAATACCCATACTCACCCCAAGAAAAAATGATAGCATTAATGTAAAATTTACTCTTATATATAATACTAGTAATTCACCAGTTAATAACATTAAGATATATACAAGACAAATATAAAATATGATATGCTTTTGTTTCATCTCTTCTCTTCTTCTCTATTCTTTTATAAATACTTATACTCTAGTATATACTATACTATAAACTATATTATAAAGTATATACATACTCCAATACCAACTAACTTATATATAAATAATATAT
>SDBU01003749.1_pt1 | contig 19168 bp, 15 predicted proteins | sample 2277071 | NCBI WGS metagenome assembly SDBU01 (sample SAMN10397929, study PRJNA504765) | marine sediment metagenome | isolation source: marine sediment core GS08_GC12, 126 cmbsf | place: Arctic Ocean: Gakkel Ridge, Loki's castle | collected 2008 | reverse complement strand
AAATCAAGGGCTCACTTTAGCGGGCGCCAAGAGGCGGATTGAAGAAGAGTTCAGCCTGAAAACTCCTGTCTCCGTCCATCCCGATCGTTTGAAAAAAGTCCTCTTTCAAGTCCGCGAACAGCTCAAAGAAATTGCCTCCTCTCTCAATACGGACTGACCCTCTCAATCTTTATCGGTTCATGATGAAGGAAGTCAATAGACAGATTTTCGAATGGCTTGCCAGTTTGAACCCCCATACTGTATAATGGCTATCTTTCAGTCGGGACGTGGCGCAGCCTGGTAGCGCACACGCTTGGGGTGCGTGGGGTCGGCGGTTCAAATCCGCCCGTCCCGACCATTTTTTATCTGGCAAAGGGAGAAAGGAGCTATGGAGAAATTAGAAGCATCGCCGTTCAAACTCAATGGGACGATCGCTTATCAGGATGGAGCGGTCGTCAGCCGTGAAATACTGCGAAAGAAAACAGGCACCGTCACCGTGTTCGCCTTTGACAAAGGCCAGGGCCTCAGTGAGCATACGGCTCCTTTTGACGCGACTGTCCTCTGTCTGGATGGAGAACTGGAAGCGACTATCGACGGAACTCCCATGAAGGTTCAAGTGGGCGAAATGCTTATCATGCCGGCCGATAAACCTCATTCCATTAAAGCTGTAGAGAAATTTAAAATGCTCCTCATCATGATCCGCACTTGAGTCATACAAAGACCGAATGAATAACCGTGAGAATAAAACCCCCATCCTCCTTTTAACTAATGATGACGGATTCTACTCAGAAGGAATTGAAGCGCTCTTCAGCCGCCTTGGCGACCTTGGACAGATATTCATCGTCGCTCCTGATCAAGAACAGAGTGCCACATCACTCTCCCTGACTTTGCATCACCCTTTACGTATCAAAACCATCAAGCCCAATATTTTCGCCGTCAGTGGGACTCCGGCCGACTGCATCTACATGGCTGTCCAAAAAATCCTGCCGAGAAAGCCCGATTTGATCATTTCCGGAATCAACCACGGCCCCAATCTTGGACAACAGGACATTTCTTATTCCGGAACCGTGGCCGGAGCAAATCAGGGAACTTTTCTCCAGATCCCTTCCATGGCCGTATCTCTTATGCCAGACATCACAGGTCATTTTGACTTTGAATCTGCCGCTGACTTCACCTACAAAATGGCACATCACATCTTAAAAGAAGGCCTCCCTCAAGGAATTACGATAAATATCAACATCCCGCCCCCTCCTGTCAAGGGGATAAAATTGGCAAAACTGGGGCAGAAACGGTACAATCCTGAAATCGTTGTCAAAAAAGATCCAAGGAACAGGACATATTACTGGATCGGAACCGGCCAGCCTAAAGAAATCGGAGATAAAGACAGTGATGTTTTTGTGTTCAAAGAAGGTTTTCTGACAATAACCCCTCTTCACGCAGACAGCACAGACTATACCGCAATGAAATCACAGGCCCTCAAAGATATAATATCCCAGGTTGGTCATGAAACTTTTTAAAAAGCTTCACAGCTCAGGATGTCAGCAAATGGAAATTTGGGAAAAGGATGAGAAATATGTTGCTTGTTCAAAAAAGGTCTTTCCTATAAATTTAATTAAATTCACAGAATAATAGGATTGTATACATCTCCAGATAAATGAAAGAAAAAATCGGACTTTTTTTTAAAGGCATCGGCATGGGTGCTGCTAATGTTATCCCCGGTGTCTCAGGCGGAACTATAGCGCTTATTACAGGTATATTCGAAAAACTTATCCATAGTATTAAGTCGTTTAATTTAACTGCGATACGATTGCTGTTTACCGGAAATTTCAAGGACTTTGCCTCACATGTCAATTTAGGCTTTCTGGTGGCCGTACTCTCTGGAGTGGCAGTGAGTATTATTTCATTTGCCAAATTGTTCGGTTTCTTATTTACCAATTTCCCGATTTACATTTGGGCTTATTTCTTTGGTCTGATCCTAGCTTCGGTCTATTTTGTGGGCAGAACCATCGATAAATGGTCGGTCTTTACAATCACTATGTTTGTATTGGGGACTGCTGTAGCTATAGGGATTACTATCTTGAAACCAGCGTCAGAAAACAGCTCCTTTCTTTACCTGATCGTTTGTGGAGTTATAGCTGCCTGCAGCATGATCTTGCCCGGATTGTCCGGATCATTTGTGCTTATCCTGTTGGGGAATTATGAGTTGGTGATGATTAATGCCGTAAACGAAAGAAACATTATGGTTCTCCTTCCGGTCGTGATTGGAGCCGGTTTCGGGATTCTGGCCTTTTCTTATTTGCTGTCATGGATTTTTAAAAAATTCAAAGACCTGACCATTGCCCTTTTAACCGGATTTATTTTAGGCTCTCTTGGTATTTTGTGGCCCTGGAAACATTCATTCAATAATGCCGGTCAGCTGCTGCCTGTAAACAAATTTGGCGCTTTCATCGATTCCAATGGAGTCATTCTCGAACATGCAAAACCATTCAGTTATCAGCAAATCTTACCCGACAATTTCAATTCTGTAGTTTTCTGGGCGATCGGATTAGTTCTAATTGGCATAGTTTCAATCTGGATTGTGGAAAAAATTGCAAAAAGAAAAGGAGAGTAGGTTTTTGGTTTGTTTCCCTTTCTGTCACAGATGTCTTCTCAACTAAAAATAAAAAAAATCCAACGGGCGCTAGACCATCTCTCCCCCCATGAATCCCACTGCACACTCTGCCCGCATGAATGCGGTGCAGATCGAAAAAATGGGGAGATGGGATTTTGCGAAAGTGGTGTGAATGCAAAACTCTCCCATGCTGGTCTTCATTTTGGTGAAGAGCCTGTTTTCAGCGGACATCAAGATTGTTTAGCTGGCTCGGGAACAATCTTTTTTTCAGGATGTAATCTCAAGTGCCTGTTTTGTCAGAACTATCAGTTGAGCTGGTACAATCAGGGTAAATATTTGAGTCCTGCTGAACTTGCAGATTCCATGTTGACGCTTCAAGAGCAAGGTGCCTTGAACATCAACCTTGTTTCCCCCATGCATTTCCTCATTCCTATCCTACGCGGATTAGAGTTGGCTTATGAACAAGGCCTTCACATCCCGGTTGTTTACAACACCAATGCCTATGAAAAAGTTCAGACCCTCAATCTTCTCGAAGGCATCATCGATGTTTATTTGCCCGACCTTAAATTTTTCTCCTCACATGCGGCTCGAACATATTCTAATAGACCGGACTATTTTCAGTACGCCAGCCTCGCGATTAAAGAAATGTTAAGACAAAAACCTCATCTAAGATGTGACAAGAAAGATATCGCTCAAGAAGGCCTCATCATAAGACATCTATTTCTTCCGGGAATGTTCATGGACTCTTTAAATATCATTGATTGGATCGCCGAAAACGTTTCTCTCTCGATAGGTTTAAGTCTGATGAGTCAATACGTTCCCTGTTTTCGTGCGCCAAAGTCAATCCAAGGAGTGCTGTCCTCTAAGGATTACAGGAACGGCGTTGAACATGCACAAAATTTGGGATTTAAGACCCTCTTTATACAACCTCATCTCTTTGAGAGTGATGAACATCTCACTCCGGATTTTAACAAAAAAAAGCCTTTCAAATGGAAATAAGAACATAAGATAATAAGGGGTCAAGGGGTCAGGGATTCGAGGGGTCGAGTGACCCCCAATTGTCATCGCGAGGCCTGTAAAGGCCGTGGCGATCTAATGAATAAAAGGATGAGATTGCTCGTTGCCATCGCAATGACGGAGGGTGCTCGCAATAACAGGTATCGCCAGTTATTATGAATTATTTAGGATAAAATTTTTGAGGAAGTTCAGATTCAGGCACACCCAATTCTTTCGCCAGCTCTCTCAGCTTTGCTTGAATGATTTCGACATTTTCAGGTCCCATTCGCAGAAAGTGTTTTTGAGCAGGATTTAGGCTTTCTAATCTTGGATCGACTATTTTATAGGAGATTACATCTCTTGCCACTTCAATATTCTGGTCAAGCACAGGGACCTTGAGCAGTTCGGCAATAGCCAAAATGAGTGTTTTCATGAAAACTTTGTCAGGATATCCAAGTTCCCTATAGGCCTCCTGAAGGGTGGGATTGAGCAGCCAATAAAGCTTGACAGTAAGCTTTACATTGAGAGAAGAAAAAACATCGGCCACTACATTATACCGTTTATAAGAAGCAGGATCGATCAAGACAATCCCGTCTCTGACGACGACATCAAAATTGTCAGCCGGCTTAAAAAAGTCGATATGAGAACGGGGCGTTTCTCCATTGGATATGTTGTCGACAGCCGCAACTAATTTCCTTATCAAATTTTTAGACTTCAGCCATTGGCTTAAAGCTGTATGAGATGACAGTTCAGTACCCCGAGTCCTGACAACATCATCACTTTGATCGAGGTTCAGCTGGAGGGGTTCCGGAATTTGGATGTCTTCCTCAACCGTTTCTTCTTTAATGGGAATCTCTTGTTTTATTTCGACGGGATCCATGGGCTCATCCGGTTTTTTCTTCAAGACTAAAAAATAAAAGGCAATGATGACAACGAAAGCAAAAAAGGCTATAACCGTGATAACAACTTTCTTTTTTTCATCCATAGTAATGCCTCCTTCTTATTCTATAATTTTTTTTATTGTAATATTTCCATTTTTTGTTGTCACGGAAATCCACGTATCCCCCTCCATAAGCTCAACAGAACTCTTATTCAACTCAGAGGAATTTTCCGGAGAAAACTCATTAATAATTTTTCCATTCGGCGCAAACATCTCCAATCTTGCACTCACTTCCGGTTGGAGAAAAAGGGTAATCTGGCCTTGGGTTGTAGAAAGGATAATTTCATCCTCTTTCCTCAGATCAAATAAACGGACTTCCACATTTCCTTTTTCCACAGAAACATGAAGTGAGCCGGAATAATTCTCCACAAAAACATCTCCCGTTTGCGTCTCGGCATAAACCTCCCCATAGAGGTCTGCAATGACAATATCCCCTCTTCTATTAATTATTCCCTTTAATATGACGGCCTCAGGCACTCTGATAAAATAATCAACGATATTTGAGGCATCTTCTGCCGGAGCCGGAATAGTCTGGATTTTTATAAAGTTCTCAAATGAATCGATGTCTATTTTGGGAATGTAGTTGTTAAAATTCAGAATACGCAGTCGTCTTTCCCGCGTATGGGGGAGTCTCCTTTCGGCATACACTTCACATTCATCTTCCTCCCAACCGGTAATTTCTATATTGCCGGCCATGTTTTGCATGGAGAGAGTTCCTCCCGGAGGAAAGGGGAAAAACCGCTGAAATTCCTCAAAAGGCTTAAACGCTGTCGAACCAGGGTAGTCATAAATGGCAATTATACAGGAACCAAGAAACCCTAAACACAAGGAAAGAAATAGAATGCTCTTTAGCCTCTTCTTCATGCTTTTATACAGTTTATTATACGACAAATAGGCTTCCGAGTTCCAATTTAAGTTTTTTGATGTTTTTCCTTTTTTTCTTGAAACAAAGAATAATATTTGTCATATTATATTTTTAGAATTTTTAGCTGGTCCCACTCTAGGAGGTTAATATGGGCGGTCTTTTTGGAGTCATTGCCAAAGAAGATTGTGTCAACGATCTTTTTTACGGAACAGATTACCACTCTCATCTTGGAACAAAACGCGGAGGGCTTGCCGTTACACATTCGGACACATTTTTCCGCTTTATACACAATATTGAAAATGCTCAATTCAGATCGAAATTTGAAGATGACATCCTCAAAATGCATGGAAATAAAGGGATTGGCGTCATTAGTGACTACGAAGACCAGCCCATTCTCATCCGGTCACATCTGGGCAACTACAGTATTGTTACAGTAGGTGTCGTCCAGAATGCAGACGCGATCGTCCAAAAAGCTTTTGGAAAAGGGGCCGTTCATTTTTCAGAAATGAGTGGTGGTGAAGTAAATCCTACAGAACTTATCGCCGCAATCATCAATCAAGAATCCACATTTGAGGATGGGATTCGAAGTGCACAAGAAAAAATAGAAGGTTCATGTTCTCTTCTTCTACTTACGGATAAAGGAATCTATGCAGCCAGAGACAAAGTCGGAAGAACCCCTATCATTATAGGAAAAAAACCCGGCAGTTATGCAGCCACACTTGAAACGTGTGCCTTCCCCAACCTTGGATACGAAATCACAAAATTCTTGGGACCGGGTGAAACCGTACTGATCACAGAAGACGGAGTCGAGCAGAAGATCCCTCCAGGCCCGACACTACAGATCTGCAGCTTTCTGTGGGTATATTATGGATATCCCGCCTCGAGTTACGAAGGCATCAATACCGAAAAAGTGAGATACACTTGTGGTGCTTTTCTCGCACAGAACGATGACTTAGACGTGGATCTCGTCGCCGGAATCCCTGATTCCGGTACCGGCCATGGCCTCGGATATGCCGCTGAAGCCGGGATTCCCTTTAAACGACCCTTCGTCAAGTACACTCCAACCTGGCCGCGGAGTTTCATGCCGCAGGATCAGAACATCCGTGACATAGTTGCGAGAATGAAACTTATCCCCATCCGAGAGATTATTGATGGACAAAGACTGCTTTTTTGTGAAGATTCCATTGTCAGAGGAACACAGCTCCAGGACACCGTCCAGAGGCTTTACAATTTCGGAGCGACTGAAATTCATATGAGGCCAGCCTGTCCACCTCTGACCTATGGGTGCAAATTTCTAAATTTCTCCCGGTCAAAATCTGAACTAGATCTGGCCGCAAGAAAAGCGATAAAAGCTCTGGAAGGAGATAGTGGAAAGGACTTGGAATTGTATTCTCAATCAGGAACGGAACAGTACGAAAACATGGTCAAAAATATTGCAGAACGGCTCAAACTGACCACACTCAAATACCAGAAGCTTGAAAATCTGGTGAAAGCGATAGGGCTTCCCAAGAATAAATTGTGCACCTACTGCTGGGACGGCGCTGAAATTACCTGAATAATTCATAAAAAATATCGACTCGTGAATTATCCAGTAAATATAGGCTTTATTGACGTTTTTTACTCTTTTTTATCTTTGCATAAGCAGCCGGACTCAAACAGTCTTCGGCGGAATCACACCAGTTTGCACATCCAAAATCCTTCTTCAGCATTTCTTCGTCTTTTTCGATATGCTTCCCACAATTTGGGCAGCTCCTTGATACATCATCGAAAAAAAATTCTACAGGATATTTACAAAAGGGACATGACCGTTCGGAAATAGCATCCTCAATTTTTTTTCTGGAAAGATCTTGCCCTGGACATTTATTGAATACCATAGGATTTACTCCTGCATTTTTTCAGCCAGTTCCAATCTCTCGCCGATGGGAGGGTGTGAATAATAGAGAATTTTGACCCACCGCTGTGGATAGGCATTTGAAAGGTTTCTATTGGCGATTCCCGCAAGTGCAGAGGAAAAGGCCTCCCTGTTTTTTGAAATATTCAAGGCATATCGGTCTGCCTGTCTTTCAAAATAACGGCTTACGACCTGGCTGAGCGGACCAAACAGAAATCCGGAGATTCCACTCACCAAAATAATAAAATACGGGAAGAGGGTGAGATTCCACTGCGGCGAGGAGAGGAATTGGGGGAAGAAAAATCGCATAATCATGTGGACAATAAAGAAGACAATGAACTGCTGGACAGTTCCAAGAGCCACTCCCTTCCAGATATGACGGTGTTTGTAGTGGCCAACCTCATGAGCCAGAATAGTTGTCACTTCTTGAACATTCATGTTGTCCATCAAATTATCTCCAAGCACAACCCGACGTGTCCTTCCCAATCCGGCTAGAAAGGCATTTTCCTTTTTTGTCTGGCGGCTCATGTCTTCTTTAAAAAAACCGCTGCTCTTAAGCCCACCCTGATTAAGGATCTTCTCGAGAGCATCTGTTAGTTCCCTATCTTCCACTGGAGTGTATTTGTTGAAGATCGGCAGAATGACAACTGGAAAGATTGTCGCCAAAACTACGCTGAAGAGGGCCATTCCCAATCCGGCGGCCAGCCACCAGTATTGAGGAAGCACATCCCAGATCCAGAACAGTAATCCTAGAACGATCCATATAAGTACAAGCCCAACAAAAAAGGACTTTGTTTTCTCCCAAAACCAGCTTTTTATGGTGTGATTAGAGAAATTCCATTTGTGTTCATGAGTGTACTCGCTGTAAAAGCTGAGGGGCAGAGAAATGAAAAACACACAGAACTGGAAAACAGCAATGTAGAAAATATATGTTAGGACAAGCGGTCCTCCCAGAGGACCTTGAGAGAGAAAAGCACTGAATCCGGAGTAATAAAAGAGCAGAAGAATGGCCAGCGATAACAGAGTCCCGGCTAAACCCAAAAGTCTGTTTTCTTTTTCATAACACTTCGCCTGCTCCTGCTTATCCTTATCCAGAAGTGGATGTATTTCTCTCATGTTTTAGCTTTCCTTTAGGTCTCCCCTATTATAACTAAGAATGCCCTCCGGAAAAAGCCAAAGAGGGATTAAAGTTTTGATGCAAAGGATTCGAGGGCGCTTGATCCCTAGAATCCTTAGGTGTGAAATATAGTTCTATATTGCCTTTTAGTGATGGGACAGGTAAACTTTCCTTTAATCCTCCTAAATAATTTAGCAATGGAATACTGGAACATTCTTCTCCTCTTCGGGATGGGTATCGTCGTGGGCTTTATCAACGTCAATGCCGGGGGAGGATCAAGCCTGACACTCCCCATACTCATATTCCTGGGATTGGACGGTGTTTTGGCCAATGGAACCAACCGTGTAGCCATAGTTGTTCAAAACTTATTTGCGGTGGCCTCATTCCGAAAAAGGGAATTCCATGATTTTCAGCTCAGTGGAAAGCTTTCTCTTCTCACATTACCGGGAGCTGTTATCGGGGCCATCCTCGCCACAAAGATCAGCGGCATTCTGTTCGAACGGATACTGGGAGTGGTGTTGATCTTTATCGTTATATCTATGTTTTTCTCCCGCTCCTATGCCAAAGTCAACAGAAATCAAGAGAAACATTCAAACTGGTTGATCTACCCTGCACTCTTCGGAATTGGATTCTATGGTGGTTTCCTTCAGTTGGGTGTTGGGTTCCTATTTATGGCAGCATTATTCCATCTACTTAAGTTGGATTTAATCCGTGTCAATATGCATAAAGTCTTTATTGTCTTGATCTATACAATCCCCACACTCGGGATTTTTATTGTGACCGGGAATGTCAACTGGAAGTTTGGACTCTCTCTTGCTGCAGGAAGCAGTATTGGAGCCTGGTTCGGAGCTCGCGCCTCAGTAAAGGGTGGAGAAAAACTGATCCGGATTGTCCTGGCTGCCGCTATTCTTGTGATGGCCCTAAAACTCTTTAACCTTTTTTAGGAGCTTATTGAGTTGGTGGAGGCTGTTGAGGACATTCGTTCCGAGGTTTATTCTCAGTACACGTCTATCTCTTTTTTTTAGAGACTGAAAGTCACCTAAAGCCTGAGCCTGAATCAGAGAGCCAAAAGAATACTCCGTTTCGGGAACCTGCAGGTCAAATTCCGGTTCATCGATTAGCTGAAGAAACAAGCCCGTGTTGGATCCTCCTTTATGAAGCTGACCCGTTGAATGTAGAAACCGGGGACCAAATCCAAACGTACTCGCCAACTGAGTCCCTCTTATGAGCGCCAATCTAAGTCTTTGCACAGCCTCCCTGATTTCAGAAAAAGGAGGAAGAAAGGCCTGGATACACACATAATCGCCAAGCTGACCGAAAGACAGCCAGTTAGAAAACTTTTCAGGCAGGGCTGCATCGTTTATCCGGAATGTTTCCAACTCCCCTTCCCTTTGCCGAATTTCTCTACTCATTCTTAAAACTTTTCGAGTTAAATCCTTGGCCCATTGAACATCCGGTTGATCAAAGGGATGGATTCCAATCACCGACCCCGCCAGAGCGACGGCCACTTCCCAACGGAATATTTCCTGGCCGAGCTCATATTTATCTTTGAGATAAATTCTTATTGAGGGGAACCCTAGCTGCTCTATGCGCTTCATGTAGGTTTCAAGTTCACTATTTTCATCGGCATCCAAAAAAAACGCAGCAAAATACCGGTCCTTCCCATAGTTTTCGGGAGGAATTCGTGGTTCGCTGACCACGGGTACAATTCCTCGATTGTTCTTTCCCGTACTTTCAGCCACCAGCTGTTCCAGCCAGTCAGAGAACTGTTTCAAAGACTCGGATGTCAAAATGGTCAATTTGTCACGTTCAGGGTACAATTCCCCTAAAAACGCCCCTAAAAACAAACAGGACGCCTTTTCCTCAAACTCATCTTCTTCAGTGCAGCTCTCCCGAGCAAATTTTGCCTGTTCTAGAAATCTCGACACATCCATTCCTATAATGGAAGCAGGAAGAAGTCCAAAATCAGAAAGAGCGGAAAACCGGCCTCCAACGTCCTTTGGAGCATAAAATACTCTTCGAAATCCTCTCTCCAAGGCCAGTTTTTCGAGCGGCGTGCCCGGATCGGTTATGGCAACAAAATGATGGCCGGGCAGCTTGGTTTGAGAGCCTATTTTTTCCCAGAAATAATAGAACAAAAACATTGTTTCGATGGTTGTGCCTGACTTGCTGGAAATGATAAAGAAAGATTTGTCGATATCAATTTTTTTTTCAACAGCATTGACCGCAGCCGGATGTGTGCTGTCAATAACAATAAGTTCCGGATAACCCGCAGCACTTCCGAAAACCTCCCGATAAACTTCCGGAGCCAAACTTGAACCCCCCATACCACACAGCACAACATGGGAATAGGATTCAGCTTTTACATCATCACGGAAGGATTGAAAATCATCCAGTTTTCCGAGCATATCCTCGGGTAAGTTCACCCAACCGAGGCGATCGATTATTTCATCCCTTGGAGATGACAGCCAAAGAGATGAATCTTTTGCCTTTAGTCTATCGATAACGTTTTCTTTCTGCCATAAGGCCAATCTTTTTTTGACTTTATCTTGAAATCCCTGAAAATTAAAAACGATACTTTTCATTTTTTGAAGTTCTTTTTTTATCTCTTCAAAGATTCTCTGACATAATTCAAAGCCGCTCCCTCTAAAAGATATAACCTCTGTCTATCAGACACCTCCAACAAAGTGATCATTCTCTTTCCCTCTATATCAACTGGAATTTCGACATCACCTCGTGTTATACGCTCTCGCACATCGGGAAACATCACTTGAGTACCGGCCCGGATGGCATCATAATCACCAGGATTCATAAACGTGAGCGGCAAAATACCGAAATTACAGAGATTGGCCTTATGGATCCGGGCAAAACTTTTCACGATCTTAGCCCGGACACCCAGAAATCGCGGCGCTAAGGCTGCATGCTCACGGCTTGAGCCCTGACCGTAATTCTCGCCTCCAACCACAACAGCACTGCCTGCATCTTTGCATTTCTTGTGAAATTCAGGATCGACCGAAAAAAATACATACTCACTGATGGCCGTGATATTGGATCTTAGGGGAAGAATTTTATTCCCTGCAGGCATAATTATATCTGTTGATACATTATCTCCAACCTTTAATACAATCCGGGCGGAAAGCATCTCCTCCAAGGCATCCAGTTCGGGAAACGGTTTGATGTTTGGACCTCGTATGATCTTTACCTTCTTTTTTTGATCCTTCCCCAAAGGGCCAATCAGACAGGCTTTGTCTACGGTGTAGTGTTTTGGCTCTTGAATAATCGGATAGTCCATCTCCTTACCCAGATCACGAGGATCTGTGATTTCTCCTCTGAGTGCGGCGGCGGCGGCCGTCTCTGGAGAACACAGATAAACCTGATCGCCCTCTGTCCCGGAACGTCCGGGAAAGTTCCTGGGAACCGTCCGCAGACTGATCTGTCCGGTTCCAGGTGCCTGCCCCATACCAATACAGCCCAGACAGCCAGGTTCACTGATTCTTGCACCCGCATGAACGAGTGCCAGTATTCCGCCGTGGTCCATCACATTCTCCAGAATATGCCGGCTGCCGGGATTGACGTGCATGGTCGTATCAAGATAAACCATGCGACCCTCCAGAATCTTAGCCACCACCATTAAATCGCGGAATCCGGAGTTGGCACTGCTTCCGACTATGACCTGATCGACTTTTTTCCCCGCGACATCCTTTACAAGAACTACTTTTCCCGGTGAAGAAGGAAGGGCAATTAAAGGTTCCAGGGTAGACAGATCCATTTCTTCATTCTCATCATACTTCGCATCATCATCGGCAAAAAGTTCAATCCAGACATCTTCACGTCCATGAGCCTTAAGATATTTTTTTGTGATCTCATCGGAGGGAAACACAGATGTAGTTGCGCCTAATTCGGCACCCATATTGCCGATAACCATCCGGTCCGATGCCCTCAAAGTTTTGACTCCGGGCCCATAATACTCAATTATTTTTCCTACTCCACCTTGGACATCATACCGGCGGAGCATTTCCAAAATCACATCTTTGGCACTCACCCAAGGAGGAAGCTCTCCGGTGAGTTTTATTCCAAGTATCTTTGGACAGGGAAAACAGTAGGGTTGGCCGGCCATGGCCATAGCCACATCCAGCCCCCCGGCACCAATAGCCAACATGGACACACCCGCTGCTCCAGGCGTGTGGCTGTCCGAACCCAAAAGAGTTTTTCCCGGAGCCCCAAACCGCTCCAGATGAACTTGGTGTGATACGCCGTTACCCGGCCGGCTGAAATGAATCCCGAAACGTTCAGAAGCAGTCTGAAGGAAGCGGTGATCATCGGCATTTTTGTTATCTGTCTGCAGGAGATTGTGGTCCACATACTGGACCGAAAGCTCTGTTTGAACTTCGTCCAGCCCTAAAGCTTCAAACTCCAGCATAGCCATTGTCCCTGTGGCATCCTGCATCAAAGTTTGATCTATGGAAATGCAGATATCCTTTCCCGGAATCAATTCCCCATGAACCAGATGAGCTTCGAGTATTTTATGTGCAAGGTTCATTTCACACTCCTTGATTCTCCTTAACCTTGACTTGTAAATCTATGAAATTTATAGTAAAGCAAATAACCATAAAAAACAAATTTAATGGAGGATCATTTGATCCATACATTCGATGCGGTAATAGTTGGGGCCGGTGGAGCGGGGCTATATGCCGCCCTGGAAGCCAGCCAAACAGCCAATACAGCCGTCATTTCCAAGCTCTATCCGGTTCGGTCTCACACCGGAGCCGCTCAGGGTGGAATCAGCGCTTCTCTCGGCAACATAGAAGAGGACAAACCCGAATGGCACGCCTTCGATACGGTGAAGGGAGGAGACTATCTGACCGACCAGAACGCCGCTTTGATTCTCGCAGAAGAGGCAATCCAGGCTGTCTATGATTTAGAAAACCGGGGCCTGCCCTTCAACCGCACTCCAGAAGGCCTTATTGATCAGAGGCGTTTTGGCGGACACACGCGAAACTTTGGTGAATCAGCCGTACGGAGAGCCTGCTATGCCGCCGACCGGACAGGGCATATGATCCTTCAGACACTCTACCAGCAGTGCATAAAAAACAACGTCACTTTTTTTGATGAATTCCACATTATCGATGTCCTTCTTGATAGACAACGATGTTTTGGAGTTGTAGCCCTTGAACTGCGGACGGGTGAAATCCATATATTCCACTCCAAGGCCGTGCTTTTTGCTACAGGAGGTACGGGACGGATGTTCCGGATCACATCCAATGCCTATGCCAATACCGGAGACGGGCCGGCCCTCTTACTGAGAAGAGGAGTGCCGCTGGAAGACATGGAATTCTATCAATTTCATCCTACAGGGCTCCGAGGCATGGGGATTCTCATCACTGAGGGCGTCCGGGGAGAGGGAGGTATCCTTCGGAACAGGGACGGTGAGCGTTTTATGGAGCGGTACACCCCCACTCTACTCGACCTGGCTCCAAGGGATATAGTGTCTCGCTCCATCGTACAAGAAATAAGAGAGGGCCGAGGGATAAAGGGTGACAGGACAAGCGAAGACTATGTCCATCTCGACGCCACTCATTTAGGGAAAGATGTCATTGAGGCCAAACTTCCGGATATAGCAGATTTCTGCCGAACATATTTAGGGATCGATCCGGCAGATAGCCCCATTCCCGTTCAGCCGACTGCCCACTATGCCATGGGAGGCATTCCGACCGACATCCACGGGAGAGTGCTGAAGAATGGAGAGGGGGATTTGTATGAAGGTCTATATGCGGCGGGTGAATGCGCCTGTGTCTCAGTTCATGGTGCCAACCGGTTGGGAACAAACAGCCTTGTCGATCTGATCGTTTTTGGACGGCGGGCCGGTCAAAATATTGCACAATTTGTCCATGGATCAGACAGTATCCCAATAAACCAAGATTTGACGAAATCTTATCAGAAGCGGATATTATTAAAAGCAGATGGCCAATCAGGCCCAAACCCGGAAGACATACGGCTCGAACTCCAAAATCTCATGATGGAAAAAATCGGAATCTACAGAAATGAACAAGATATGAAGGGGGCCTTGGAGAGAATAAAGGAACTGCGTCAGGACTATTCCCAGGTTAAAATTCCTCATGACACCAACGCCTTCAACACACATCTTCTAGATATAATGGAATTGGGAAATCTTCTGGACCTTGCCTATATCACATCGTTTTCGGCACTCAATAGAAAGGAGAGCCGGGGGGCTCATTCCAGAGAAGACTATCCAAAACGTAACGATGACGAATGGCTCAGGCACACTTTGGTCTGGTTAGAGAAAGACAACATCAAAATTGGCTACAAAACGGTGGATATATCCCGGTGGAAACCCAAACCGAGGAAATATTGACATGAGGTACACATGAGAATTACACTCGAAATTCAAAGATATGATCCTCAAAAAGATACGAAACCTTTTTTTGAAAAATACGACATCGAAATTAGTCCTGATGATCGACTTCTCGATGCCTTGATGAAGGTCAAACAAGATATTGATTCAACACTTGGATTCCGAAAGAGCTGTGCGCATGGTGTCTGCGGATCAGATGCCATGGTGATCAACGGTTTCGAACGACTGGCCTGCAAGACTCTCATCAAAGATGTTATCAACCAGGATGGTTCTCCCATAAAAATCGAACCACTCCAGACGCTCCCCATCCAGAAGGATTTAATGGTTGACCAAACTCGATTCTTTAAACATTACCGCCATGTTAAACCTTATTTTGTCACTAAAGAATCGGCCAACGAAAAAGAGCGGATTCAATCTCAAGAGGAAAGGGAACTCTTCGATGATGGCACAAAATGCATCCTCTGTGCGGCCTGCTATTCGGCCTGCCCGGTTGTTAGGGGAATCAATCCCAGCTTCCTGGGTCCGGCATCAATCGTTCAAGCAGAACGTTTCATCGATGACAGCCGGGATGAAGGGTTTGAAGAAAGGGTTCCTGTGCTGGATTTTACTGACGGAATCTGGCCCTGCCAGAATTTTTATCAATGCACGCGCGTCTGTCCACGGCACATAAAAATCACTCAACTGATCAACAAGACCAAGGAAAAAATCGTCAAATACCGCAGTTCACGAGGAGAAAAAGTCCACGATTTAAAATCATAACCTTTAGGATCACTGGGTTTTCTTTGTCTCATTTTCAGGAGGATTGAGGATAAAACAAAAAAGACATAACGACGGCCAATACCAATAATTTTTTCATGGCTTCTTCTCTTTTTTTTAGTGTTAGTATCCGGGCTGTATCGTAAGTTGGATATACGAGCCCTTCATGGGTCGGTCAAAGGGATGGACATAGTTGACACCAAGAATCATGTAGCCTAAAACATTCATGCGTAAACCCACTCCCGCACTGGAGACAGGCTTCCGAATTCCTCCATTAAACCAGGGTGCCTCCTCATTCGACCAGGCCAATCCAATGTCATAAAAAGCCGTAAATTCCAGAGGGAGTGCGCCGTAATAGCCTTGTCCGATTCCCAACACTCTAAGAAGAGGGAATCTCAATTCAATGTTAGCTACCATCAGTTTACTTCCAAACAGACGGTCAAAAGCGAAAGAATCCTCTCCTCCACCTTCTACTTCTTCGATGCTGAAAGAACCATAGTTATAACCTCGCACAATACTCTCATAACCGAGGAATAGCGGATAGAGACGACCGTCATCTGCACCCGATCCATAGCGTCCATAATGGAGAAACCGGAAGGCCAAGGTGAAAGGACGGACAAGCATAATGTATTTTCGATAATCAGCCAGAATATTGGTGAAAGAAATGGATCCCACATATGGAGCCATCTCGAATCTGTAGCTCTGTCCCAATAGCGGGCTAGTGGCCCCATAGATCGACGAGTCATACACAAATGCCGCCGATCCAAAAACAAAATTAAGGCTTGGAGGAGCCGGCAAGCTTTCTCTGTCTCTATATATTAATATGCCGTTAATCATAGAGATAGCCCTTGTGTACACATCGTTGTCGAAATCGAGAAAACGATAACCGCCAGAAAGTTCGAAACGCAACATTTTACTGAACGGATAGGAGGCAAATCCGGACAGCTGATAATTGATCTGCCGATAGATATATTCCTGCTCGAGATACACGGGTTCACCGCCTATTTCAGATATTCCCATGGCATATCCACCGTAGATGTAGGGAATTCTCTGTGCCACTCCGCCCCACATAAAGCGGGATCTGCTATTCTGGAAGCCGACAAGAAAGGAGGAATCTTCAATTCGACTGCGCACCTCCACCACCGAGGAGAGACTGTGGTATCCAAGAATGTCACTAAAGAACATGGCAATTCCACCCCCTCCGTATGTTCCAAACCGGTCGGCTCCTACAGCCAGTTGAGGTGGACTGATATAATCGAGAGATAATTTTGGCACATAATCTTCAACTTCATAGGTTGTCTCTTCAGGAAGACCAAAAAGAGGATTTTTCAATAGCCCTAAAATATCTCCCCCTCCTTTTTCTCTGGGAGGAAGAACCGCAGGCAGGATTTCTCCAAAAGTCACCAGTTCCTCGGTTCCGTCAATTTTTTCAGATCCATCGATGGAATAAAGGCTGTAAAAACCTTCCTCGTACAGGCTGAAAGCCAGATCGCCTGAATGTTGTGCCACCGATAGTGCAGGACTCAGCGAAGTGATACCGCTGATACCCGTAAACAAATTTGTTATCTGGCGAATATTTTCCTGTCCTATGTCAATTTTGAAAAGATTGGCAATACCGCTCTCATCAGAAATAAAATACAGACTTTTCGCATCGGGAGACCACTGGGGATTGATATTATAGGAGTGAATAAAACCTTGAATTTTTTCGATTTGTCCAGAGACAGGATTAAGAAGAGCCAATTCATACTTCCCCATGCTGAGAATGGAAAGATCGGTAGAAAACCGATCCGTCACAAAAGCTATCTTTTCTCCATCCGGAGACCAAGCCGGCTGAATGTCGGCATAGGGATCATCCGTCATTTTCTTCAAAACTTCGGCCTCAAGATCATAGATAAAAAGATCCGAAACACCTCCGGATAGAGCTGAAAAAGCGATGAATTGTCCGTCCGGCGACCACGTCGGATTCAATATCTCCCCTAAATCAGGAAATTTAATCTCCCGTTTTCTAGAATTCTTCTTCATATCAACAATAGCCAATATAGGCTGCCCTCTGCTTATAGCCCCAAAGACAAAATGTCTGCCTTGTGAATCCCATCCTCCTGAAGACTTGATAAACTGGATGCTCTCAAAATGTGGATCAACAGCCGTGCTGATAAGTTTGCGTTTAATTTTTCCGGTCCGGGCATCAGCCAAAAACATATCAATAGACAGCCTATCTCTTGTTGAGAGAAATACAATCTGTTTCCCATCCGGGCTCAATGAAGGCGACACATTTAGACGGTTGAGTTCCGTTCCTTTGAACAACATACGGCTCGATGGGGCATGAATCTGAGTCAGTTCAATCAGAGGATTGTAGGCTTTTTTCATCGCATCGTGCCATTCCTTGGATAGATCTTCTAAGGAAAGGCCCAGTGTTCCATTGATAGCCTGTTCATAGTTTCCGGATCGTCCCGCAGATTTCATCAGACTGGACACCTTCCTGTCGCCCCACTTTCCGGTAATATAGGCCCACAATGACTGACCGTACCGGTAGGGGAAATACTTGTAAGAGTTTACCAATTTTTTTACGGCCGGCAGTTCGTCACGACGGGTGATGTCCCTCATCCACATAGACGTCAGTGGATCGACAGAGCCAATCGACAGATACTCGGCAAGGCCCTCGATCATCCACAGCGGAAGGCGCATCGCATTGGGAGGCTGTGAAGAAAATCCCGGATTTCCCATAGAGGTCATGTCCATCTGAAAGGCATGAACCAGCTCGTGACCGATCACATGATCTGATTCCCCAAGAGATGCACCAAGGGGAAGGACAATACGCCTTTTGAACATCTCTGTGACTCCACCTACACCTTCACCAAGAATTCCAGAGATAGCCGACGTCTGCTGAAAATGTGGTGAACTTGCATAAAGAATCAAAATCTGCCGGTCTCTGAGAGTATAGCTAAATATCCTGGAGAGACGGGAATACCAGCGTTCGGCCATGCGGGCTGCAATGGGAGCGGTCAGTGCCAGTTCGGGATAAAAATAGATGTCAAAATGTTCCGTCTTTATGAGTTTAAAGTCGAAGGATTCATATTGAACTTTGTTCTGACCAAAATACTGGGCATGAACCGGAGAGGCAGCATAGAGAAAGCATAGATAGGCAAGCCAAATAAAACATATGACCTTAATGTATTTTATTGGTTTCGGCATAGCGTTCGGCTCGCACTAAACACTTACTTTTCCATTTTAGCAGATATTACCAACATTTCAATTGTCCTAAATTATTGATAAAACTGCCGACACCTTCATGTATATTTAATTATATCGACATGATAGCTTGATATTTAGCAAAAGCTCGGATATCACTTTGTTTATTGGCCAGATTATATATAACGTCGGCATTTTTTACCCCAAGGGGGCGAACCGATCTTACCACATCTGCTTCGTTACGATCCATTCGCGGTGGACAACCACAGCTTCATGGACCGATGCCTCGCATCTGAAGCAACCTCGGCTCGTCAATAATCCAGGCTATTCGAATATGGCTCTCAATTTCTACCTAAGTCCACGAAAACATAAATACGATGACATATAATACTTGACAATGGTAATCATTTCCTGGCATAATATTATCTTTAAAGGAGGTATTATGCCCAGA
>SDBU01003748.1_pt1 | contig 19169 bp, 53 predicted proteins | sample 2277071 | NCBI WGS metagenome assembly SDBU01 (sample SAMN10397929, study PRJNA504765) | marine sediment metagenome | isolation source: marine sediment core GS08_GC12, 126 cmbsf | place: Arctic Ocean: Gakkel Ridge, Loki's castle | collected 2008 | reverse complement strand
TATACCAATCCTGCATTTCTTAATCCCCCTACTGCTAATGCAACACCTGCCGCCATTATTCCTAAAGCAAAGAACAAAGTAGTCAAGCCAAGTATTGTAGAAGCTGCACCTGTGACATTACCGCTCTGTGCAGTATTTACTTCATCAGCAACAGTACCGATTAAGTTTACACCAATTATGATTACAATGAATCCGCCTATTAAATTACCAAGCATTTATATCAACTCCAAGAAGGTTTTAGAATTAGATAATATTTAAGTACTCACTAAACTTAGGGTATTTCTTTGGTTTCTAATGAGTACTTATATATTATCGTGTTTGAGATAGATATGGAAGTGATGAAATGAATATAAATTTTGTTGAGGGGCTTTAAATGCTGTTTCTTAGATTTTTTGGTAAAATGGAGGTAGAAAATGGCTGAAGAAGAAAAGATAGATGAATCCTCAAAATATAATGAGGCGGCTATGCAAATAATGAGATTGCATAATCTCTGGGTAAAAATAGAGGAAAATGTTAATAAAGGTAACTTAAAAGAATGGCAGTATCTTTTGGATTCTGTCTGGAGAGAACTACGAGCCGACATAGACCATATAACCACAGGAGAGGAATTAACCAAAGAAAATAAACTTCTTAAACTTAAAGTTTTGGTTACCTCTAACAAAACAAAAACAGAATATTATAAAGCTTTGAATGAAAGGCATGAATTTCTAAAAAGATTGCAGGATAAATCTGGAAAAGGAGGAATTTATGAGGATGAATCAGAAAAAGGATTTGAATAAAGATGATTTACCTTTTTATGTTGCCACACCTATATTCAATCAACTTAGGAAAGGCTACAAAAAGGTTACGGAAGGAGACCAAGATAGAGTTTATGTTATTACAGGTAGAGAAGGTCTAGATTTTCGGAATGATTTTCGAGAAAGATATGCAAATCTACCTTAGCAATGCAGTTGGCCTATGTAGTTCATCCAACTATGACTTTAGGCAACATAGTTTTCACTGCCAACCAATTTGAAGAAAGAATAAAGAAGGCAAAAAGGAATGAAGCAATAATTTTTGATGAAAGTTTTAATGGTTTGTCGTCGAAAGGAGCAATCTCCAAAGAAAACAAAAGATTAGTAAGAATTTTAATGATGTGTAGACAACGTAACCTTTTTATTTTCATTGTGTTACCTTCTTTCTTTCTTTTAGAAAAATATATAGGGTTATTTCGTTCAACTGCTTTGTTTAATGTCATTGCTAGTAGGAAAAACTTTAAATTGAGGTACTATAAGGTTTATAACTATAGGAAAAAGAGGGAATTATTCATAAGAGGTAAGAATCTAATGGATTATTCCAGACCAAAGATACCTAAAAGTTATAGATTCTTCAAAAAACTACCTCCAAATATAGATAGGAAGGCATATGATAAGAAAAAGTTAGAGACTTTTAGGGATGAAGGTAAAGAAGAGAGTGAAGAAAGCAAAACAATCAAGCAAAGGAACTTCTTGTTCTATATTTTGAAGGAAAAATACAAGTTATCATATGCTGGAATAGCCAAATTGCTCGAAGTTGACGACATTGGGCTGAATGAAAGCGTAATTGGACGGATTGTGCGGGACGTGTCTAAAAAACGACAAAAGACATAGGACATAATTATATTATTAATAGATAAATTTGAAAGAAAAAAAATAGTTTACTAGATTAAATAGATAAATAGGCCCTCATCCCTTGTTCCTACCCCATTACCCCATCAATCCCCAGAAATATCTAATCAAACCAACCATTCCCTTCTTTATTCTTTAACAATATAATATTCTGCTTGTCTTTTATCTTAATCAATCCCATATCTTTCATCTCTTCTATGATCTTGGATTGTATATAAGAAGGAATATTAAACCAGCCTAACATTCTCTTGAAGTCATCTCTCTTTATTGTTAGTCTGTTAGGATCACCAATATTTCTTTTTTCTTCAATCTTCTTACATAGATATTTATGATATGCCCCTATCTCTTTTTTGCTTGACATTTTAAGACATAATATCTTTCTCTTAAATATAATTCTTTTCTTTGAATTTCCTTTTCTCTTTTGATTAATCCTTTAATAATATCATTCTTAACTTTATTTAATTCATCAATGTTAGATGTTTTTTTTATTATCTGTGTTATTACATTTAGATTCTTTATTCTAATTCTTGGTCTAATTTGATATGTCATTAATATTATTTAGTTATATTAAACTCAGGTATGTTTTCTATATCTATTAATCTATATGGGGTTTCTATTTTTTTTTCTTCTATTATCTTACAGGCATTTGATTCATTACAATACTTTAAAGGATCTGTTATTATTTCCTTGCAGGTTTCTGTATCTGCTTTGTAACTTATCACTAAAAATATCAATACTATAAACCATACTACAGACATCAAGTCCATCTTAAATAGATTCTTTACTATTAGTTTTCCGTTACTGTCTCTTAATGGAAACCTTGTTACTTTTTCTCCACAGTTTTTGCATCTCATTCTTCCCCCAGTTCTTTTATTCTTCTATCCATTGATTCTATTTTGTTGAATAAGATATATAAAAATGCTGCAAAGAAAAGAATCAATGCTATATCTTTGTTTCCTAATCTATACATAATAAGACCTGTTACTATAAAAGTTGAGAAAACAATCAAGTTAGATGTTATCAGTATTGGTTTTATCAAAGAAATTAAATATTTAAATAGTTTCATTTTACTCACCTGTTTTTTTGCCAAAGCACTATGAAATAAATTATTGGTAGTGAAGCTACTGTCAGTATTATCTTTTCCTTCATGCCTGTAAATCCCATCTTTACACCCCATACCAGGGAAAGTATAAAAATCCACATACACATTGTAATTAATATAGTACCTATTTCAAAATCTAATTCCATTTTAATTACCTCCGTTTCTTTTTAAATTTCTTCTTTACTTTTGCAATAATTAATATTATGAATGATAATATCCCCATACCAAATATAAAACCTATAAACATTGAAGTATTTATTATTACATTTAATTCTCTTGCTGATATAATCATTTTTGATTAATTTCTTGCTGATATAATCATCTTGAATTACCTATTTCCCTGTCTATCTTTGGTGATTCCACATCTTGCTGTTGAGTTTCTATTTCCTCCATCATCTTTTTTGTTGAGATTAGCTGCTGTCTTACTGAGATATAACTAATGAACTGCAACCAGATAATGAAAAAAACAAATATACCAAATCCCCAGGTCTTCCTGTAGATCAAAGTGATCAGAGCCAGGATCAATCCTATTATTCCTCCAACTATGCCAATTAGTTTTCCTTTAAGCTGCTGGACTGGTGAAAGGTTTAGTATTCCTTCCTTCCATCTTTTAAAGAAGTTTGTCGTATTCATCTTCATCTTCTTCCATTCTGCATTTTAACTGGTAACCACCTGCAAGATATGAGAACATTCCAACTAGGAATATTCCTACAACTTGATTATAACTTACTATTAAAGAACCTACAAGAATTAATACAAGACATATGTAAAATATTGTTTTTGATTTCATTTCTTTCCCTTCTTCTCTTTATCAAATACAATAACACCAGAATCATCATCACTAACTAATTCAGAGGCCTTATAGCCTTTTGGTATTTTTATTTTCTTTGTTATGAAGTCTTTTTTCTTTTTCATATCAAACAACCCATTCCATAAATAGATAAAAATTCCAACCCACAAATAATAATATTATAAATACAATAACCATAACTGTAATCCCTAATTTAGTATTTAATTTTGTGTCTATTTTATCTGAGAGCATATTTTTAGACCAATAATTTTCATTCATTAATGAGACTATTGAAACAATAGTAAATCCTAAAGTTTTAATCATCAGTTGTATTAAATCAATATTTGAGATATAAGTTAAAGTAAAAATATCCTTAATATACTTCATTACCATAAGGGAGGATATAACTGAAGTTACTACCATACTAAGTATAATTAATATATCCAATAAAAATAATAAGAAATACCATAATTGATTTCTTTCCATAAACAACTCTAAGAATAAACTCCTTTATAAATCTTTCAGAAAGCGTATTTTAGTGATTTTAGTGATAAGTATTCAAGTATTTTTTAATGGGTTCAAACACGGCTAAAACCTTTGGTTTTATCCTATGCCAAAAGGAAAAAGGAGAACTTCGTAACTCCTTTTACCTCTTCAGGCAGTTTTCGCCCCTTATGTTTTAATAAAAGACAGGAGTCACTTCCAAACTCTTGCTCCCTACTTCTTTTTATGTTGTAGCTTGTTGATGTGTTTCAAGTGCAACTTCAACTCTAGCAATTTCATCTTTAACTTTTATCCTTTCACTTATATTTATACTATGTTTCAATTCTTGATACATAATATCTCTTAGTGTTCTCAATGTTGCTAAAGAAAATAAATGATAAGTTGGTCTTATCCTTCTCCAATTCCTTGCTTTAATTACTGCATATCCCTTTCTCTTAGGTGCTGAATATATGGGCATCCATTTTTAACCATCCTAAGAGCTTCATAAACATCTTTAGCCCCTAACTCTTGAATTATCTTATCACTTTCTTTGATTAATTGTTGTTCGTATTCATTCATTTTCCTTTCTCCTTATCCCAATTCCTACTTTTACAATCAGGACATTCAATTGGTTTCTCTACTCTACTCCCCCATTCATAACCACATTCTTTACATTTTAATTTTTCCATTGTGTATCACCTATTATTATGATAATAGTAACTTATATTTAAATGTTTGTAAAAGCTGATTTTTCTACTTAAACTTATATTTATTATATTTAGATTGATACTGTTTTAAACCATTGGTAAGCATTTCATTGATGAACTCTTCTTTCTTTTTCTTTTCCAAAAGAGAGAATATTGCTAACTGCCTGTTTAGTTCTGAATCTATTTTTATAGATGTTTTTTTCACCATCTTTTTTGAACTCTTACCTTTTAACACCAACTGCTATTATATCCACAGATCTCTTCTTCACAAATTTCTAACTCATCTTCAAGTTCTTCTATATCCCTTTTATACATATCAATCTTACCTTTACAATTTTGAAGTTTCTCTTCTGTAATATTATGGGGCATACATTCTGTCTCGTTTATTATTAGATCATCCTGGTGATCTTCTAAAAACTTTAATCTTCTAATCAGTTCCAGTTCTCTTTCTTTTGAAGGGCAAGTTAAATTACAAGGTATTTTTACTTCTTTTATTGTTTCTATTTCTTTGATTGTTGTTGCATTATAACAGTTACATAAGTTAAGACCTATCCATTCACCATATTGCCATCCATTAGATAAACAATCTGTTTTACATATATCTTCCTTTTCTTCTTCTGTTTGTGTATTGCAGCCTATTAGACCACCTATTAGTAATATACTAATGATTAATATTGTTAGTTTCATTTTAACCTCCTAATGATTTGGCTTTTAAATACTTAAAATTGAATACTACTGTCCAGAATATTGAAATAATCCATAAAGCTACTAATCCTGCCATTATTGTTTCAAACCATCCCCTATTTAATATCATATCAAAAAAAGCTAATATACAAAATAATACTGTAAAGACTACAGCCATTCTTAACCATCCATAATCAAATTCTTTTTTCATCTTACCTTAACCATATTTTAAAATATAAATAATAAATGTACCTAATATTGTATAAACTAATGCTGACAAAAATGTTAATGCCTTTTTATTCATCTTAACCTCCTAATGATTTGGTTTTAAATAAACCAACCCCTATTCAAATAACAAAATAGTATATCTAAAATAATAAATGTTATCCAAATTTTAGTTCCTATTTTCATCTTACCTTAACCTTTATCTTTCTTAATTATTTCTTCAACAATCTTGTTACATCTATATATGTGGAAGTAAAAATCTAAATACTTTTTAAATTTCTGTCCACATATACAAATCATATCTCCCATCTTCATCCTCTTTTCTTGAGAGTTCTTAAACATTCATCCTTCATATTAAAAAAAACTTTAATTCCAATATATAACGCTTTGAAAAAATTAATTATCTTATTCATCTTTTCGTTCCTCTAAACAAAATACTATAAATCCACTAAAGAGCATAAAAGCAGATAGTATTCTAAAAAATGTAGGGAGTGGATACCATATAGAAAATAAAATAAATACGAATGGTACAAGCCATGCAATAAGTATCATTGGATTAATCTTTCTTTTTTTCATCTTCTTCATTATAATCAAAACTCTTTTCTTTCTCAATTCCTACTAGGAATTGAATTATGTCCCAATCAATCTTCATTCTTGCCTCCTACTATCTGCTCACCTTCCTTTTGTGTTTCCTTATGTGTTTCATTACCATAACCATCGCATAAGTTACAATCATCTTTAGGGGTATTATGAAAAAAACATTTCTTATCCATTATCTTTTCCATCACCTATTCACCTTTCTTTATTTTTCCTTTTAACATCAATTAATTCTTTCTTCAAATTATTCAATTCTTCATCTCTAATATGATACTGGAATATTTGATACAACCAACCTATCCCAAAAATGAATAGCATTAATACTCCAAAAGAATCTGGTTTAAATCCTTGTTTTTTTACTTCTCCAACCATAACTATAATAACTGTAACTGCTATAAAACCACTAAAAAACATAAAACCAATTACAGATACTACATCCCAAATCTTTTTGATTCTTATTACTTTTTCCATCTTCTTAACCTCCTAATGATTTGATTTTCTTTTCAGTAAGCCATTCATAAAAATCATCATAAGTTTCTAATGTTTTCTTAATAGCTTCTTCTTTTGACATTTTACAAGTTATCCTATAACTATCATAAAAACCTAATATTCTTTTTAAAGTATCCAATACTACCTTTTTACTTTTCATCTTACCTTAACCTTTATCACATAAACCTATTTTGATTAAGTAACTATAAGGGAATGTATCATAAAATCTTTTTTGATTAAATAGATAAATTATAATTTGGATTGGTAATATTAAAAAGATTATTATGTTTAATATAAACTTTAAAAATGGTCTTAATATTATAATTATACATAATAAAAACACACCAACCACAGATTGAATTTCTTGTTTATCCATCTTCTTAACCTCCTAATGATTTGGTTTTACTTTTTTGATATTGTATAATTTCGGCTTCACTAACTTTTGGTAATAGTGATAACTTAAATAAATAATTATTCCAACCTTCCATATTTTTTTCCTCTTTCATCTTACCTTAACCTTTCTGATTTCTTTATCGAACTCTTGCACTAAAATAAATCCTATAATTACCACTATACCAAACACTATAGCTAGTGGTAACATACTACTGAACATTCCTTTTGTTTTCATCTTTATCTCCTTCTTTTTCTTTTCCTCCTGTATTGAAAAGTATCTGAACCAATGCCTTTTCTTGTAAGTCTTACACCAATATACTTCTTTCATTAAAAACGTCCGTTATTAACTATCCTATCATTATTGAATTTTACTATATAAAAACTGACTTCCTAAGCCCCCCCCTTTTTTTTCTAGGGTTTTTATCTTTTCCCCTCTTACCTACATTCTTTGCAGTTTTCAATCCTTCCTTGGTTCTTTCACTTATTATGTTCCTTTCAAACTCAGCAAATGCTCCAAGTATCTGTAATTGTAATTTTCCTGAAGCAGTTGAGGTATCTATGTTTTGTGTTGTAGCTATAAAATTAACTCCTTTAACAATAAACTCATCAAATAAACTTAATAAATGTTTAAGACTTCTACCTATCCTATCTAACTTAGTAACCATTATACAGTTGAATTTATATTGCCTCATATCATAAAGGAGCTTATCAAAAGAAGGTCTTGATGTTGTTTTCCCACTAATCACATCCTTATATATCTTATAGATAATTAAATTATTTCTTTTACAATATTCTTTACATATACCCTCTTGCTTATCTACGTTCTGTTCCTCTGTAGAAACTCTACAGTAGATTGCTACTTTCATCCTTTATTTCCTTCCTTATCTTCCTCCAGCTCTACATATGCCCTGCCCAGTATTCCATACTGCTGCTTTTTCAGGTCTATCACTTTCTTCTGGTTTTTTTCTATGTCGTGGCCTAGTTTTAGTTTTTCATTGGTCAGTTTCCATTGCTCGTTTCTTTTGCTTCTGCTGTTGTCTTCTAAGTTCTTTATGTTTAGATCTAATCTCATATATTCATTGAATTTTTGTTGGTTCATTGTGTCCTCCATTAGTTAGGTTGTTTAGCTCTTCTCTCAATTTCTTTATCTCTGCATTCTTCACAATAACAATCATCACTACTCTATGCTGGTTGTATCATAAATAATTTCTTTTCTTGTGTTCCACACACTTTACATTTGATTTCTTTCCACATCTTCTCTTCTCCCATTTACATCATCTCCTTTTGTGTTTTTGAATTTCAAAAAGTATACATTGAATATCAGAATCTATTTTGACGTGACATCTTAACATTCCATATCCACAATGTGCTATTTCTCTACATCTATCTTTTCCTAAACCGCACATAGCCCTTTCACAACAATAACCTTGTGCATACCGTTTACATTCCTTTGGATTTATTTTCTTTTTCATCCTTCTACCTCTTTACCCTTTAGAGGGTTTGTTTTGGTAATAATCGCACTCTACATAATATATTGACTTTTTCTTATCAAATAATATAAGGTTGGCTTTGCAAACTTTCTTATTGACATTCTTACAAGTAAATCTACTGGCACAAATATCATTCTGAAGTGGGTGTTTCATCACCTACTCACCTTTGTTTGAGTAACTCTTCTTTAGCTTGTGCTAATGGTATCTTCTTTTCCATAGCTCTTTCAGTAATATCTAACTGTGATATACCAGTTTCTGCTTCCTCTACTCCTTTATTAAATTCTTCTGTAGCGTGTTCAACTGTGTGTTCATAACACCACCCACATCCATCTTCTTCAAACATTACAGCTTCTTTTTCACAATCTTCGCATTGTTTTGTCATAAAAATCTGTTTGCTCGGATACCCATGACTTTAGTCGTGGGAGGAGAGCAAACTTACCTCCTTAGAGTTTAGTTTATCTGAAATCACAATCTCTCTTTCTTCTGCTTCTTGTTCATCTGTATAATTCTTTGAATGTTGTTGTATATGTGTTAATTCGTGGACAAAAGTTTCAGCAAATTGTCTTAAATCTTTTATGAATATAATGATAGTAGGTTTATCTAAATTGGTTAATGAAATTCCCTTACAGGTAAAAACATCTTCACATATTAAATAAAAGCTCGGAACTAATTGTCCTGCCAACAATCCTAAAGTAATCTCTTCTATATCTCTAGTCTGATACTTTGTTCTATTAATAATTTTAACTTTTCTTTTTTCCATTCTTTGAAAACCCCCACCTTTAGGTGGATTTACTTTGGGAAGGTGTTATTTTCATCTCCTTTTGTTTTAATTATCTTTCTTTCATCTTCTTTATTCTTTAGGTTGTTTTAACCTTTCTCTGGAGCATCTTCACAATAGCTATGTTCAATAAGTTCTTCATCAAGTTTTCCACAAGCTGTTTTAATTGCATCTGAATTAATATCTCTACCAAACTGAATAATCACTTCCATTTCTGTTTTTTCTAATAATTCATCACATTTTGGCACATCTTCTTCATCACAACAATATACTACTCCCATCTCTGCTTCTCCATCTTCTAACCACATTTTATGAGTTATAAAGAAATTATCCAGTAACTCATCTGGTAACATATTCAATGCTTTCTTAATATCCCTTAAACTTTTCATTTACATCAGCTCCTTTTGTTTTAATTATCTTACTTTTATTCTTTAGGTTGGTTTAACTTCTAATTTCTCAGTTAATTCCTTTATAGCAAATCTTAAAGCCTCAGTTTCTACTATATTAAATCCACTACATCCTAGCGTTCCTTCCACCATTTTCCTTAACATATTTTCTAACAAACCTATCTTTCTACATCTTATACAAATGCCTTCTTGTATTGCATAAGCTTCTGAGTTCATCTTAAATCCGCATTTCTTACATTCGGTCATATTCATCATCTCCTTTAGTTTTAATTATCTTACTTTCATCTTCTTTATTCTTTAGGTTGTTCTTTATAATCGTCAAAACAATCACTTGAACAACAACTTCTACAAGCAATTATTAATCTTCCTTTTTTACCACAACTACATTTTAGACTTTTCTTTTTATATTCCATTCACCTACTCACCTTTGTTTGTTTTAACTAAATCTGGAAATGCTTTCTTTATTAACTCCTTTATTTCTTTAATCTTTGAACAAGTTTTATAATTACATAATTTCCAATTATTTTCTCTTAACATTTTAATAGTTGTATAATCTGTTTTATGTCTTGGAGCAATTTTATCTATATTTTCATTCAACCATTCAACTGCTGATTTAAGGTTATTAAACACTACAACTTTATGTTCTATCAAATCTAATGGTTTTGGCTTTGGCTTTGGTTCACCATATATGTCTCCTTGGGTGTACCAAACTCTATCCTTTAATGGTTCTCCCATCTTTACCTCCTGCTAACAGTTCTTTGATTTCTTCCCTTGTTCTTGAAAGTATCTCCTCAAATATTCTGGAGTGTTTGCTATTTCGTGTCTAATCAAATGAGTTGGTGGACAATAACATTCTGGTTTTCTTTTACAAAGTTCTTTAATTTCAAATTCTCCTAGTTGTTTCATCCTTATACCTCTTTACCCTTTAGAGGGTTTTGTTTATTTCTGGAACGAACTTCTTTATAGTGTGGTTCTTCTCCTTTACCACATTTTAAAAACTCTCTTTTATGTTTAGCACAAACACAAAATGGTGTTTTTGATACATGCTTACATACAATATCTCTAATTCTTGTAACTGCTTTTCTACCACATACCCAATCAATTTTGCCACTAGTTACTTCACATCTTTTCAAAAATGTTCCTTTTGGATTAACTATTGTCCTTTTAGCCATCTTCACCCTCCATTAGTTAGGTTGTATTCCAAGTGTATTCCACTTGTATCATTATTGTACTATTAATGTACTACCAACCAAACCAGTGTTTAAACAATAAACCTAATTTTCTTTTAAATCTTTGAAATGCTAATCTTCTATTGACATACACTCTTTTTATCATTTTCTTCGGTTGTTTTGGATTCTCGGTAAGTATTTGTCAAAATCTGGCTCTGCCTTATAGATTCTCTTATTAACCCACCTGGCAAAATGCCTAAGTTCTGGTTTATCTTTCCTATTATTGTAGATCATTACAAAAGGATCAACATTATAATATCTTAAAAAATGGAATCTGCGCATATCTTCTAGATGTGTCGTATCGAATCCTACAAGCATATAAACCATTATTTGATAGTTCTTGATGTATTTGGTTAAGATAGGTAACTTCTCCTTTAAAACAGGCTCTAAACTCATCTTATCAAAGGCAAAGTAAATACATCTTCTTGAGAAGTTTCTATCATAATAATTAACTCTTGAAAGCATTTCTGCATTCTCTTCATTGATATAGGTAATATCTAAACCCTGATTGAATGATACTTTTATATTGTTATCTATAAAGTATTGCAACTTTTCTTTCCATTTAGGCGAAGCCAAGAAATTATTGTCCATGACTATATATTTACAATTTTGGATGCTTTCTTTAAAATCTACTTCTCTAAGTTCTCCTTCTTTCTCTCTAACTATACAGAATCCACAATCCTTAATACAACCTCTTGAAGTAAAGCCCATAGAATAATCTATTCCAAACGCTTCATAGTCTGGAACTTGAGCCTCTATTTCTTTTGGTAGTTTCTGTTTAAGATCATATCCAGAGCCACCCATAAATATTTTAGAGCCATACCATTGGTTTATTCCTAAAGTAGATAAATCTATGATCCTAACATCATCTCCTCTCTTTCTATGCCAACTTGCTAATTTCATAAGTGCTAAGTTAGGCATTTTTCCATCGATTTGTATTAACCCTATTTTCTTTTCCATTCACCTACTCACCTTTGTTTGTTTTTTGGTAAACTTCTTTTTATCAAAATCAAATTTTTTCTTTATCCAACCTACTGATACATTAGAACCACAAAAACAAACATATCTTAAAGTTCCATCTGGAAATAAGTATAACATTCCTTTATCTCTTCCACAAGTAGGACATTTATATTCCTTACAACCAAATCCTTTCCATGCTTTTCTTTGTGATACCATTTACATCAGCTCCTTTGTTTTTGAAATTGGTTTAAACAACTTTTTCATAAGTTTTTTTAAATATATCTGGTTTACAAGGATAAAACTCTCCTTTGATTCCTTTGATTATCCAATCGCCAATTTCAGCTTTATGATTTCCTTCTAATGTTGGAATAATTAAATGATTCCAATTAACACTCCTTATTGCTTTTCCTTCTGTAAAATCTATTATTTCTTGTTTATGGTCTCCACCCTTATATTGTATTGCATCAATAACAACTGGTTTTTTTCTAAATTTCATTTATCATCACCTACTCACCTTTGTTTTTCTTAATAATTTCACAATTAATTTATTAAGTTCATCAGCATCTTCATTGATTATAGCATTATATATTCCATCTGCTATATTCAGCATTTCTATCTTTTGCCTATCCTTATCAATGCTTTTTTCAATTAGATTTTTAGCCATTTTCTTAATAACTCCTCAAATCTCCTTTATTCTTCTGTTTTACGGCTTTTCTCAGTTCCTTTGATTCCTTATGAAACCTAGTAAACAATTTTCTATGTCCTCCAGAGCAGAACTTTGATTTACAAGGAACACCGCATAGGTAACATTTCATTCTAAAATAAAAAAATAAAGCCCGAAGGCTTCACTCCATTGGAATTACTGTATATTGTGTGTTCAATCCAGTTCCCTGCTTTGAAACACTAAATGTCTTTAATGTTGGTTTCTTCTCAAGTATTGACTTTAAATCACCCAATACTTTTCCCGGTACCCTGTAATCTTCGCCATTTATTACAATCACTTTATACTTAAACGTTTCTCCCTGCTTGTCTGTGCCTTCTCTGTCTTCTAAGGTAAGTTCTATATCTACCTTATCCAAATCGGCTATGTTCTTGGTTTGCTTTCCAACATAGGCTATTGCATTTTCCTTCAAACTACTCATTCTTTCACGTCCCTCACATTGGCTTTAAGTTTGGCATTTTTGCCTATCTCCTTGCACTTTGTGAGAATGAATTAAACTTATTTCATTATTGGTTTTTTCTCTGTGTTCTTCTATAGTTAACCATCTATGATTCTCTGGAGAAAAAGCCTTTTTAATTTCTTCTTTATCTCTTAAATCAAAAGTGTATAAAGGTATTATATGGTCTATTTCATAATTGGATAAATCCTTAGGGAATGGTTTTTCTGCATAAGGCATTTCATACCTCTTTTTTGGGGTAATCAAATCTCTTTTTACATCTTGGACAAGCTTTAGGTTCTTTTTCCCTATTCTCCCATTCATAATCACAATACTTACATTTCATTTTTATGACCTCCTATATAGTAATATGAATAATAGTAATAGTATATAAAGATTGTGGTGATTTAGTATACATCTTTATACTATCCTCAGTTTAGTATTACAACCCTTACAATTTATGTCGTTTTGTAATGTAAGTAACCCACAATTATCACATACCTTTAACTTTGCTTTATTCTTTTCAGGAATATAATCTGGATCTAACTGCCTTCCAGTTACTTCTGTAAAGGTGTTGTGGCCTTCTACGAATACTTCTTGGTTGTTCATTGTATGCCCCCAGATTGATTTTAATGCTGTTTTTGAGCATTTTCTGCCTTAAAACAGGTTTCACATAGTGGTTGCCCTTGTTTGTTGAATATATGGCTTGGTGTGCTGCCACATACCTTGCATTTTGCATGGATAATGTCCTTTACTACTTCTTCTTTAGCATTTTCGAACCGTTCGTACCGTTCGAACCCTGTTTTGTATTCATTTACGCGTATAGACGAATGAATATGATTTAGGGTACTATCGGTACGAACGGTTCGAAGAATGTCTATTCCAATGATAAATACCCATTTTTTCCATTCTTCACCTATTTTAATGTCTTTTTTCTCAGTATGGTATCCCATATCATCGAGAACTTGAGATACATTTTTCTTACTAAGTTCCCTAAATCCCCTTTCTGAACAGAATATGTTAAATTTATCATAAAACTCAAAGAAAGGTATTTGCCCATTTACATCATCAACATAATTCTTTCTAATGAATAGTTTTACTGGATTTGATTTGTCTTCATACTTTTTCTTTCTTTCTTCTATTGTACCATCATTATCGAATATTCCCCTCTCAACTAGTGCAGGCATTAAATCTAATAATTGTTTACATAGATTAGAATATTCTTCTTCTGGCACTGTTGTTAATATATCTTTTCCTTCTTCGAATTGGTTAGGGAAATCTATTATTAGCCATCTTCTATAGAAACCATCTGTTCTATCTTCAGTTATTGGAAGACTGTTTGTAGCAACAAATAAGGTTGAAAAGTTCTCAAAATCAAACCCATCTTTACCTTTAAACTCCGCAGAGATTAAATCCTGACCACTTAATTGTTTTAGAATACTTGTATCTTTTAATGTTGCAAAATCTGTTTCACCCATCAAACAAATAAGTTTTTTGTATAGTTTAGATGTTTCGAATGTATTTCTAATAAGTTTGGTTAGGTTAGAGCTGCAGACATTCTTTTCACCCATAACATTTTTAAGTAGTCTTTGGAATACCCCCTTTCCATTAAGTCCCCTACCAAGTAAACAAATTATCCTATGTAATGGATAATCTTGCATCATACCTAAAGCAATAGTTTCTTTTAAAGTTTTAATATAATCTTTTCCAACCCATTCTTCAAATAATTTATCTATTATAGGAGTATCTTCTGTTTCACCTATTTTCCAAGGAATAGGGTTTGTATTAAAGAATGTAGGCGTAGATTTAAATTTTTGTTTAGATACATAGTCAAATATTTCATCTTTGAATTGTACCCAAGTTTTTCTAAATGGTTTTGGTTCATAGTTTCTTCCTATTAATTTAAGTGATCTTAACATTTCTGTCCAGAATGTAGATTGTGTTACTTGAAACTTTTTTGTTTCTGCACATTGTTTCAATCTATTCATCATTTGAAATTCATCCTTTCTTTCATAACATTTTCTTACATCATTCCAAATCCAGAAGAAGCCTATTCCATCAAAGAAATAAGGTTTTATTTTATAGAAGTTTTCAGCAATCTCTTCTTTATTAAATGAATAAAGGTTTAAAATTGTTTCATAAATTGTATCTTCTTTAAATTCTTTTTTTATCTTAGGTTTAGGTATTATGTAATCTAAATTATATTCTTTAATGAATTTTGCAAGTTCACCACCAGATACTTCAGTGTATTCTCCATTAACTATTGCCCTTTCCCAAGTCCTTAAACTATCATGGGTTCTTCCTTGCTTTTTATAGTATCTTTGTTTTATTGTTTCTTTATCTTTATCAAAAATGATAAGTGCAGCTAAGTTTTTTTCTATAACTGCGTGTCTTGCACCTTTGGGTAATTCGTTTTCGGTACAGAAATTAATTAAGAAGTCTTTTACCCATTCGTTAGAACCAATCCATTTCTTTTTATTATTGTCAAATCTATTCTTTGCTTTCTCTAACTTTTTTAATAATTTAACTGGAAATTTATTTTCATGTTCTAAAGGATTTTTACCTCTTAGTATCTTATGTATTGCCCCATTGTATTTAGGTTTCCAATGCGGCATATTGATTATTGGTGATAATGTCCAACCTAAGTTTGTTCTGTCAAGTTGGTCTTTTGCCCTAGAAGTAATTAACATATCTATTAGTAACATCTTTGCGGTTTTGTTATCATCAGTTAAGGGAATTCCCTTGATGTTGAACATATTGAAGTAATCTGATTTTCCCCCATGTCCAGTTATACAGTAGTCATATCCCAAACTTTTTGCTGCAGATTCTAGTTCTACTATGTATCTATGATTATGAGTCGGTGTATCTTCGAATTCTATTCTGATACAGTTTTTAGGTGCTATCCATAGAACTAGATCCCCTCTGAATTTACATTTTTCATAATGTAGGCATTTGTCTTGGTTTACTCCAGCGTTACCTTTGGTTGAATAGATTGCTTCTTTAGGTACTATGGCAGTTGCCCATCTATCTAGGATTTGTTTTGCTATTGGTTCGTCTGTTTTTATTTTTTTTTCTTTTTCTGGTTTTGTAGTTTTTTTTATTTCTTTAACTTTTTTTTCTTTTACTATTTCTTTTTTTGGTTCCATTATTTCAACTAATTTTTTTTCTTTATAGGCAAGAACATCACTTTCTTTTGCATAAGCTATTTCTCCAACTTTAAATTTTTCAGTATCTTTTATAAATTTTACTTGTATTTTTTTATTCATCATCTGTTCCTTTTGGTTTGTTTATAACATATTTGCAATTTGGGAATTTACTACATCCTATAAATTCCCAATCTTTGCCGAATTTTGTACCTTCTCTATGTATTAAATTGCCTTGATGGCATTTTGGACAGAGTTGACCTTCTTTAGTTAACCAATTATTAATTCTAAATGTTCTTTTATCACCTTCCATTAATTTATCAATTTTAAGTCTTTCAAGTCTTATATTATTTAACATATCAGATATTTCTTTAAACTCCTGCCTTATTGAAACTTTATATTCATCACTTTCATTAACTAAAGAATCCATTATCATACTTTTCTTTTGTTTTATAAATTCAAATATTTTTTTAGGTTCTTCCATCATTTTGTTTAATTTAGATATTGATAAATCTGATTGTGAATTTAATATATTTGTAGAATTAGATAATAATTCTTTTAATTCGCCAATTTTTATATCAGTAATTGATGTTTGTTCATTTATTTTTTCAGTTATTAATCTTGCAGTTTGTTGGGTTACATCCCTCCATTTATCAAATGTTTTTTTACTCTGTTTTTTTAATATACTTGCGAAAGGTTCTATATAAATTTGTTCCTCACTTAAAACCCATTCTTCTTCACCATCTTCAAAATTATTTTTATTTAACCAACATACACTAAAACCAGCCAATGCCCTATCTAATGTTCTTTCATATTGTTTTTCATCTTTTTGTTTTGTTAATTGAATTTCAAAAACAATTCCTTCTCCGAATAAAATACGTTTTTTATGAAACTTTTGGAAAACATCAGCCCTAACCTTTTTTCCATTAGTAACTTCGATAGTATCTTCACAATCTAAAATATTTATAGGTAAATCTTTTATATTTATTTTATTGTACTTCTTTTTTTTGTTTACATAATAAGTAGAATAAATCATTTCAAAGTTTGCTTCTTTGGATTGGATATAATTAAATAACCAGTTACTTAGTTTATGGTGTAATAAATCTTGTGGTTGGGATATTATCCCAAATTCAGATTTATCTTTAATATTAAAATGTGGTCTGATTAAGAATGTTCCTTCTTTTGTTTTGTATTCTTTTTTACCTTCAGAAACATAAAACACCTCTATATCTTTTATGTCATTTATTTTACCTTGATCTTTTAGTTCATCTAAATTTAATATTTCACTTTCTGGAGAATACCACTTTTCCTTCCTGGGTTTTAGATAGGAAGCGTTATTATAAATTTCTAATGAATTAACTAATTCGTTTGTTTTTTCATTTATTGCGGTAAACAATTTACACCTCCTTACACCTCCTCTTTTTTTATTTCTTTTTCTTCCAAAAACTAACAAACTTACCATGCTTCCCTTCATCATCCTGTATAACTATCTTAGAACCAATCTCAAGCCCCAAATACTTACATAAATCCAATGGAAGAATTAGTCCTTGGCTTCCGCCAATCTCAATTATCTTTTTTTCATATTGCATAATATCACCTTATAACTAAATTATAATTAACTTATTTATATACTTTTCGTTACTATAGAATATAATTTAGATCCTATTTTGAATTATTGCTCTGTATTTTCTTTATTGTATCTTCATCTCTTTTTTCCTCTTTTTCTATATACTTCCTGAAATAATCCTGAAGGCCTTTGTTAGTTCCTAAGTTCATCCTTTTACCTCTTGTTGGTTTTGTTCTGTAAGTGTCTTTTGTTTTATCTTAAAGGCATAGTTGAATATGTGTAATCCTAATTTTGGATTTTTGATAATTTATCTTTGGTTAATGGTTCTGGTTTCATCTTAATTCTCCAATCTTTTTAAATAGTTAGATATGTATATTTCCACATTGGAATGAAAATTGAATTGAATAGTATCATCATCATATTTATTTTTAATTAAATTATGTGCTGTTGTACTTTCTTTTCTCCATTTCTTATAAACCTTTTTTAATATCTTTTGATTAATTTTCATCTTATCCTCTTCCTCAATGACAGAGCATACACTTTAGTAGGCTTATTACCAAATTCTTTATGAACTATGGTTATTATCTTTTTGCCATCATACTTGAATATTATCTTCTTACTTGTATATGCTCTCCAATAATAAATTAAGTCATAACTTTTATTTAATCTCTTAGTCCAATACGGCCTTATTTCTCTGTACTCTTCTTCTTTGATTCCTTTCTCTGCTAAATCATAATATATGTACCTTACATGGATGTGTAGTATTTTCATTGTTTAGCCTTTATCATAACCATCATCAAGGGTTTTCTCTAAATCAAAAAGTAATCTACTCTTAATAAGTTCCATTTCCCCTATCATTAGTTTAATGGTTCCTGATGTCATGCTACCTGAGGCTTTATATTCTGAGCCTTCTTTGGTAACTTTAATCGCCATACAAAATGCTTCTTCTGCCATTCTTAACCTCCTAATGATTTTATAATCGTTGTTCGCTGGATACCCATGACTTTAGTCGTGGGATGAAAGCGAACTCGCCTCCTTATTCGGTTTTTTACCTCGCAAGATAAACACTGCACAGTTGGATGGTTGTTTCCATCTTTCACCTGTTTCAGCATGTAACCACTTAACACGGCCCATAGACCTTATCTCTGCTCCTGCTTCAAATAACATATTCAATAATGATATTACAGGTAGGATTAGAACCGAAGTTTTACCTTTCTTTTGTTCTTCTATGGCTTTTCTAACAAATGCTGTAGGACCATGGCCGTTAATTGCATCCTTGGCCCTGAATGGTGGATTTATCCAATTAACATTTCCCCATTCGG
>SDBU01003747.1_pt1 | contig 19169 bp, 18 predicted proteins | sample 2277071 | NCBI WGS metagenome assembly SDBU01 (sample SAMN10397929, study PRJNA504765) | marine sediment metagenome | isolation source: marine sediment core GS08_GC12, 126 cmbsf | place: Arctic Ocean: Gakkel Ridge, Loki's castle | collected 2008 | reverse complement strand
GAAGAAAAAGAATTGGAGTTTGAGCTGGCCTACCAGCGCACGTTGACCACCCAACAACGGTTCGAGCTTATGTTCCGTAAGTCACGCGAAATGGCGGAGACCCTGCTGCGACATGGATACCGAAAGCCTTTTGAAATCGTTAAACGCCCATAATATCCGCTACGTCGTGATCGGCGCCACAGCCTTTCCGGTCCACGGCTATGCCCGGGCTACTCTCGACATAGACATCTTCATCGAAGCCACGCCGGAGAACGCCCGACGAACTCTGGCTACGCTGAAGGACGTCGGCTACGACGTAACAGACATCACCATAGAAGACCTGCTCACGAAAAAGCTGCTCATCCGCCAATATATCCTGGCGACGGACATCCACCCCTTCGCCAGTGGTGTCACCTTCAAGGAAGTATGGCGCAACCGCGTCGAAGACAAGATCGGTAAGACGCCGGCCAACTTCGCCAGCCTGGACGACCTGATCCGCATGAAACAAGCCGCCGGTCGGCCCAAGGACCTGGAAGATCTGCGCATACTAATGAAGCTGAAGCAAGAGCGCTAAACTCGATTTGACAACGTTGGCTTTTTGTTGTATAATGACCGTCAGTCAGTAAATGACCGAAGGTTTGCAGCAGGAAGGCCACGGGGTGACGACAGCACAGCGACGCGCTCGCGAGAAGGCGAGAAGACAGCAAGAAATCTTAGAAGCCGCCAGGGAGGTCTTCTTTGAGAAAGGCATCCATCGGGCAACGATGGATGACGTGGCTGCTCAGGCCGAAATCAGCAAGGGAACAGTATATCTCTACTTTCAGAGCAAGGAGTCTATCCTTGCTCATTTGCTTTTAGAGGGCCTGTCCATCCTGCTGTCGCAATTGGAAGCCGCCTACGCCCCGCAAGAACCACTCTCCGCCGAGCAACACCTCCGCCAATTAGTAGAAGCGTATTGGCAATACTCCCAGACTTATCCCGATTATTTCCGTCTATTGATGGCGCTGGACCGAGGGCGCTTCCAGGAAAGGGTAGCGGCGGAGATGTATCAGCAGATCCTGACGGAAAGCACGAGGGGACTGGAGCTGGCGGCAAAGGCTATCCGGCAGGGGACGGAGGAAGGCGCGTTCACCGCTGATGATCCCCTGCTGGCAGCCGGCGTGCTCTGGGGGGCCCTCAACGGGGCGCTCGCACTGATGGCCAGCCCTGTCCGGCAGGAGATGATTCCCGTAGAGCCTAAAGCGGTGTTCGACGAAACCTTCGAGCTTTTCCTGCGCGGCCTGCAAACTGATAATCGCTGATCTCGGTAGAGCCAAAATCGCTCTGAGGGGCTTGCCAAAATCCCTGCTTTTGGCCTGGATCTGGCAGCCTGTCCTGAGCCTGCCGAAGGAATCCAGGCCGAGCAAAATTGAATCTAATCTGGTAACGAGGAGGAAAAAATGAAAGAAGTGGTAATCGTCGGGGGAGTGCGCACCCCCATCGGCAGCCACGGCGGAGCCTTCAGGAGTCTATCCGCTCAAGAGCTGGCCGCCATCGTTATGCGAGAGGTGATCAAATGCACGGGACTCGACCCCAACCTGATTGACGACGTCATCTTCGGCTGCATCGGCCAGTACTCCGATGCGCCAAACATCGCCCGCGTGGCAGCACTGATGGCCGGTATCCCCACCCATGTGCCCGGCTACACCGTGCAGCGCAACTGTGTGGCCAGCATGCAGGCCATCTCCTGCGCCTACCAGGCCATTCAGGCCAACGACGGGGAGGTCTTCCTGGTAGGCGGCACGGAGAGCATGAGCACGGCCCCCTACATAGTACGCGGGGCACGGTGGGGGCTGAAACTGCGCCACACCGGATTCACCGATTCCCTTTGGGAAGGCCTGACCGATCCCGTCTGCGACGTGATCATGGGCTACACAGCGGAGAACCTGGCCATGATGTACGGCATCAGCCAAGAGGAACAGGACAAGTTCGCGGTGCAAAGCCACAAGAAAGCCTTCCGCGCCACCAGGATGGGCAAGTTCGACGACGAGATCGTGCCAGTGCGTGTCTCCAAGAGGGTGGCTGGGCAGGAGGTAGCCTACGAGAACATCGTCCACGACGAGTGCATCAACCCGACCCTCTCGGTTCAGAAGGCCGCCCTCTACCCCACCGTGTTCAAGCGAGGCGGGACAGTCACCCCCGCCAACGCCTGCCCCCTCTCAGACGGCGCCGCGGCTATGGTCGTTATGACGTCTGACAAAGCCCAGGAACTGGGCATGGAGCCCCTGGCCTACATCCGCAGCTACGCCTACGCCGCAGTGCCGCCGGAGATCATGGGCATCGGCCCCACCAAAGCCGTCCCCAAGGCGCTGAAGAAGGCGGGCCTGAAGCTGACCGACATTGACCTCATTGAGCTCAACGAGGCCTTCGCCGCCCAAGCCATGGCCGTGGGCATGGAGCTGGAAAAGGATGGCTGGGACTGGGATAGGGTCAACGTCAACGGCGGGGCCATCGCCCTGGGCCACCCGGTGGGCTGCACAGGCACACGCTTCGTGGTCACTTTGCTCAACGAGATGATCAAGCGCGACGTGAACCTGGGTCTGGCCACCGCCTGCGTGGGTGGCGGGATGGGCGGCGCGATAATCATCGAAAGGAAGTAGATTCGTGGATTCGGGATTCGTAGATTCGGAACTCGTAGATTCGGGACTGATCCCAGATTTACGAATTTACGAATGTACGAATCTACGGGCTTACGAACATGATAAGGAGGAAATGCATGGCTGATACGACGTTGTACAAAGACAAAAAGGCTCGCCAGGCGTTCATCGCCACGGGCGAGGAGGTTTTCGCGGGGATCAAGGGTAAGCTGCAAGGCCAAGACGGGGTGGTGGCCATCGAGCCTGCGAGCGGGGAGTACTTCGTGGGCAAAACGTTGGGAGCGGCCAACGATGCCGCCTTCGCCAAGTATCCCGATGGCTGGGTATATTTCGTGCGCCTCGACGACCCGGAGGCGGCGATAATGCTGGCGACGTGGTAGCAATGAAGTAATAAGTCAACGAGGAACGAGGCAACGTCGTGCACTCGCATAGCTGCTAACTCATTGCCCCATTGCCTTACTGCCTCATTGCCTCATTACTCGTTAACTCATTCACGATAAACCAAAGGAGGTTGAAAGATGTATATTTTTAAGGCCGGAGTTGTCGGCGCGGGGTTCATGGGCGCGGAGATCGCCCAGGTCATCACCTACGCGGGGCTGCCGGTGGTGATGAAGGACATTGACCAGGAGATGCTGGACAAGGGGATGGATACCATCCGGCGCATCTACCAGCGGCGGGTTGACAAGGGCAAGATGTCCCCCACCACCATGCAGGAGAAGATGGACCTGGTCATCCCCACCCTGTCCTACGACGAGTTCGTAGATGTGGACATCGTCATCGAGGCCGTGCCAGAGGTCATGAAGATCAAGCAACAGGTCTTCGCCGAGCTGGATAAGGTCTGCCCGCCGGAGAGCGTCTTCGCCTCCAACACCTCCGCGCTGTCCATCGCGGAGATGGGCTCAGCCACCAGACGCCCCCGCAAGGTGATCGGGATGCACTTCTTCAGCCCGGCCCACATCATGAAGCTGGTGGAGGTCATCCCCAGCCTGCAGACGGATCAGGAAACTGTTGACGACGTGGTGCGCTTCACGGAGGAGCTGCGCAAGATCCCCGTGGTGGTCAAGGAATGCCCCGGCTTCCTGGTCAATCGTTTGCTGATGCCCTATCTCAACGAAGCGGTGATGTCCCTGCAAGAAGGGGCCGCCACAGCAGCCGAAATTGACGGAGCCATGACGGACTTCGGCTGGCCTATGGGGCCCCTCACTCTGATGGATATGATTGGCATTGATGTCTGCGCCGACGTGGGCCAGTACCTTCACTCTCAGTACGGGGATCGGGGCGTGCCAGCTCTCCTGTGGGAAAAGTTGGTCGAAGCGGGACGCTTCGGCGAAAAAGCCGGAGCCGGCTTCTACGGCTACGGGGAGGAGAGCGACGCGCCGGTCAAACAGATGATCAAGGAGCTGCAGGAGTCGGGCCAGGTGCCCCCCGACACGGAGTTCAGCGCTGACCGGCTGATGATGCCCATGATCAACGAGGCCGCCATGTGCCTGGAGGAGGACATCGCCAACGTCAACGACATTGACATGGCCTGCATCGCCGGCATCGGCATGAAAGTGGGCGACCAGCGCATGGGTCCCCTGGAGTACGCCGACGAGGTGGGCCTGAAGATCGTGGTGCAAAAGCTGGAGGATCTGGAGAAGAAATACGGCCCCCGCTTCCACCCCACAGCCCTGCTCTATCAGAAGGCGAAGGCCGGGGATCTGGGGAAGAAAACGGGCCGGGGGTTTATGGAGTGGACAGCCTAGAAACTGAAAGCTAGAAACTGAAAGCCAGTCGCTAGTTTCCAGCATTCAGCTTTTAGCATCTACCGAAAAGGAGTCACATAAATGTCAGAATATCAGTACGTCAAAATGTCGGTCGAGAATCGGATAGCGACTTTGACCATTGACCACCCGCCAGCCAACGCTTTCAACAGGCAGGTTGTCCAAGAACTCGCCGCTGCCTTTGACGAGGTGACGGCGAACGATGAGGTGAAAGCCATCATCATCACCGGGGCGGGTCAGTTCTTCATCGCTGGCGCGGACATCAACGAGATCTACGCTTCGAAGGACAAGCCCGCCGAGGCCGAGGCGTTCATCCGAAAGGGACAGGGGCTTTTCCTCAAGATCGAGACCTCGAAGAAGCCGGTCATCGCCGCCATGAACGGCCGCTTTGCCTTGGGCGGTGGCAACGAGCTGGCCATGGCCTGCCACATCCGCATCGCCGAGGACGGGCTACGCTTGGGCCAGCCAGAGATCAATCTGGGCATCATCCCCGGCTGGGGCGGCACTCAGCGCCTACCGCGCATCGTGGGCAAGGGCAAGGCCCTGGAGATGATGCTCACCGGCGATCCCATTACCGCCCAGGAGGCCTACCGCATTGGCCTGGTGAACAAAGTAGTGCCCACTGGCCGGGTGCTCAAAGAAGCCACAGGTCTCGCCAGGCGCATCATCTCCAAGAGCGCTCTGCCTATCGCGGCCATCATTGGGGCGGTGAACGAGGGCCTGGAGCAGAGTCTCGAAGAGGGCCTGGAAACCGAAGCCCAGCAGTTCGTGTCTCTGCAAGGCAGTGAGGACCTGGAGGAGGGGCTCAAGGCCTTCCTCGAGAAGCGCAGACCGCAGTTCAAGGACAAGTAGCGAGGTCAAGGACGGGCTACATCGCACGCTTGCATCTCATGTCCCTTCCTTATTGAGGGCCAGGCGTCCTCGCCATCATCGCGAAATCATTGTAGCTTTGGCGAGGATGCCCGTCCCTCCCAATAGAATACACCTCTGACACTGGCCTCACAACGCAACCTGCATCACAGCTTACAACACTGACGACAACAAAGACCGAGCCCCGTGTCAGAACCCCTCCTTTCTTGCCGCCAGGGCAGGCAGCGCCGGTGATAAGATACGAATGATATTACCGATTCTCGACAGACTGGACAATGGTGTCCCAAGCTCGAGCAGGGTCCTCAATCAATCAGCCAACGAACTCTATGGACCCTCACCGCGTGCTGCCACCCTGGCGGCGCAAACAGCTCAAAGCCACGCAACAAGTGCAGGGAGGATAAACTATGGACTTTGCACTCAACGCAGAACAACGGATGTTCCAGAAGATGTTCCGCGATTTCGTCACCAACGAGGTCGCCCCCCTGGCTGAGGAAATAGACCAGGAAGAGAGGCCGCCGCTGGATATGCTGGAAAAAGCGGCCCTGCAAGGCTTCCTGGGAGCCCTTCTCCCGGAGGGGTACGAAGGGGTGGATTTGGACGCCATCAGCTATTGCCTGCTGCTGGAGGAGCTTGCCAAAGCCTGCACGTCCACGGCGATAACCATCAGTGTTCACAACGGCCTGGTGAGCAAAACCATCCTGGAGAAGGGCAGCAATGAGCAAAAGGGCAAATACCTGGAACCGATGGCCTCTGGGGAGAAGATAGGTTGCTTTGCCCTGACCGAACCGGCCGCCGGTTCCGATGCCGCAGCCCTGGAGACCAGAGCCAGGCGAGACGGCGATGATTACGTACTCAACGGCTGCAAAACCTGGGCCACCAACGGCGAGATCGCCGACATCTTCCTCGTCTTCGCCGTCACCGATCCCGAGGCAGGAGCCGAGGGAATAAGTGCCTTCATCGTGGAGAAAGATAGGCCCGGCTTCAAGGTGGGGTACCGCGAGAAAACTCTGGGCCTAAGGGGCCTTACCTGCAACACCCTCTACTTCGACGACTGTCGGATACCGGCCGCCAACCTGCTGGGCCAGGAGGGGGAAGGGTTCAAGATCGCCCTGAAAGCATTGGACTTCGCCCGCCTGAGTTTGTCGGCCATTTGCCTGGGTGGGGCTCAGGCCGCGCTGGAGGCTGGCGTCCAGTTCGCCATCGAGCACGAGGAGTTCGGCGGGCCTATCGCCCTGAAGCAGGCCCTCCAGAACTTCATCGCCGACACCGCGGCCGAGATCGAGTCCCTGCGCTATCTGGTCTATCACACCGCCTGGCTGGCCGACACGGGAGAGTCCTATACCAGAGATGCGTCCATCGCCAAGCTCATCGGCTCCGAGATGGCTATGCGGGCCGCCAACAAAATGCTCCAGGTGCACGGCGGCTTTGGCTACATGAAGGAATACGCCATCGAGCGCATGTACCGCGATTTCCGCGCCCTGCGAATTGTGGAAGGCACCAGCGAGATACAGCGCTTCGTCATCGCCAGAGACATCCTCAAGGAGAAGGGACTGGCAATTAAGCCGTAGACTTGGACGTGATCAAAGGAGGATGAGGTTATGGACTTTTCCTTTCCCAAGGAATACCAGCTATTCCGTCGGATGGTGCGCGAATTCGCCGAGAACGAGGTGCGCCCTTTGACCAGGGAGATAGATGAACAGGATCGTGTCCCTTTCGAGACCCTTGAGAAGGCAGCTAAACTGGGCCTGATGGGCGTGCCTTTCCCCCAGAAGTACGGAGGGATTGGAGCGGGCGAGATTGGCTACTGCATCATGATGGAGGAGCTGAACAAGGTCTGCACTTCAACAGCCACGGTCATCGGTGCCCACACCGGAATCGGGGCTATGGCCATCTACCTCGACGGCACTGAGGAGCAGAAACAGAAGTACCTGGTCCCCCTGGCCAGGGGTGAGAAGGTCGGCGCCTTTGCCCTCACGGAACCTGGGGCCGGCTCCGACGCCGCAGCCATCAAGACCAGGGCCGTGCGCGACGGCGACTACTACGTCCTCAACGGCACCAAGACCTTTATCACCAACGGCGCCCACGCCGACATCATCAGCGTCATGGCGGTCACCGATCCCTCCCTGGGAGCCCGTGGAGGGGTAACGGCCTTCATCGTGGAAAAGGAGTTCCCCGGCTTTGGGGTAGGCACCTCAGAGAACAAGATGGGCATTCGGGGCAGCAATACGGCGGAGCTGATCTTCGAAAACTGCCGCGTGCCCAAGGAGAACGTGCTGGGCCAGTTCGGGGCCGGCTTTATCACCTTCATGAAGACCCTGGATATAGGGCGCGTTAGCCTGGGAGCCGCCTGCCTGGGAGGGGCGCAGGCCTGCCTGGAGGGCAGCATCCAGTGGGCCAAGACCCGCCAGCAATTTGGCGTGCCCATCGCCCAGAAACAATCGGTGCACTTCACGATCGCCGACATGGCCACCGAGATCGAGGCCCTGCGCTCTCTGATCTACCGCACCGCCTGGTTGGTGGATACCGGCCAGCCCTTCACCAAGGAAGCAGCCATGTGCAAGCTATACGGCTCCGAGGTGGCCCATCGCTGCGCAGACAGGGCCCTTCAGATCCACGGCGGGATAGGCTACAGCCGCGACTTCTGGGTCGAACAGGCCTTCCGCGACCAACGGATCAGCGAGATCTTCGAGGGCACCAGCGAGATACAGCGCATCGTCATCGCCAGCCAAATCTTCCGCCCAGAGGGAGTGCGTATCAGTGCGTAGTGAGGTAACGAGTAATGAGTAACGGGTAACGAGCGGTGTTTCCCTCGTTACTCATCCCTCGTTGACTCGTTACTCCTCCAAGGAGGAATCAACCATGCGCATAATCGTCACTATAAAGCAAGTCCTCGACCCCGCCGGCTTCACCGTCCACCGGCGACTGGAGAGGGTCTTCATCAACCGAGAGGACTACGTCATCAACCCCAACGACAGGAACGCCCTGGAGGAGGCTTTGCGGCTGAAAGACGCCCACGGTGCCGAGGTCATCGCCGTCAGCCTGGGAGAGCCCAGAGTTGATGACGCGCTGCGGGAAGCTCTGGCCATGGGAGCTGACCAGGCGTTTCTCCTGACCGATGCGGCCCTCGCCGATGTGGACGCTGCCGCCGCCGCGCTGATCCTGGGCCAGGCCATCGAGAAAATCGGCGACTATGACCTCATCCTGACTGGCCAGCGAGCCCTGGATACCGGCGCCAGCCAGATAGGTCCGCGTCTGGCCGAGTACCTGGGTCTGCCGCAGGTGCTGGAAGTCCGCGGGGTGTCCGGCCTGGACAATGGGAAGCTAAGGGCCAAACGAAAGTGGAAAGAGGGATACGCCGAGGTCGAAGTCGGCCTGCCCGCGCTACTCAGCGTCGCTCCCCAGGCCAACCAGCCCCGCTATCCGCACGGGGCACGCATCATGAACGCCTATCGGGAATGGGAAGTCACCACCTGGAGCCTGGCCGATCTGGGCCTGACCGAAGAGGAGCTCAACCCCCTGATCGGCCTCCAGCGCAAGACCTTCCCCCCAGAGCGAACGTTGGGGGAGCTCATAACGGGTGCGCCTGATGAGGCGGCGAGGGAGCTAGCACAGTTATTGAGAGAGGTTGGGTTGGGAATTAGAAATTAGAAATTAGAAATTAGAAGTTGGAGGTTGGAAGTTGGAGGTTGGAAGTTAGAAGTTGGAGGTTGGAAGTTAGAAGTTGGAGGTTAGAATGGACATGGAATACTGGGAACTTCTTACGGGTGAAGCAATCGAGGAAGAGGAGATCGCCTATCGGGACATCTGGGTGATGGCCGAGGCGAAGGATGGGGCTCTGACGCCGGTCAGCCTGGAGATGGTGGGCAAAGCGCGGGAGCTGGCTGCTGGTCTGGGCGCTTATGTCCAGGCCGTCCTGCTGGGTGAGGACCTGGAGGATCTGGCTCAGGAGTTGATCCAGCGCGGGGCCGACAGCGTCTACCTGGCCGACGATCCCCGCCTGGCCGAATACCACCTGGAAACCTACGCCGAGGTATTGAGCGACCTTTTCCAGGAGCAGAAACCAGAGATCATCCTCTTCGGGGCCACCGAATTGGGACAGGAGCTGGCCCCCCGCCTGGCTCAACGCCTGGGGACTGGCCTGATCTCCGATTGCCTGGCCCTGTCCATTGACGAAACCGAGCGGGTGCTGCTGGCTACCCACCCGGTCTACGGCGGCGAGTACTTCCACGTCAGCAGCTTCCTGGGGGCCAAGCCGCAGATAGCGACAGTGCGCCCCGGCGCCTTCCGCCTCCCCTTCGCCGACGAGTACCGCTACGGCGACGTGGAGGAGATAGCCGTCAATTTGGATGGAATCGAGGGCCAGGTCAAGGTGCTCAGCGTAGCTGCTGAAGAGGCTCAGCCTGAGATACCCTTATCCAAAGCCAAAGTGATCGTCGCTGGCGGCCGGGGCGTGGGAGACGCTGAAGGTTTCGCGCTGGTCGAGGAGCTGGCAGAAGCTCTGGGAGGCCAGGTGGCAGGCTCGCGGGGAGCAAGGGACGAAGGCTGGATCAGTGAGGAGCGCCAGGTGGGACTGAGTGAAGTCACAATCAGGCCCAACCTTTACATCGCCTGCGGGATCTCTGGAGACGTCCACCACTATTTCACTACGCAGGACTCCAAGTTCGTGGTGGCCATCAACAAAGACCCCGACGCCCCCATTTTCAAGACAGCCAACCTGGGCATCGTGGGCGATCCCAAAGAGGTCATCCCGCCGCTGCTCGCGGAGTTGAGAACGCTGTAAACGGATTTCTGGAGCGGATTGAACGGATACTGGCTGCTTCCAATCCGTTCAATCTGTTCCCTGAATCCGTTGACAGTACCCTCGCCAGCCATTAGTAGACAACACAGACGGGTAGATGAGCATAGGCTTCATCTACCCGTTTGCTTATCTAGTTGGAATGTGCTATCATAATCCCACCCCTGCGCAGGAGGCAAAGCATGAGAGAAGTCTTCATCGTCGCTGCAACTCGCACCCCCTTTGGCCGCTTCGGCGGGATGCTGAAGGAGCTGACGGCGGCGGAGCTGGGCGCGGCGGCCATAAGAGAAGCGGTGCTGCGAGCCGGAATAGAGGGCCAAGCCATCAACCGCGTGTTCCTGGGCAACTGCATGGGAGCTGCTACCCTGGGCCAGGTGCCGGCTCGCCAGGCGGCCCTCAAGGCTGAGCTCCCCGACAGCGTCCCCACCATGGCTATCAACACGGCCTGCACCGCGGCCCTCCAGGCGGCCGGCCTGGGCTTGGCCATGATCCGCCACGGTGAAGCCGAGGTCATCGTCGCCGGCGGAATGGAGAGCATGAGCCAGGTGCCCTACACCCTGCCCCAGGCCCGGTGGGGGTATCGGCTGGGGCATGGGCAGATAATAGATGCCCTCACCAACGCCCTCACCTGCCCCATCAGCGGGGTTCAGATGGGCGTCTTCGCCAGCCAGGTGGCCCAGGAGTACGGCATCGGCCGCCAGGAGCAAGACCGCTGGGCGCTGAGGAGCCAGCAACGCTACCAGGCAGCCCAGGCAGCGGGAAAGTTCGCTGACGAGATCGTGCCCGTGGAGGTCGAGACCCGCCAGGGCAAGGTCGTGGTTGATGCAGACGAGCAGCCTCGACCTGATACAACCTACGAGAGGCTGGCCGCTCTGCCGCCAGCTTTCGAGCCTGAGGGGACGGTGACGGCGGGCAACGCGCCGGGCCTCAACGATGGAGCTGCGGCTCTGGTTCTGATGTCCCGGCAGGTGGCCGAGGCCCGGGGCCTGAAGCCACTGGCGCGGGTCGTGGCCACGGCCAGTGCCGCCGCCGCGCCACGGCTTATCAACGTGGTGCCCGCTCTGGCGGCCCAAAACGCCCTCCAAAAAGCTGATTTGGCTGTGGGGGACATCGCCCTGTGGGAGATCAACGAGGCCTTCGCTGCCGTCACTCTGACCGCTATCCAGATATTGGGCGTGGACCCGGAGTTGGTCAACGTCAACGGGGGCTCGGTAGCCATCGGCCACCCGGTGGGGGCTACGGGGGCGCGCATTTTGATGACCCTGATCTACGAGCTGCACCGCCGGGGTGGGGGGCTGGGCTTGGCGACCATCTGCGGCGCGGGAGCTCATGGATATGCCATGATCGTGGACACTACACCGAATTGAGAAAGGAACGAATTTTTGCTGATCTCCCTTTTGAGTGTTGCTGGATGGCTGTCTAGCGGATATGACAGCGAATTAAAGGGATTCACCAAATTCGCGAAGCCAAATTCGGTAAATCCTTGAAATTCGATGTCATATTTGGGCATAGTCAAGCCAACAACACCGAAGAGGAAGACTACCGAATTTTTGTTGACACGCACAAGTGACGGGTCAAGTTGCGGAGTCCTCAACTTGTTGAGGCATTCCCGTTGCAATGCAGATTGCTGGAATACGAAGATCACTCTGCCAACACCCAAACAAGACTTCGGCGAGCTCAGTCGAGCCGTTCGAGAGTCCGATTGACTTTCGGAGGAAATCATGTTAGGGTTACACGACATCCTGGCTGCCCAGCGCAATCTCAACGGCCTGATTACCAGGACGCCGCTGGAGTATTCTTTCCTGCTGAGCCAGCGAGCCGGCTGTGAGGTGTATCTCAAGCTGGAGAATTGGCAGAAGACGGGCTCCTTCAAGGTGCGGGGAGCGATCAACAAGGTCTCCAGCCTGACCGAGGAGGAGAAAGCCAGGGGTCTGGTGACGGCTTCGGCGGGGAACCACGCTCTGGGTGTGGCCTACGCCGCCCAAGCCTGGGGCAATGTGCCGACCACTCTGTTTGTGCCCGTCAACGCGCCTACTTCCAAGTTGAAAAAGCTGGAGGAGTTTGAGTGCAAAGTTCTCCTCTCAGGGAACAGCTACGACGAAGCCCATCACGCCGCCGAGGAATTTGAGCGAGTTCACGGCGCTACTTACGTCCATGCCTACGACGACCCCCTGACCATGGCCGGCCAGGGCACGGTAGGGCTGGAGATCATGGAAGACCTGCCCCAGGCCGAGGCCATCCTGGTGCCAGTGGGTGGCGGCGGGCTGATCGCCGGCATAGCTGTGGCCGCCAAAGCGATCAACCCTCATGTGCAAGTCATCGGCGTGCAGCCTGAGGCCTCGCCAGCGGCCTACCTCTCGCTGCGCGACGGCCACCCCTACGAAGAGTACGACGCCGCCCCCACCATCGCCGACGGGCTGGCCGGGGGCTTTGGCCGTCTCCCCTTCGAGATCGCTGGCGACCTGATTGACGAAATCGTCCTGGTGAGCGAGGAAGAGACGCGCGCCGCCGTCTTCACCCTGCTGGAGCTGGCCCAGTTGGTAGTGGAAGGCGCCGGCGCGGTGGGCATAGCTGCCCTGTTGGCCGGCAAAGTAGACCTGGCGGGGAGAAAAGTTGTGTCGGTGTTGAGCGGGGCCAACATTGATGCCAGCCTCCTCTTCGAGATCATGAAGGACGGGCTTAGATAGCAGAAACATAACACGGGAAGCGGGGAAAAAAGATGGAATCACCACAACGCGAAATCACCGAGCGCAAGCGGGCGGAGGAGGCGCTGCGGGAGAGTGAACAGCGGTTCCGCATCCTTTTTGATGGGATACCGGCATGTTGCTGGACTTTCGACCGAGACGGCACCATTTTGGATTGGAACCGGGCCTGCGAAGACCTGTACGGTTGGACGGCCAAACAAGTCGTTGGCAAAACCATGTACGACCTTATGGTGAAGGACGAAAACGTGGCTCCGACGCGAGAGAAAGTTGCAGCGGTTTTTCAAGGGCAATCTTTCCAGGCAATGGAATACGAAGATGTGCGGGCCGATGGGACGATGTGCGACGTGCTGGTCAACGAATACCCTCTAAAGGATGCCAGTGGTCAGGTGATTATGGGCATATGCGCGGAACTGGACATCACCGAGCGCAAGCGGGCAGAGGAGGAGATCAGGCGGCGCAACCGGGAGCTGGCCGCCCTCAACGCCATTACCACTGCGATGATGCAGAGCGCCTTGCACCTGGATGAGGTGCTGCAGCTAACAGCAGATGGCGTTGTGAAAGGACTCGGTTGTAACACCGCATTCACATTCTTGCTGGATGAAAAAGAGGGGGTTTTCAGGAGCGGTGCGGTTTCCACAAGGGTCAAGATACTGGCAAGGATCAATGCCCTAATTGGCTTCCCACTGCTCCAAATCAAGATCCCAGCCAGAAGCGATTTCAACGAGGCCATGAGCAACCTCCTGGCTGGTCGGACAACCATCAAACACGATTTATACGAGCTGGTCAGGCCGCTCTTGAGCAGGCGGGTTGCTTCTACCATGCAAAGGCTTCTGGACTCCAGGACATTCTTTGCCATGCCGTTGCTGGCCAAGGGGAAGACAGTAGGAGGCATCGTCGCTTCAACACCGGAGGAACTAAGTGAGGGAGACACAGAGAAGCTGATGACCTTCGCCAACCAGGCCGCCATCGCCATTGAGAACGCCCGGCTGTACGAGGAGACCCAGCAGCGTGCCCTGGAGCAGGAGACGCTGCGGGAGGCGGCGCTGGCACTAACCACCGCCCTGGATCGAAACGAGGTGATCGAGCGCATCCTGGCCCAGTTGCAGCGGGTAGTGCCCTACGACAGCGCGTCGGTGCAGTTGCTCAGGGAGGACCAGATGGAGCTCGTGGGCGGGCGTGGCTTTCCCAACCTGCCGGACCTGCTGGGCATCTCCTTCCCCGCCGATGGCGACAACCCCAACAGCGAGGTGATCCGCACCCGAGCCCCCTTCATCGTGGAGGACGCCCCGACCATGTACGCGGGATTTCAAAAAGACCCACACCGGCAGATCGCCATCCGCTCCTGGCTGGGAGTGCCCATGTTGATCGGCGAGCAGTTGGTGGGGATGATCGCCCTGGACAAGCACGAGCCGGGGTTCTACACCCAGGAGCACGCTCGGCTGGCCGAGGCATTTGCTGCCCAGGCGGCCGTCGCCATCGAAAACGCCCGGCTTTACGAAGAGCTCGAAGAGCGCCGGCTGTACCTGGAAGGGGTGCTGGGAGCCGCCCCCGACGCCATCGTGACTCTGGATGCTCGCCATCGGATCGTGGAATGGAACGCGGGCGCAGAGAGGCTGTTCGGATACTCACGGGAGGAGGCAGTCGGCCAAGATATTGACCACCTGGTCACCAAACCTGATGTGTTCGAGGAGGCGGTCGAGTTTACGCAGATAGCCATGAGCGGGATGGAAGTGCCTCCCACAGAGACCGTCCGTTATCGAAAAGACGGCTCTCCAGTGGATGTCATCGTGGCCGGCTCCCCGGTCATGGTAGGGGATGAGTTTATCGGGGCAGTCGCCGTCTACACCGACATCACCACGCGCGTGCAGATGGAGGAGACGCTGCGCGCCCTGGCCCTGATTGACGACCTTACGGACCTGTACAACCGGCGCGGGTTCTTAACCCTGGGCCAGCAGCAGTTGAAGACAGCCAACCGGGCGAAGAGGAGAATGATGCTGCTTTTCGCCGACTTCGACGGCCTGAAGCGGATCAACGATGCCTTTGGCCACTCCGAGGGAGACCGAGCCTTGATCGAGACCGCCGATGTCCTCAGAGAGACTTTTCGTGAGTCGGACATCATCGCTCGCATCGGCGGGGACGAGTTTGTGGTGCTGGCGATAGAGACCAACGGGTTCCCCGCCGAGGTTCTCACCACTCGTTTTCAAGAGAACCTGGAGGCCCGCAACGCCAGGGAAGGCCGCCGCTACGAGCTGTCGTTAAGTGTGGGCCTGGCGCGCTACAATCCCGAACACCCCTGCTCTATTGATGAACTGCTGGCCCAGGCGGATAGGGCGATGTATGAGCAGAAACGGAGGCAACGAGCCAGACTATGTGCTGGAAAGCATAGCCAAGCTAGTCCGAGATAGAACGACGCACCCACCAGGCTGACATGATCGCCACGCCTGGATGGGACGACTTCTCACCGAGGAAGGGAAAGGCATGGAGTGGAGAAGACTGAAAACCACAAAGGAAGCGAGCGAATGGCTTGCGATGATGAGCCGCCAGATGTCGAAGGACGCATACCTCAGGTTGCTGAAAGAAGCCAGAAAGATTGCGAAGGAACAGCGAGCGACAAAGCTGGGGCGCGGGCATTGCAGGCTTGCGCTTAAGCGTCTCTCCCAAAAAAGGTAAAGGCGATGACCACCGAACGCCTGGGCTGACTGAGAAAGGCTCCAGGAAAAGTTGCGACAGCTCGTTTGCAAGAGAACCTGGAGGCCTGCAACGCCAGGGAAGGCCGCCGCTACGAGCTATCGTTAAGCGTGGGCCTGGCGCGCTACAATCCCGACCGCCCCTGTCCCATTGATGAACTGCTGGCCCAGGCGGATAGAGCGATGTACGAGCAGAAACGGAGGCCAAAATGAAAGTCTACATCTCCTGCGATATGGAAGGCATCTCAGGTGTAGTAGCCGGCAAGCAAACCGACAACGGTGAAGAGTACAAGCGGGCTCAAAAGCTGATGACGGGCGAAGTCAACGCCGCCATTGAGGGGGCCCTGGCTGGCGGGGCCAGTGAGGTTCTGGTCAACGACTCCCACGGCTCAATGCGCAACATCCTCATCGAGGAACTGAACCCCAGCGCCCAACTCATCTCTGGCTCGCCCAAGCCCCTTTCCATGATGCAAGGGATTGACGAGAGCTTCGACGCCGCCTTCTTCATCGGCTACCACGCTCAAGCTGGCACCGCCCACAGCGTGCTGGACCACACCTACTCTGGCATCGTCTACCAGGTGAGCCTGAACAGCCGCCCGCTGGGCGAGACGGGCCTCAACGCTGCCCTGGCCGGCTACTTCGGCGTGCCGGTGGTTCTGGTAACCGGGGACAAGTTGCTAGTGGAGGAGGCTACAGCTCTGCTGGGGACGGTGGAAGGGGTGGCCGTCAAGGAGAGCTACGGCCGCTACGCAGCCAGGTGCCTGGTGCCAGAGGCGGTGCACGAGCTCATCCGTGAGGCGACCCAGAGCGCGCTGTCGAAAAAAGGGAGGAAGCCCTTCGTCGTCGAGCCGCCCATTACTCTGGCGGTGGACTTCACCTCCAGCGCGCATCTGGACATGGCGGAGCTCATCCCTGGCAGCCGCCGCACCAGTGGGAGGCACATCGAGTACACCCACGATGATCTCCTCACCGTCTACAAGGTTTGGCGGGCCATGTTGAAGTTGGCGCGGTAGATAGCGAACATCATGAACGAACCAACCATCAAACCCTACCTGGGGCTGGCCATAGGAATCGTGGCCGTCTCGTTCGCCTCCATCTTCATCCGCCTGGCCGAAGCCCCATCCCTGGTCATCGCCGCCTCTCGCCTGACCATCGCCTCCCTGATCCTGGCGCCGGCAGCCTTCATCAGAGGAAAAGACGAGCTACGGTCTCTCACCAAGGGAGACCTGCTGCTGGCTCTCCTCTCCGGCCTGTTCCTGGGCGTGCACTTCGCCACCTGGATAAGCTCCCTGGAGTACACCTCGGTGGCCAGCTCGGTGGTCTTCGTCAGCACCAGCCCCATGTTCGTGGGGCTGGCCTCCCATTTCCTGCTGAAAGAGCGGGTGTCGCGGCAGATGTTCGCGGGGATAGCGGTGTCCGTGCTGGGAGGGATGATCGTCGGCTACGGCGACTTCGGCCTGGGCACGAGAGAGCTTTTCGGCGATTTCCTGGCCATCGTGGGGGCGGTAGCGGTCTCCGTCTACTTGCTGGTGGGACGGAAGCTGCGCCGGCATTTGTCGCTCCTATCGTACATCTTTCTGGTCTACGCCACGGCAGCCGTCTTTCTGATTGCCATCTGCCTGGTCGCGGGACACACCTTCTCAGGCTACTCCCGCCAGACCTATCTGCTGTTCGTTCTGCTGGCCGTCGTGCCCCAGATCATCGGCCACTCATCCTACAACTGGGCCTTGAAGTACCTCCCGGCCACCCTCGTGGGAGTAGCCACCCTGGGCGAGCCCATCGGCTCAACCATCCTGGCCTACTTTATCTTAACCGAGACCCCCACCCCGGCCAAGATCGGCGGCGGCGTGCTGATCCTGGCCGGCATCTACGTCTCCTCCCGCGCCGAGAGCGTGGCGGAGGCAGAAGAATAGAATCGAGATTATGTCGAAAACACTGAAATACATTCTGTTCGACCTGGACGAGACCCTCTACCCCAGCCGTTCGGGGCTAATGGCCGGGATGGGGAAGTTGATGAGTCGGTTCATGGAAGAACGGTTGGATATGCCGCCGGCCGAAGTGCCCACCCTGCGAGAGCATTACTACCACACGTACGGTACCACCATGCGGGGTTTGCAGCTCCATCATGGCATAGACCCCGAAGACTATCTGGCCTACGTCCACGACATCCGGCTGGAGGACTACATCGGCCCCAACGACGAGCTCGATAGGGTGCTCACCGAGATCAAGACAGAGAAAGCCATCTTCACCAACGCCTCGGCGGAACACGCCTGTCGCGTACTCAAGGTTTTGGGCATTGAGCGTCACTTCAGCCACATCATAGACGTGCGCGCCTTGGGTTACATTGCCAAGCCCGATCCAGAGGCTTACCGCCGCGCCCTGGCGATATCGGGCGCCACGGGGGACGAGTGCCTCCTCGTTGACGACAGAGTTCCGAATCTCGCGCCGGCCAAAGAACTGGGGATGGTCACCGTCCTCGTGAGCGAAGATGAAACAGGGCCTCGACAAAACCCGTCCCAGGACGTAGACTTCGTCATCGGTGAGGTGGCAGAGATTGGAGAGGTTGTTCAGACCCTTGAATTCTGGGAGAAACCAGGTTTTTGAGAAAAACCTGGTTTCTGATGAGGGGCCAAATGACGAATAAGGTAATGAGCATGCACCAGGCCGCCGGACTGGTTCAGCCCGGCGACATGGTGGCCCTGGGCGGAATGACCCTCTACCGGCGGCCGGTGGCCTTCGTGCGGGAGCTGATCCGCCAGGGCACGGGCGATCTCACCCTGCTGGCTCTCACCGCCGGCTACGAGAGCGATCTACTGGTGGGAGCGGGCCTGGTCAGGCGGGTGCGCACCTGCTACTTCGGGCTGGAGGTTTTCGGATTGGCGCCCATGTTCACCAGGCTGGCCACAGCGGGTCAGGTCGAAGTCATCGAGGAGACAGAGGCCAGCATCGCCTTCGGGCTGCGGGCGGCTCTGGCCGGGGTGGGCTTCATGCCCGGCCAGGGCTGGCGAGAGACGGACCTCCTGCGGGTCCGCCCCGGCGTCAAGCTGGTGGATGATCCCTACAGCGAGCGGAGCTACGTGGCCTTCCCTGCCATCCATCCCGACGTGGCCGTCATCCACGCCCGCGCCGCCGACCGCTCCGGCAATGCCCTCCTGGGCGGCAACCTGGCGGTGGATTGGGAGCTGTCCCTGGCCGCCGGGAAGACCATCGTCACCGCCGAGCATCTGGTCGAACAACTAGAAGGGCAAGCCGACATACTTGGCCTTTACGTCAACGCCGTCGTCGAAGCGCGGCAAGGCGCTCACCCCACCTCCTGCTACCCCGACTACCCCCTGGCCAGCGAGGAGATTTTGGATTACGTCGAGGCCTGCGCCGCCGGTCGGTTCGACGAGTACTTAGAGAAATTCATCAAAGGTTGACCTGGGGGGAGAATCAAGTATAATATTGGGGCGTTTCCGAACCTAGGACTTCACCACAGGAGAGGAATCAGGAGAGGAGTCGAGGCTTCAGCCGGTTGATGGAACTGGAAATATAGGATTTAGCCAAGAAACCGCCTGAAGGCTCGACTCCAGCGAAGCCAAGCAGGGCGATTCCCATCGGAGATGCTTCGCCCCTACCCATCCCAAGGAGGACAAAGGTGAAAGACAAAACATACAAAAAGATCATCAACGCCTGGTGCATGTACGACTGGGCCAACTCTGCGTTCGCCACCACTATCATGGCCGCTTTGTTCC
>SDBU01003746.1_pt1 | contig 19173 bp, 12 predicted proteins | sample 2277071 | NCBI WGS metagenome assembly SDBU01 (sample SAMN10397929, study PRJNA504765) | marine sediment metagenome | isolation source: marine sediment core GS08_GC12, 126 cmbsf | place: Arctic Ocean: Gakkel Ridge, Loki's castle | collected 2008 | reverse complement strand
GATGAATTGGGCACCTCGAGATTATGGTTTTTTTAGAGATATAATGGTTTTTTTTGGTTTCTTAGCACCCCCCTTTTTTCTTATAATTTCTGGAATGGCTTATTATTTTTTTATAAATAGAAAAATCAATGAGAGTGTTTCTAAACTCAATATTTTTTCTAAAGTAATTAAAAGATCCCTATTCATATTTGTTGTTCCAACTGTGCTCCAAATAGGAATGGAAATTATTTTCAATATAGAATTAACTAATGTCATTTATTGGAGTATATTTCAAGTAATTGCTTTTTCGATGATACTTTTCTTTTCGTTTTTATTTATAAAACCAAATCTAAAAAGAATTTTTTGCTTTAGTTTAATTATTTTAATCTTTTTTTTGGATTTTATTATTTCATACCATAATTATAATGATCTATCGATATTAGATGAGGGAGTATTTGCTTTCATTCCATGGGCAAGTTTTTACATACTTGGATTATTATTTGGAGATTTGATTTCTGGTTGGCGCCAAGAACATATTAATAAAAAAGTGATAATATCTATTATAGCAGGACTAGGAGGTATTATTATTTTTTTCATCTGGGTAATTATTTATCCACATTCTTATTATTTTACACCCTCTTTCACACATTTTCCCCCATATTTTATGTTGATGATTGGAATCTTCATTATATTATTTAGCGTATGTTATTATTGGATTGATATCAAAGGTAAAGTTTTTTATCTTCAAAATTCAGTTATTCACTGGAGTAAATTGTCATTTTCTATATTTTATATACATTTTGGATTCATAGCTCTTGGAATACTAGTATTTCCTCTAATAATTAGTGAGAGTTACTTTTATGGATTTTCAATTTATCAATTTATTATCCTTATAATTCTATTCTTTTTGTCTAATGAAATTTTTATCCGAATTTGGAAAAGATATAACTATTTCCTTGGAATAGAATGGTTTATGAATAAAATTAGTAAAAAAAGCCTTTTTTTGAAAAAATTTTCATAAAAGATATAAAATACGTTTTTTATATTTTATAATGAAAACCGATTAAAAATACAATAAAGTCTTCCCAATCGAAGTTAAAATTAAAACAATTAGAGATAATAATGACTCCTTTTATAAGATTTCAGTTTATTATAAACCTTCAAGAAAATAATCATAAATCTTTTAAAATTTTTAAGGTAATAAAAAATAAGTATTAACAGAATAAATTTAAGCCTTTTATGGATAATATCAATTTTTTAACTGTGTTTTTTCTTGTGGGAATAATATTCGTTTTATTCCTTTTTATAATTTCGATCTTTGGTTATTTTTTCCTATTTATGATATACAAAAGAAGAGAGAAAAATGTCATACTAAAACCTAATTTGATTTTAGAGCGATTTTTAATTTCTTTTGGGATAGGAATAGCGGTTTATATAAGCTATAGTTATATATTGAATTTATTCAGTTTGTTTAATTTCTTTACAGCATATATTAGCATCATATTTTTTGATGTCGGATTTATTGTTTATTATATTATTAAAAGAAATAAGAGGATAAAGCCCTTAAAAAGTTATTCTTTTAATGTTAAGGCCTTTTTCTTCAATAGGAAGAGAATTTTATCTGTAATAATAGTTTCAATCATTCTTATTTTATCAATTATATTATATTGGGAAATTATTACAGAATCTACCGGTTTATTGTCGAGAGATCCTTATTTTTGGTTAGAAAACATTTATTATCTAATTGAAAATGGATCGGTTACTCTCAAAAAGCTAGGATATGGATATCCCTCGGGATTTGCAATTATTACTTCTGGTTTTGTATTAATTTGGCAAGATTATCTTGCAATATATTTTTTTATAAAAATAGCATCTCTTTTTTATTTCATCCTGTATATTATAATCTCATTTGTCATTCTGAATCGTATATTTAAAAACAAGGGCTTAGTTTTTTTTTCACTTTTATTACTTTATCTTTCTAACCATTTTTTATCAAGAAATATTTTGAACATCTCTTCCAGCTTTGCATCGATTTTAGTTCTAATTTCATTTATTTTAATAGTTAATGATTATCCTCTATATTTACAAGGTTTTTTCATATCTGCTTTATTTCTAATTAACCCTTTATCTTTCCTTTTGTATCTTGTAATTCTCTCAGCTTATATTTTATATAAAATATTTTCAAGGATAAGAGATCGCAAATTAATATATAAAGAATTGTTATCAATTTTCTATTTGATGATTATTGCTATTATTATATTAATACCATATTTTATCAATTATCCTGAAGACATTTTGGATCTTTTTGGTTGGTATGAGAAAATTGTAAATGACATAAGATTTCAAAATCAATTTAATTTTGATAGTATGGATTTGGAGAACAAATTCTTGTTGTCTGTACCTTTTTTAGACTTTTTTAAGATTTTTAGAGATCAACAGTTCTTTATTAGGTTTTTAAACTTAACCACCCATACAATTGGACTTTTTTTCATTGCAACTATTCTTGGTTTATTCTTAAGTTTTCCTACAAAGAGGAAAAAATTAATTATTTTTAGTTTTTCCATAATTTTTATTCTGGTTTGTAATTTTTTACCTTATTTTTACTCTGATTTATATTTCTTAGATACATTTAAATACCGAACATTAGAGATTTTTGCTTTACCAATAACAATAATGGCAGCATTTTTCTTCGAGAGTGTTATCAAAATATCTAAAATGATAGTAAATTATCTTAAATTAAAATTTAACCACCTAACTTTAAAATTCATGCGGTTTAATTTTACATTCAATAAAGGAAAGTCAATCTTAAAATCATTAAAAACGGAGCATATTTTTTTATTATTTCTATGTACGATTGCACCTTTTATGATAATTACGAGAGATTTACCGGATTATTATTATTATTATAATGATGATTATGTTAGCATTATTTTGTACCTTAGAGAGAACGCTGAATCTGGATCTATTATATGTCATCCTTACCTTGGTAGAAATGATATTCATAGTCTTTTATATGATATGGATTTCTATCATTATAATATTAGCAATGCTCCAGAATTAGGCGCATTTTTTCAATACATAAGAAGTGAGAGTACAGATTACCTCATTATTAATAACTCTGATGTTACAGAATCATGGAAAAATCACATATCTTATAATAGATATTTTAGGTATTTAATTATTAACTTGACATATTTTTCTTTGTACAGAGTACCATACTAAACAGGGAGTTAAAATCGTAGGGAATCTTTAGATTTTTAAGACTTATTCGTTGATTTAACTACTCCAAAACTTACTATCATTTTAGAAATTCTCCTTTTAATGAATCTCTATATGATTTTAAGTTAGCTAGTTGTAAAAGGAATCTAAGATCTTCTCTTTTTAGTTCTCTAAATACAAATAGGAAGCCAAAAAAGGTTCCTAAAGATACAGTTGAAGAGATTATTAATATTAATATATGATTCAGAATGATTTTTTCTAAAATTAGGTATCTTATAAAATATGAAATTAAAAATGAACCAGATGCTATGGAAACATGTAAAACAATACTCTTTTGAGGACTTATATTGTAGATTTTAAAAGAATAATATCTGTTAACAAATACCCAAATGATCCACGGCAATGTTTGGGCTATTGCATAGCCAATTTCACCCCATCCTAATGCATAGAGGAAAAAAAGTCTAGTTGGAATTAGAAAAATCATTAAAACTATTATTAGAGTTCTTGTTAAGGAATTAATGTAAGCGTTAATCTTCTGATTTTTGCCTGCTATAAAATGGTAAGAATAGGGCTGAGTTATTGATAAAAAGAAAGGTATAAAAACCATTATATATAGGATAGGAATAGTTTCAACATATTGAGGTAAAAAAATATGAATTATTAAATCTCCATTTATTAAAACTATTATAATAATCGATAAAAAAATAATTGAAGAGTATTTTTCGATTAGATAAGTAATTCTCTTAATAGTTTCAATATCTCCACTTTCAAAAAATTTAGAAAAGAGGGGTAGATATATTGTAATAATACTACTCGATAAAACTAGTAAAATTTGAATTACATAAGTATTTATAAAACTGAAATTGGCTAAAGATTCATGTCCAAATGAATAATCAAGTATTAAATTTCCTAAATTTGTTGCTAATACTAAGGTAATTGAGAAGAAGAATAAAGGTTTTGCATCTTTAAGATAAAGTAAAACAAGATCTTTTCTTGGTTTATTAATTTTATATTCATTTTTAGAAAACACTAATATCAAAATTAGGTACAGCAGATCAAATATGAAAATTGAAACACAAATAAACAATAGCGGTTCAGAAAAGTATGATATATTTAAAGAAACAAATAATAATGATACACTTTTTCCTATAGTGATAATAAAGGCAGGGATTTCAGATTTAAAGATTTTTAATCTTGATTTTAAATTGATAAAAAACACATTCGCTATATTAAATAATATTTTTGAAAGGAGTAAAAATCCAAGTAAAACCAAGAAATCCGATACCCAAAATTTTGTAAACGATATAATTATGATTAAAGAAATAGAAATTACTACATTTATTAATAATACAAATAATTTAATAATTAGAAAGGTTCCAAAATAATCTGCGTAATTAATTTTTCCAGAATATTGATAGTGAATAACGTCTAATCCAATATTTATGAATAAAAAACCCAGATTAATGATACTGTTTAATAAAGCCCAAATACCGAGTGATGGTTTGTCTAAGTTTAAGAAAAGAAGATAAAAAGCAAAAGTAAAAACTATGCTTGAAACCAGTTGAGATACAACTGAAACTATGAATTTTTCCTTCATAATATTTCCTATTAATATTGAACCTACATTTATTCAAACACTGAAATTAAATTTCGTTAATCTAAATGTTATAATATTAATTCAAGATAATTAGATTATTTTTTTTAGCTATATTTAAAATAATTAAAATGAATAGTTAATGAAATTAAATAAATTGTAGTAAACTCAAATCTATTTTGTAACATGGTTTTCAATGTATCTTATCATTGATTGAAAGATTAAACATATAAATCATTAAAATTTAAAAAAAGTATAATTTCATAATTAGATCAGCATTTTAATCGTATTTCGGAAATTTCAATTTTTCAATGAAAAAAAAAATAATAATTTTTACATATTCTTTGAGGATAGGAGGAGGAGCAGAGAGGATTATATCATCGTTAACGCAAAAGTTATCAAAAAAATATGAGTTTTACATATTAACCATTCAGGAATTTAATAATATTTATCCAATTAAAGGAAAATATTATTCTTTAAATGAAAAATCAATGTATTTTACAAAATTTTTGACCTATTTTAAAATATATTTATTGATTAGGCCAATAAGATTTCATAAGTTTATTAAATCAATATCACCTCATCTTATTATTTCCTTCTTGGACCTGCCAAATATATATGCTATAATTACAAAATTATTATTTAGTATTAAAATTCCGTTAATAATTTCTATAAGATGTAATCCAAGAAGGATGTATAAAAAAGAGATGCGATATCTAAATTTTTTAATAAGAACATTATATCCTTTAAAACTGGTTAACAAAATTATAACTGTTTCAAAAGGAGTGGAAATGATATTAGAAAATGATTATTCAATAAATAAAAACAAATTAAAAACTATATATAATTCAATCGATATAGAGAAGATAATTGAAATGAAAGGAGATAGAATTTCTAAATTTAATAAACTATTTCATGATACAAATATCATTAAATTTATAACAATTGGCCGCTTAAGAAAGGTTAAAGGGCATCAATATCTAATAGATGCGTTCTATGAAGTAAAAAAGCAAGTTCCTAATTCAAAATTAATCATACTTGGTGAGGGTCCATTACGGCATGAATTAGAAGAGAAAATTAAGGTCATGGGTTTACATAATGATGTTCATCTCTTAGGTTTAAAGAAGAATCCCTATAAATATCTCGCAAAATCGGATATTTTTGTTTTTTCTTCAAAATATGAAGGATTTCCCAATGTTTTATTAGAAGCTCTCGCGTGTGGACTTCCGATAATTTCAACAGATTGTGAGACTGGCCCGAGAGAAATTTTGGGCAACGGGAAATATGGGATTCTTGTAAATGTAATGGATATTAAAGATTTAAAAGATAAAATGATTCTTCTAGCAAAAAATAAAGATATAAAGGAAAAATATTCAAAATTATCAACGGAAAGAGCTAAATATTTTAATATTCAAAAAGATCTAATCAAGTGGATTAATTTAATTGAAAGTGAAATGAAAGCAAATATCTAATTAGAAAAGAATTTTACAACTAACTCTCAACTATGCTAAGAAGAGTACTCTATTTTTTTTACGATTTGTTAATTTTAAAAAGAAAATTTTTAGAACTAATAAAAGAATACCATTTAATCCAGTCGTATATGTATTTCTCTCTTAAAGATAATATAAATTTACAAAAAATACGTCTTTTTAATATACTGGATTTTTCTATTAAAAATGTTCCCTATTATAGAAAAATTGCCAACCAGAGGAATATATCAATTTCAAAAACTAGTATTTTTGAAGATATTCAAAAATTTCCAATATTAACAAAAGAAATAATTAGAAAGAATTGGAAGGCATTACACCCTAATTTAAGTCAGACTAAATTTGTTATTAACACTTCTGGAGGCACTACAGGTGAACCCATAAAAATAATACAAGATCGATATTATTCTTTAAAAACATACGCTGCCAATTTGATATTTGATGAGTTAGGGGAGTATAAAGCTGGAGAAAAAGTAATAAAATTATGGGGAAATGAAAAAGAAATTATAATGAAATCGAAGAGCTTATTACATAAAATAATAAATATTTTTTTTAAAAATATGATTTTTCAAAATTCGTTTAAAATGTCAGAAAAAACTATTTTAAAGTATATTAATGAAATTAATCAAATAAAGCCTGAAGTAATAATTGCTTATGTTCAATCTATCTATGAAATGGCGAAATTCATAAAGAGGAAAGATCTAAAAATACATAAACTAAAATCAATCATCACTTCTGCGGGTGTTTTAACTAAGAAGGTGAAAAATTTCATTGAAGAGATTTTTAAATGTAGGGTATATAATAGGTATGGATCTAGAGAAGTAGGATTAATTGCGATGAGTTGTGCGAAAAGTAATAGCTTACATATTAATATGTATCATCAATATCTAGAAATTTTAGGAGAGAATAATACAAGTGCAAAAGAAAATAAAAAGGGAAATATTATTATTACTAGTTTAATTAACTTTGGAATGCCTTTAATTAGATATAAGATTGGGGATATTGGGTCATTTGATAATTCAAAATGTTACTGTGGTAGAAAACTCATAAAATTAAAGAGCATCTATGGAAGAACCGTGGGTATTTTTAAAAATGAAAAAGGAGATTTAATAGATGGTGAATATTTCACACATTTATTTTATTTTATGGAAAACTTAAAAAGATTTCAAATAGTACAAGAAGAAGTAAATCTAATAACTATTTTTTTAGTTATGGTTGATAATAATTATTTAGATCATGAGAGCGAAGAAGGTATAAAAAGTAAAATAAAAATTGTAATGGGTAATAATTGTAAGGTCAACCTAAACTATGTAAATAAAATAGAAGTTAATAAATCAGGAAAACTCCAATATACAATTTCTAAGATTTTATAATTACGAATAATTATTAATAATTTAAAATCTTCAATAAATTGGAAATTTACTTATTAGAGAAGAATAAAATTAAATTTTTTTAAAGACATTGATTACAAATACAGAAAATGTTTTTGTTTACAAGTTAGAAAAAGCTAAATATCCACAATTTCCTCCTTTTCATCCAAGTCAAAAATACCCAGAATATCAATTTAAGGAGATTTCTAGTGAAGACAATTTAATCTATGAATCCTTTAGGAATTTACTAAAATTAATGGGTCTAGATAAGAAGAATTGGAATACTCAGGAATGGAATCCTTTTAGAGAAATTATTCAACCAGGTTATAAGGTTTTATTGAAACCTAATTTAGTGATTGATAAATTCAAACATCAAAATTGGATAACCACACATCCTTCAATCATTCGTTCTGTTATTGATTATGTTATAATTGCTTTAAAAGGTGAAGGCGAAATTATTATTGGAGATGCTCCTCTGCAACAATGTAATTTTAAATCATTAGTGAAAAGGGTAGGATTGGAGAAAATAATTAATTACTATAATTTTAAAAATGTAAAAGTAGATTTAATCGATTTTAGAACTGAAAAAATGGAGAGTGATGAACGGAGATTATATTCATTACATACTAACTCTAAAAGGAATGTCAGGGTAACCAAATTAAGTGGAGATCCGAACGGATATAAAATTATAAATTTAGGAAATGAAAGTAATTTACAGGAAATATCATTTAATAATGGATTTAAAAAATTTAGAGTCACAAATTACGATCCATCCTTAATGAGAAAGGTTCATAACTTAAAATGCCATAAATATCTAATACCAAATTCGGTACTTCAAGCAAATGTCGTAATTCATTTACCTAAAATAAAATCTCATCGAAAAGCAGGAATTACAGGTTGTCTAAAAAACAATATAGGAATTAATGGTCATAAGGATTGGTTACCACATCATAGAAAAGGTTCAATTAAGGAAAATGGAGATGAATATTTAAAACCCAATATTTTAAAGAGATTAAGTACAGCTTTAACAGAATTGAAGGATATAGCATTAATCAGAAATCCTAGCTTATATAAACTAAGTTATTATCCGTTTTTTATTCTTAGATTACTCTTATTTTTTCTTAGTTCAAGAATTAATAAAGATAAATTTTTTGAAGGTAGTTGGTATGGAAATGATACAATCTGGAGGACTATTGCAGATCTTAATCAAATCCTCCTTTATGCTGATAAAATAGGAAATATGAAACAAAAAGTTCAAAGAAAAAGATTGTATTTTTGCGACGGTATTATTGGGGGTGAAAACGAAGGTCCTATCGACCCTTCTCCGATAAATATGGGGATAATTATTGGAGGTTTTGATCCTTTAATGGTGGATTTAGCTATTGCTGAATTAATGAATTTTGATTTTAAGAGGATACCTCAAATCAAAAATATATTTAATTTAAAGAATAGAAAAATTTCGAATCATCAACCTAATGATCTTAAAATATTTTCAAATAACACAAATTGGAATGAAAAAAAAATTAGTGAAGTTTTAAACTCAATTAAATTTAATCCTTCTTCTGGCTGGAAGAATTATATTGAAAAGAAAAATTAATCAAAATAAGAACTTCAGAAAAATATTAAGTTTTTTAAGTTTATTAGAATATAATTTACTTAGCTCTTTTCATATTTTCTTAGCATCATATTGATTTTTTACCAGAAGGTAGGTATTAAATATCATTTTTTTTTCTTTGAATTAGATAAATTATCAAATCTCGATATATTTCTTTCTTTATTATTAATATCACCTGGATCAATAATATAACCAGATTCTCCAATTACATACTTAATTCTAATAGTAGTTTTTTAACAAAATTATTCGATTTTTGTACTTATAATTACATATCCAACCGAAAATAATTTAAGGATTGGAACTTTTCTGAGGTAATTCTTTTCAAATTCTATGCAAAAATTGTTAAATTTCTTAAATATGGTAAACGGAAAATATGTAAAAGGATAAATATCAACATTTTTAAAAATTTTATACAAAATTCTTTTAATTTCAAGTATAGTAAAGATTCTTTCGACAGCATAATGTATAACTTCTCCAGTATTTGGTTCTTTTTTGGTGATATACAGCCCTCTATTTTTCTTTTGCGCTTTTTTGCTTAACAAATATGCATAAGGATTTAAACGGTTCTGATCTGCAATAATTATTTTTCCGCTCATTCTAAGATTTTTGTATGAAATCTTTAGGAATTTAGTGAGAGGTGCTATATGTTGGATAGATTCATTTGCCCAAATTAAATCATAGTTACCAAAATGTTTAAATACATTCTCTAGTTGAAATTCAACATCAATTTTTCTATTCAATTTATTTTCATAACATCCTACTCGTTTTTTGGCGATTTTTATACGTTCTTTTGAGATATCTATTCCTAAAACTTTTCCCCCTAAAATTCCACATAATATTGATTCACTACCATTACCACATCCTACATCTAATATTTCTGAGTTCTTTTTAACATTCATAATAAGATGCATTACTCTTAAAGCATAATGATGACGGATATACTTATAATATGACTCATGCTTTAAGATATTAGGATAATAGTCTCTCAAAGGCTTATATCTTCTTTCCCATACAATTGGACACAAATTTTAATCTCATCCCTAATCAAGTTATAGAAAGATAAAGCTTTATGATAAATATCATTCATTCTTAAATCTTTTGATATTTGAATAGTATTTTATAATTTTTTTTCCAATTATATTCACATCAAATAGTTTCTTTACACGCTTGTATGCTAGTTCATTTAATTTAGTTCGTTCTATTTTCGAAAGGTTATAGAAATTTTCGATGTGTATCCCCATATTTGTAATATTTCCCGGTTCAACAATATAACCCGTTTCTCCAATTATGTATTTAATTTCGCCCACATTTGTTCCTAAACAAGGAATTTTTGAAGCCATTGCTTCTAATAGAACATTAGGAAAACCTTCAAGATATGATGTTAAAGCTAAGAAATTAGATATAGCTAAAATATCTTTTACATCGTTTCTTCTTCCTAAAAGGAATACATTATTTTTTAAATCTAATTGATCGATTTTCCCTTTTAATAAATTTTGATATGTACCATCACCAATAAAAATTAGTTTAAATTTATTTTTTTCTGTTTTTGTTTGAATTTTTTTTAAAAACTGATTAAATCCTTCTAAAAAGTCAATCATTCCTTCTACTTTTTGAAGAAATATCATAGTACCAATGTAAGAAATAATAAAATCTTCTTTTTTTAAAATTAAATTCAGATTTAAATTCTGGATAACTTTTCTTTTTTCTTCCTCAGTATTTACATGATAATATTTCATTGTTTCAATAACATTTTGGAGCCAATATATGCTATCAACTTTAAAATTATCTTTTAAATATTTTCTAATTGTTCTACTTACTACAAAGGTCATTTGAGATTTTTTTACTATAAGATTAATATCAATATCTGAAATGAGCTGAATTGGAACTTCAATTCCATGAATGGAATAAAAGTATGGAATTTTTAAACATTTATAAGCAAAATATGCCGTAAGACCAGATGGAGGGGGAGAATGAGCATGAATTAAATCAATGCTTTCTTTCCGTGTAATTTTGAAAATTTTAATAATTCCAAATATGAAAAATTTTATAAAAAAAATAAATAGTTTAACAACTCCGGCATTTATTCCTGGGGCGTGAAAAGGTAAATAGTGAATTATGAAATTGTCATTAATTTTCTTTTCTTTCTTATAAACTTCATTTTTAGGTAAGCACGCAATATTAATCATTTTAATTTTATTTTTAGAACAGTAATTAGACAATAAGTATACTTGTTTAGCTGGTCCGCTTATATCAGGATAAATTCTAGTACTAATTCTTATTATCTTCATATTATTTTTTGTTTCTGATTACCTTTTCAATTAAAGTTATCCAAATATCAGTAATATTATTTAAATTAAACCACTTTGCTCTTTCTAATGACAATTTCGATAATTTTTTTATAAGATTGTCATTTTTAGCTAATAATACCATTTTTTTATATAATTCAACTCTGTTCTTTACTTCCACAAGAAGTCCATATTTTCCATTATCCAAAATTTCTCGTGGTCCTGTCTCACAATCTGTTGAAATTATAGGAAGTCCGCAAGCTAACGCCTCAAGTAAAACAGTAGGAAACCCTTCCCTCAAAGATGAAAACACAAAAATATCAGATTTTGCGAGATATTTGTAGGGATTTTTCTGTAAACCAAGGAGTAGGATATCATCAACTAAATTCAAATCTTTGATTTTTTTTTCTAATTCATGCTTTAACGGCCCTTCGCCGATTATGATTAATTTTGAATTAGGAACTTGTTCTTTTACTGATGAAAATGCATCAATTAAATATTTATGACCTTTTACTTCTCGTAGGCTACCAATTGTTATAAATTTAATGATATTGGATTTATCAAATAGTTTATTAAACTTGCAAATTGTTTCTTTTTTCTTCTCCTTTATTTCTTCAAAATCAACAGCATTATAGATAGTTTTTAATTTACTTCTCTTAATTGAATATTCACACTCTAATATTTTTTCCACATCTCTAGAAATTGTAATAACTTTATCAACTAATTTAGAAGGATATAAAAGCCTAATTAGAATATTTAAATATCTGTCTTTCTTTTTATAAGCCATTTTAGGATTAGTATGAACACAGATTACAAGAGGAATTTTAAATCTAAATAAAAATTTTAAAACTACAGCTAAACTATTAGTATGATCCATAAAAGAGATTATCAAATTTGGAGAGAAAAATTTGATCAATTTATATATCTTTATTGACATAAAGATTTTTCTCCAGAATTTCACTTTTAATTTAAGAGAGAAGTACTTACCTTTAAATGGATAGAGATCTTTCTTGTCATAAAAAGTAATTATCGATATTTTATATCTTATAGATAATTTTATTGATAGCAAAGAGGCAATCTTCTCTGCTCCTCCACCAATTTCTAAAGATGGTATTAAAAACAATATTTTTTTTTTCATAATTGTTTAAATTTCTTGGAAAATTTCCATAAAATTTCTAGTTAAAATATTTTCTCTTAAATATTGACACACTACATTATAAACTGATTCAAAATCATACGTTCTAATTAAATCTATTTTATTTTTAAGAAAATAATTCATCCAATTAAAATTAAATTGGAGTTAAGTAGATTATTTAATTAAAAAATTAATAAATTATACATTTTAATTAATTATATCCATAGTAAAAAAGTGAGTAAGCTAATCGTTTTATAAAATTTATAAAATTTATAATATCTACAACTAATCATGGAGTTAACATATCTATACCTTTTATTGACTTTTTTACTTTTCTTTATTTATTTTATAGTTATTTCTTTATTTGGATATCTAATTTGTATTATTTTCAATAAAAATTATTTATATAAAAAATTAACTCTAAAACGATTATTAAAGACGTTTGCTATCGGCCTTTCACTGCATTTGATTTATGGGACGATAATAATATCACTAAGAATTTTTAATTTTTTAACAATTTATATTCCTTTTATTATTTGCGATATTGGTTTAATGATTTATATTTTTTATAAAAAATCCAATTCAATAAAAAATCATTTCAGAATGTATAATAAAAGGAAGGTAATTTCGTTTTTAAAAGAAAAAAGAAGTTTTATTATTATTTTCTGTGTCGTATTCTTTTTGTTATTCGAACTTCAGTTGTATTTTATTAATCATTTTCAACCTTATCAGGCAAATGACCCATATTTTTGGTTTAATAATATTTGGTTTGTCCATAAATATGGATTTTTAGACTATACTGTTATTAAAAGTTATACTCCAGGTTTTGTGATTTTTTGCTCATCTATGATAAGTATTATAAATAATTATTATTGGTTTTATTATATTTTTAAATTTCTTCCACTTTTTTTATCGGTAATAAATATACTCGTACTTTTTGTCATTTCAAAAGATATTTTTAAAAATAAAATTTATATTTGTTTCACTTTAGTAATGTACTTGAGTTTTACTTATATTTTCTTTAGAAATAATAAGTCTTTACCTTCTTTATTAGCAACAACTCTGGGTTTTTTATTCTTGTTATTTTTAGGAAAAGGCTCCTCTAAGGATATCGATTTAAAAAATTCAAATCTTAGGAACTTTTTGTTGTTAAGCATTAAAAATAAAAGAATATTTTTGAAAGGGCTATTAATTACGGGGATTACCTTAGCTAACCCCATTTATGGGTTATTTTTTATGATTTTTTATTTTTTATATGAATTTTTTCTATTTTTTACCAGATTAAAAACTGAATTTAAGCCTACACATTCAAAATTACTACTAACCAGAAATTTTTTCTTAACTCAATTATTAACTGTTTTAATTTTTGTAATATTAATCACTCCTTTTATTGTAGGTACATCTATTAATATAGGTCGTCCTATTTTCGAAGCTTATCTATTTTATTTTAAAGAAATTGAAATAACTCAGAATTCTATGATTCAGATACCATTATTTGGTGGTTACTTTAGAGAAATAGGCGTTTGGTTTTTGTATGAATCTTTTTATCGTTATATACATCAATTTTTTTCATTAATTTTTACTCCAAAACCTTTATCAGATTTTTACATATATACAATACAAATAGGTATATTTTTGTTAATCATTGGAATTTTTATCAATTTTAATAAACATTATAGATTTAATGAAAAACAAAATACTTTAATCAAATTTTTTAAGTTTACTTTTATTCTAACAATTGTAATTTTTGGATTGTTTGAGTTAATATATCTTTTTGAGATTCCAATTTTTTATGATTTAATAAAAGGCTTTTTTTATTTTTTTCGAATACGCTTATTTGAACTTTTTTCAGGATATTGGGCCATTATTTTTGTTCTAACATTTAATTATATCATCATTTCTTTTAAAAAAAAATACTTAAAGTTAAAAAATAATAAAACTCCATCAAAAAAAATAAACGAGCTTTTTAATTTTTCTCATATATATTTAATATTTCTCACAATGGGATTTTTCTATTTCACAAATTTTGGAAATATCGATTTCACCAGATATTTTAACCATTACCAAGTGGAAGCTATTTCTTTTATTGGAAATCATTTTGAGGAAAATCCCCTAGAGGATACAAAAGGAATTTTATTAGAGGATTTAAATTCAAATTCTATTTATGGACTTATTGTTGATGTAAATCTGGAGAAAAAATATTACAAATTTACCATCGACTTAAATTATTCAAAATTCAATAATGAATTTAATATATTGAATTGTGAATTTATTGCTCTAAATATAAGTAAATTAAATGAATATTTTATTGCAAATTTTTCAAATAATTTCGATATTATCTATGAGGGTACTTATGGTTTTATATTTGCAACAATAAAATAGTTTTTAATTTGAAATTGTAAAACGGAATCAAAATTTAAAGATAATTATTTTTAAAATCAAATTCTATAATTATGTAAACATTCACTATAGACTTCTTCAATTTGTTTTACTAAAATTTCCCATGAATATTTATTTTTAGCAATATTGATATTTCTTTTTCTTATTTCTCTAATTTGCTCATCATTAAGCTGTAAGGCTTTTAATAATTTTTCGACTAACGATTTAATATTTCCAGGTGTGACTAAAAATCCATTCTTATCTTCAATTATAGCATCAGGTATACCTTCTGTTGCTGAAGCAACTATAATTAAACCCATTGATAAAGCTTCAGCAATACTTAATGGAAATCCTTCGTGAAGTGAAGGTAAACAAAATATGTCTGCAGAAGCATAAAGTTCAGCCATTTTTTCTAAAGGGATCATACTTATAAAGGTGACATATAATTGGATTTTTAATTTCCTGACAAGATTTTTCAGTTTTAATTCTAGATTTCCATTTCCTAAGATAAATAAATGAACATTGTTATTTTCTTTTATGATATGAGGTATAGATCTTATGAGAAACTCAACTCCCTTTTGAGGATCTAAACGACCTACATATACAATCTTTTTAACATTCTTCTTATTAATAATATACTTATCTAAAAATTTTGATGAAATATTTGGATTAAAAATAGAGATATCAACACCATTTGGAATAACTTTTAATTTTGTTGGGTTTATTCTCAGTAATATAAACCGTTTTTGAAGAGAATTACTAACACATATTATTTTGTTGATCTTTTGATAGAGAAATTTAGTAATTATTATATCAAATACATACTCATATAGACCGGTTATTCCAATTTTTAATCTCCCTTGGATTGTGAGATATATATCTCTTTTGAAAATTAATCTATTTAATAAAACTGTAAGAAAAGTGATTGGAAATAACCGGCCTTGAATATGGATTATTTGAATATTGTGTTTTTTTAAAATTTTTTTCAATTTCAGAATAGCCATTGGCATAATTCCAAAACTTGAAGTCTGAGGTATCCCTTTTATTTCAGGTGGGTAAAAGGATTTGAACCTATACACCAAAAATCCATTCATCTTTTGAAATTTTGGAGAGGATTTTTCATTCTTACTAGTCAGAATTACTACATTATGATCACGAGTTACTAGTTGTTTTGCCGTATTGTAGGAAGCAGTTTCAACTCCTCCTATATGAGGAGGAAAAAAATGTGAAATTATTAAAATGTTCATTTAGTTCAAAATGATTAATTTATCATGATAAAATATTAGAATTATTTTAAGATTACGTCTTTTTCCAGCTTAAAAAAACTTAATTGTAAATAAAAATAACAGATTTAAGAAATTACAATTGTAACGAAATATTTGATCAAAAAACGTTATTAGTTTTAATCATTTTAAAATATAAGTTCATATTCGTGATCTAATTTACTTTTTTTTTAAGGAAGATAATAAAAATAAATTTTTTGCGTAAAATGAAAATTAGCTATTCTTCATCATTCAGGTTGTTAACAATATAACTCTTTAATTGGGTTTTTAAAAATAATGTTTTTTTATTAAGGTATAGAGAATTTAATTAAATTAAAATTACACACAATAATGAAAAATTTAAAAAAAATAATTCCTAAAATCATATTCGGCATAAAAGCACGATTACTTCTGATCAGTTTCATAGTTTCCTTAATTTCGGTTTTATTGATTTTATTAAAACTGAGTAATTTCAATATTTTGATAGGATTTTCTGCTAACCCAACCTTAAATCTTTTATTTGAATCACTTGTTTTTTTTAGCACAATATATTGTTTACTCTTTTTACCAAGTTTTCCTCTTTTTTTCATAATTTTTAGGAAAAAAGATTTCACACTATTAGTAAAATTAAGTTTAACGATAGTGGTTAATTTATCTTATTATATTTTATTAGGATATCTTGTTTTCTTTATTACGAATGAAATAACAGGATATTCTATTTATTTTTCTATGATTTTCACATTTCTTTCATTAATACTATACATATTTTTGGTTGAAATTAAAACAAGGAAATTCTATTTATTTAAATCTTATAAATCTTCAATTCCTACAGATTTTAATTACGACAACTTTTCATTGTTAAACCTCATAAGGAACAAAATTCATTTAACTGGAATTTTATTAATTATTTTCTTATTTCTGAATTCTATTTTAACTGTTGTGAGATATGATTTTTTTTACGGAACAGATCCTTGGTTACATATTACAATTATCAAGATGATATCAGAAATGAACTTTTTACCCGTAAACGAATACTATGGTAGTCTGGGTTTCCATATATTTAGTTCGATAATTCATTTCTTTTCAGGTGTAGATATAATATTAATACCAAAATACTTTACATTTTATACGATTTTTTTATCAGCATTAGTTTTTTACAATTTACTAAAGAAAATTTTTAAAAATGAAGATTTAGCAATATTTGGAGTTTTCCTTTTAGAGTTTTCTTATTTAGGGTTCAATTATATGATGTATCAATACTGGCCATCAAGCCTAGTATTAATTCAATGTTTATTTATTTTTTATATGCTTTATAACCGATTATTGAATTTTGTTAAAACAAATAGACCAACAAAAAAAATTATTGGGAAAGATATTTTTTTTAATTATTCAATAATAATATTAATATTTATTAGTGCTACTCTTGCTCATTCACTTAGCTCATTAATATTACTAATTTTATTTTTAGGTATATTTTTCATTTATTTTATAAATGATGTAAGGAGGGGTATAGACTTTATACTTCTATTGATATTATCAATAATTTTCATTATCATACTCCAATTTGACCTTGGAACTGGGCATTTTTGGTTTATATATGATATATTATTATATTGGAAAGAATTATTTTTTCTGATTTTTATTTTAGCCTTACCAGTTGGGTTTTTATTATGGAAGATAAAGCGATCGATTCTTTTTACTACGGGAAGATATGAAGCAGTAATCAAGGGGCAAACTTTAAGTAATTACAAAACAATCGAAGACAAATTCTTTATCCCCATTACATTTATCGTAGTAATTATTATAACAATTTTGTTTTTTATCGGAAATTTACTCTTCTTTAAAGTACCATCAATATTCCTCCTAGTGATAATTCAAGCTCTTTTTCTTATTATATTTGGAATATGGGGTATAGTTTTATTCCAAAAAAAACCCAATGGTAAAATATTTTTAATTTGGATCTTAAGTTTTGCTTTAGTTTTTACACCTGTTCTAGTTTATGAATTCTTTTTTCTAAATCAATATTATTTTTTGAGAATATTTAATATTTCATCGTCTATATTTGTTATAGGATGTGTAGCTTATGTTTATAAGTTAATAACGTTAAAAAAAATTAGAAGAAATAAAGTAAGATTATTTTTTATAATTTTCATATTATTTTCATTACTTACTAGTTATATACAAGAATTTTATGCAATAGAAGAAGTAAGTTTGGAAGAACAGGAAGTAAGTTCTATCCAGTGGTTTGCTGCAAATAATAATAACAAAAGTGTAATAATCACAGAATTTGGATTAAATTATATATTTATCTATTATGATTATCCATATAATTTTAATAGCTATGTTCTACAAGTTAATGAAATTCACTATTTTTTAGAGTATGATTTAGATTTATTCCCACCTGAGAATCACTTTGAGAAAAATGGGTCTAATATTCTACAAAATCTAAAAAATCAATATAATTCTGACGTTTATTTAACAATAGATAATGAATATATTTTGAATGTAGCATGGGAAATATATGGTTGGTTAACAAATGAACAGATCGAAAAATACTATAGTTTATCTTATTTAAATAAAATATATTCTGCCAAGAATAAATTTGGGGAAGAAAATCCACTCTATTGGGTTATTTAAAAGGACAAATTTTCATGTTATTATATTTACCAAATTAAAATAAATAATAAAATGAAAATTCTTATTAGAATTTATAAAGTTTAAGTTTTTATATATTTAATAAAAATTAAGTGGTTAAAAGATGATTTATTTGGTTTGTTTTTCTTAGAAATAACGCTGTTTTATTTATTTCGATACACAACACGAATTATTGAATTGAAATTCTCTTATG
>SDBU01003745.1_pt1 | contig 19175 bp, 33 predicted proteins | sample 2277071 | NCBI WGS metagenome assembly SDBU01 (sample SAMN10397929, study PRJNA504765) | marine sediment metagenome | isolation source: marine sediment core GS08_GC12, 126 cmbsf | place: Arctic Ocean: Gakkel Ridge, Loki's castle | collected 2008 | reverse complement strand
GCAAGCTGACCGTCTGTCCTTTAGCATGAACCCCGGCATCAGTTCGGCTAGCTGCCATTATCCGAATTCTTTCTCCAGTAAGCTGCCACAGGGCTTTCTCTGTCTCACCCTGAATGGTGAGCAGATTAGCCTGTAACTGTGAGCCGTGATACCGTGTGCCATCATACTCCATAATTAATACAATCCTGGTGGTTGTTGCCAAGCTAACAACCTTCCTACTTCCCAGGCAGGAGCAAGCGGATATTATTCAACCAACTCAAGTTGAACCATAGCTGCTCCATCACCCAACCTGGGGCCTAATTTGATAATACGAGTATAGCCACCAGAACGCTCAGCATACCTTGGGGCAAGCTCAGCAAATACCTTATCGGCTATTTTTTTATCTATAATGAATGATAGCGCCTGACGCCGGGAGTGAAGCCCACCTTTCTTGCCCAGTGTAATCATTTTCTCAGTCAAACCACGCACTTCCTTAGCTTTAGCCTCGGTAGTAGTAATCTTTTCGTAGCCCAAAAGGTCAGTCACCAGATTACGAAACATAGCTCTTCTGTGACCAGTAGACCTACCTAGTTTTCTGCCAGCCACTTTATGCCTCAAGCTCTTCTCCTTCTTCAACCTCTGCCTCTGTTTCAACTGGAGGAGTAAGTGATAAACCTAACTCGGCGAGGCACTCATCTATCTCTTGCTTAGCCTTCATCCCAAAATTTCGGAGCGAAAGCAGCTCTTTCTCCCCTTTACTAATGAGTTCTCCCACAGTAGTGATACTGCCACGTCTTAAACAATTCATAGTACGCACTGACAGGTCAAGTTCCTCTACCGGCTTATTATATTGCTCCTCAGGAATAGCTAGGTGAGCCAGTTCATCCTTCGCCTCTACCTGAGAAACCTTAGTGTAATTTACAAACGGAGAAAGCTGCTCAACTAGGATGTCAGCACCTTGACTAAGTGCATCTTCAGGTGATATTGTGCCATCTGTCCACACATCCAGATGCAAACGCTCACGGCTAATCTCCTGACCAATATGGATTGGCTCAACGCTAAAATTAACCTTGCGTGCTGGAGTAAAGATGGCATCTATTGGAATCACTCCTATAGGCATATTATCACCGGGTTCAGCCTGCCTATAGCCCTCACCTAATTCCACGTCAAACTCTACATAAAGCTTGGCATCAGGTGAATCTAAGGTAGCCAGGTAAAGTTCAGGATTGGTAATTTCAAAGTCAGCCGAAGGCTTAATGTCAGCAGCACAAACTTGCCCCTCCCCCGCAACATCCAGTGTTAACTTACCTGGTCGACCAGAAAGAGATTTTAACCTCAATCCTTTGACATTAAGTAAAAACTCGGTAGCATCTCCTTTTACATGAGGAATGGTAGAAAATTCGTGTTGAATTCCCTCAATCTTAACCCGAGTTACTGCTGCCCCGGGAAGATAGCCAAGTAGGACTCGCCGCAAAGTATTACCTAAGATAACACCAAAATTCTTTTCCAGTGGCTCCGCCACAAAATGCCCAAAGTTTTCTCTACTTTCAACACATTCAATATCAGGTATGACTAAACGGGACAAAGGGTTTCCCTCCTTATTAATTAACCTATCGTGAGTAGTACTCAACTATTGTCTTTAAGTCAAATTTGGTCTCAATGTCTTCAGGGGTAGGTAAGGATAAGACCCGGCCAGTAAAGTTCTGCTTGTCTAAATTTAACCAACTCGGAACAAGCTTACTCTCAATGTCTTTAGCTTGTTGTTTATAATACTCGGTTTTGGTGCTTCTCTCTTTCCAAGTAATACTAGCACCTTCCTTAACTAAACAAGAGGGTATATCAGTTTTACGTCCATTAAGCATAATATGTCCATGCTGAACTAACTGACGAGCTTGAGGAAGCGAATCAGCAAAGCCTAACCGATATACTATATTATCAAGCCGTCTCTCCAGCAACACCAGTAGATTTTCTCCAGTGACCCCCGGTTGTTTTTCGGCTAGAGCGAAAAACCGCCTGAACTGCTTCTCCAAAACCCCATAGGTATAGCGGGCTTTTTGTTTTTCCCTCAACTGTAAACCACGGTCTGAAATCCTACGGCGTCGGCGTGACTGCTGCTGTCCCGGTGGTCTCCCTCGCCTGTCCATGGCACATTTAGGGGTAAAGCACCGACTGCCCTTAAGCATTAACTTCTCGCTACTGCGGCGACACAATCGACAAACTGCTGCTGTATATCTTGCCATTTTCCTACCTTCTACACCCGCCTCTTTTTAGGTGGACGACAACCATTATGTGGAATGGGAGTTACATCCTTAATACCAGTAATATAAAGTCCTGCACTCTGGAGAGAGCGAATAGCTGCCTCGCGCCCGCTGCCTGGGCCTTTAACATAGACCTCTATCTGACGTAAGCCATGTTCCATAGCTTTGCGCGCTGCATCATGGGCAGCTAACTGAGCAGCATAGGGAGTACCTTTACGTGAACCCTTAAACCCGGCTGTCCCTGAGCTTCCCCAAGCAAGAACATTCCCTTGAGGGTCAGTAAGAGTTACTATAGTGTTATTAAAAGTAGATTGGATGTAAGCTCTTCCCACAGGAATAGACTTGCGTTCTCGCCTTCTTCTCTTAGTTCGCTTCTTCTCTGGCATTCTATCCTCCTTCCTATATAAGATTGGCTACTTCCTGCCCATTCCGCGCCGTTGCCCTCTACCAGCTACTGTCTTACGTGGACCACGCTTGGCACGAGCATTGGTTCGCGTTCGCTGCCCCCTGAGTGGTAAGCCATGCTGGTGCCTGATACCTCGGTAGCTACCAATCTCGATGAGTCGCCTAATGTTAAGATTAACCTCTTTTCTAAGTTCACCCTCAACCCTATACCGCCGGTCAATAGTTTCTCGAAGACGATTAACCTCTTCTTCGGCAAGGTCGTCTACCTTGATGTCAGGGTTAATGTTAGTCTGAGCCAGAATCTCCCGGCTCAAGCTGGGACCTATACCATAGATATACTGAAGTGAAACCAATACCTGCTTATTTCTGGGTATGTCTACCCCGGCTACACGTGGCATTAAACTCCCTCCTTATTGGTTAAAAAATCAGCCCTGCCTTTGTTTATGTCTCGGATTGGAGCAAATGACCCTGAGCACTCCTCTCCGCTTCACCACTCTACATTTGGCACATCTAACTTTAACTGAAGCTCTAACTTTCATAATAAACTCTCCAATTATCAGGACTATTTAAAGCGATAGGTAATCCTACCTCGGCTGAGGTCATAGGGGGAAAGTTCCACTAATACCCTATCACCGATTAAGATTTTAATATAATGTAACCTTATCTTACCTGAGATGCGAGCCAGCACCTTATGCCCATTAGACAATTCAACACGAAACATAGCATTAGGTAAAGGCTCTACTACTGTCCCCTCAACCTCAATAGCTTCTTTTTTAGGCATAACCTCCTACTCCTCCAGTAAGTACCTCAGGCTCAGCGTCAGTGATGGCAATAGTGTGCTCAAAGTGTGCTGAAAGACTCCCATCAGCAGTAGACACCGTCCAGTGGTCATCACCAACCCTGGTGCGCCAGTCACCAATATTTACCATGGGTTCAAGGGCGAGAGTCATGCCTTTCTTTAATACTGGCCCCGTTCCTGGCAGACCGAAATTCGGTATTTGCGGTTCCTCATGCATCTCCCGGCCAATACCATGCCCGGTGTATTCGCGTACCACCGAATAGCCTCTTGACTCAGCATAATTCTGAATGACAAACGAAATGTCTCCTAGTCTTGCTCCGGGGCAGGCAGCAGCAATGCCAGCCTTCAAGGCAGCCTTAGTAACTTCTATAAGTGCCTTAGCCTGCTGGCTAATCTCCCCTACACCTACTGTCACCGCACTATCACCGTGAACACCATTAATATTTGCTGTTAGGTCAAGAGAGACAATATCACCCTCATTTAAAACACGTTTCCCTGGAATTCCGTGCACTATCTCATCATTTACCGATAGGCAGAGATTAGCTGGAAATCCTTGATATCCTTTAGACGAAGATTTGGCTCCCATCTTTCCCAGCTCTCCAGCTGTAATAGCATCCAACTCCATAGTTTTCATTCCTGGTCTCACCTGCTTACATAGTTTCTCTATGACAGTTGCCACAATCCTCCCTGCTTGCCGCATAGTATCAATCTCCTGAACAGATTTGATAGTTATACTCATCTAGCTGTCTTACTGAGGGCAGTAATAATTCTCCTACCCACCACATTTATTTCTCCCTCTCCATCTACTTCTAATAGCTTACCCGCCTGGGTATAATATTCAATAAGAGGAGTTGTTTGAGCAAAATAGACCTCCAGCCGTTGCTTAACTGTTTCGGGAGTATCATCAGGGCGTTGATATAGTTCACCGCCACACTTATCACACTTACCCCAGACCTTGGGGGGAGAATTTATCGCATGATACGGTGTCTGGCAATTACGACAAATCCAGCGCCCGCTGAGCCGCTTCAGAAGCTCATCTTCAGAAACTTTGATATATACCACCTTATCTATAACTTTATCTTGCTCGTGTAAAGCTTCATCTAATACCTTAGCCTGGTTGAGATTTCTGGGAAAGCCGTCAAGAATTGCCCCACCTTGGCAATCTGGAGCTACCATACGCTCTAAAATCATTCCTGTTGTTATCTCATCAGGGACTAACTTCCCCTCCTCCATATAGGGCTTAGCCTTTAATCCAAGCTCGGTGCCCTGTTCTAGAGCCTGCCGAAACAGGTCGCCAGAAGCAATATGAATCAGTCTGAGTTCCTGAGTCACAGTAGTTGCTTGTGTCCCTTTACCTGCCCCAGGAGCACCCAGAAAGATAATATGCACTCTCTCACCTCCTATTTAATAAAGCCTTCATAGCGACGCATTGCTAGTTGTGCTTCTAGTTGCTTCATAGTATCCAAAGCAACCCCAACCATGATAAGTAGACCCATGCTGGAAAGCTGCATTACCTGAACATTGGTAATCTCGCGGACAGCAAAGGGCATTATGGCTATCATAGCCAGAAACAGAGCTCCTGCCCAGGTAATACAGTGAATAACATGGTTAAGATAATTCGATGTCTGTTTTCCTGGTCGAATTCCAGGGATAAAGCCACCTTGCCGCTGCAACATACTAGGTAAGTCCTGCTGCTGAAAAATCACCATAGTATAGAAGAAGGCAAAGCCTAATGTTAGCAGGAAATAGAGCCCCCAATAAAAGAAACCAATCGGTAGTGCTGCGTTAGGATTAAACAGGCTCATAATATGATTAGCCAGATTAGGCTCAGCCCCAGTTGGGTTGGCAAAGTAGCTAGCTACTATGCCAGGAAAGATTACTATTGACATAGCAAAGATAAGGGGTATCATTCCAGCAGTGTTTACCCGCAGTGGAATATGGCTTGAACCTGATTGCTTATACATACGACCGCCACGATAGATACTGCGAGCATATTGAACCGGAATGCGGCGATGTGCCTCGGTAAAGATGACTATTACCGCAATAGTACCTAAAGCAATCAGAATATAAAATACTAAGCCCCAAGGAAAGCCACTTGTTGCCACCAAAAAGCCACGTCCAATCATTTCAGGCAAACCGGTCACAATGCCACCAAAGATTATGATAGATATGCCATTGCCGATACCGTATTGAGTAATAAGTTCACCTAACCAGATACAGAATAAGGTGCCAGCTACCATTGACACCACCATAGTTACTATAGTTAATGTAGCAGTACTACTGATTACACCTTCGCGCTGGAGATAGACTAACTGCCCATAGCCTTGGAGGGTTGCCAGAGGCACAGTCAGCCAGTGGGTAATCTGATTAATCTTATTCCTACCAGCCTCCCCTTCCATGGAAAGAGCTTGTAGCCGTGGAATAATCGGCACCAGTAGCTGCATTATAATTGACGCTGTTATATAGGGATAGACCCCCATAGCTGCCACGCTATAGTGTTTTAAGGCACCACCGCTAAATAGGTCAAGCATACCCAATAGGGCATTACGTTCAAATAACCCTTCCAATGCCCCGGAATCTATCCCAGGAAGTGGCACGTGAACTACCAAGCGGAATATTAATAGAATGCCCAAGGTCATGAGAATCCGACGCCTTAGATCAGGTAAGCGGAAGGCGTTAACCATTGCCTGGAGCAGTCGGGGGCTAGCTTGTCTTTGCCGCATCCCCCACCTTCTCTGCCCTGCCCCCGGCGGTCTCAATCTTAGCCTTGGCTGCAGCCGAGAACTTATTTGCCTTTATCACTAATGGACGGTTAATATCACCATCAGCCAGAATCTTAATCGGATACCGTAACGATTTTACCACTCCAGCCTCGACTAATTTCTCTGGCGTTACCTCGCTCCCTGACTCAAAGATATTAAACTTATTTATGCTAACCAGACTATATCTCGTCTTAAAAATGTTGACAAAGCCCCGTTTTCGTGGCAAGCGTCTGATTAGGGGTAATTGCCCACCTTCAAAGCCACGCGGTAGGTTGTATCCAGAACGAGATTTCTGCCCATTACAGCCGCGTCCTGAATAGGTGCCGTGTCCGCTACCATCCCCTCGCCCCACTCGCTTCCTGTTTTTTTTTGAACCTGGGGCGGGAGCTAGTTCGTCTTGCCTCACGAGCCTTCCTCCTCTACTCTGACTAGATGTCTCACTTTGTTAATCATACCTCGGATTGAAGCTGAATCATCATGGGTAACACTCTGGTTTAGTCGGTTAAAGCCAAGAGATTTCAGCGTTCTCCTTTGAATCCTGGCATAGCCAATACCACTCTTGACCCAGGTGATTCGTAGCTTAGCCACTGGGCATTGTCTCCCCAGTTTTAACAGACCGGCGTTTAGCTAGCTCTACCTTTGGCTCTTTAAGCTGACTAAGAGCAAGCATTGCAGCCTTAGCCATGTTAACCCTATTTGAGCTGCCCAGCGATTTAGTCAAAACATCCTTAATTCCAGATGCTTCGAGCACAGCCCGAATACTACCTCCGGCAATAATACCTGTACCCGGTGCGGCTGGTTTCAATAGGACTTTAGCCGCGCCAAATTTAACCATTATTTCATGGGGGATTGTAGTCCCAGCTATTGGCACTTTAATCAAATTCTTTCTGGCAATGGCATTAGCCTTATTAATTGCCGCTGGTACCTCATTGGCTTTACCAATACCGATAGCTACATGCCCATTACCATCTCCGGTTACAGCCAGAGCACTAAACCTGAGACGTCGTCCTCCCTTCACTACCTTAGACACTCGATTGATATATATCAGCTTATCACTTAGCACCAACTCTGTCGGGTCTATCCTACTTATCGGTTGTTTCACTTATCCTAAACCTTCCCTGTTAAAACTTTAATCCTGCCCGCCGGGCTGCCTCAGCCAGTGCTTTAACTCTACCGTGGTATTTATAGCCACCACGGTCAAAAACTACCTGTTTTATCTTCTTATCCAGTGCTCGCTTGGCTATCAGAGAACCAACAAGCTCTGCCTTACCTGTCTTCACTTTGCCCACTGTCTCGTCTTTTATCTCTGGGTCAAGGGTTGAAGTTGAGGTCAATGTATGCCCCTGTAAATCATCGATAATCTGAGCATAAATATGATTCAAGCTGCGGAAAACACATAATCTGGGTTTAGAAGTTATACCCTTCACCTTGGCTCTCACCCGGGCATGTCTTCTGTGGCGGGCTATTCTAGGCTCACTTTTCCCCATTACACCCTCCTGCCTATAGCTTTGCCCGCTTTAAGTTTGACCAATTCTCCGGCGTATCTAATACCCTTACCTTTATAGGCATCAGGGGGACGAATAGCCCGGATCTCAGCTGCCATCTCACCAACTACTTCTTTATCAATCCCAGTAACCTTAATCCGATTTGTTCTTTCTACAGCTAGGGATACACCTGGCAATGGGAGAACCTCCACTTTATGTGAGTAGCCAACGCTAATTATTAGCTTATTTCCTGCTTTTTCTGCCCGATAGCCCATACCTACTATCTCAAGGCTCTTCTCAAAGCCCTTACTTACTCCCTCCACCATGTTAGCCAGCAGGCTTCGTGTCAGCCCGTGCAAGGAGCGATGCACCCTGCTATCACTGGGTCGTGATACTATTAAACTACTGTCGCTTAGGGTAATAGCCATATCAGAGTTGAAATGGCGATGGAGCTCTCCTCTAGGACCAGTTATAGTAACCTCGTCCTGTTTAATACTTACCGTCACACCTTCTGGCACGATTATCGGCATCTGCCCTACTCTAGACATTATGATTTAATTTTCCTTACCCCTTGTTATATTACTTCTCACTCAGTTCAGCTTACAATGCTTTACCATACAGAACATAAAAGCTCGCCACCAAGCCCCTGGCGCCAGGCTTGCTGTCCTGTCATTACCCCTTTTGGCGTAGAAAGAATGGTAATACCCAAGCCGCCGTAAACACGGGGAATCTCCTTTCGCTGAACATATACCCTGAGCCCGGGCTTACTTACTCGTTCTAACCCAGAAATAATTGGCTGATTTTTATCATCGTTTTTGAGGTAAATTTTAATTACCCGGTGCGACTTATCTCTGAGCACTTCGTAATCATTAGTAAAACCCTCTCCCTTAAGGATTTTGGCTATAGAAAGCTTCATCCTTGAGGATGGTACCAGCACAAAATCATGCTTTGCCATGATAGCATTACGTATTCGAGTTAACATATCTGCAATTGGGTCGGAGACAGTCACCTTTGCCTCCTTATTCCGAATTCGTTATAAATTACCAGCTTGATTTTCTCACCCCCGGAATCTGCCCGGCAAGAGCCAACTCACGAAAACATATACGGCACAAGCCGAACTTACGAATATAGGCACGAGGTCGACCACACAAGTAACACCGATTGTGTTGCTGCACCTTATATTTAGCCGGGCGTTGCGATTTTATAATCTTTGATTTCTTAGCCATTCATACTCCACTTCAATCCTTAGCGAAAAGCATACCTAATAACTCCAGAAGATGCCTGCCCTCCTCATCTTTTTTAGCCGTAGTGATAATTGACATCTCTAGTCCTCGTACTTTGTCTATCTTGTCGTAGTCAATCTCAGGGAAGATAACCTGTTCCTTAATACCCAAGGTATAGTTACCCCTGCCATCAAAAGAATTCTGAGGAACCCCTTGAAACTCACGGATACGGGGTAAGACTGCATTCACCATCTTGTCAAAAAAATCGTACATGCGTTTCCCCCGCAGGGTTACCTTTAATCCAATAGGCATCCCTGTTCTCAATTTGAAGGAAGCAATAGATTTCTTGGCTCGGGTGGTCACCGGATGTTGCCCGGAAATAGTAGCCAGGTCTTTCTCGGCCGCTTCTAGAACCTTGGCGTTTTGGATTGCCTCACCCACACCGATATTAAGCACAATTTTACCCAGACGTGGCACTTCCATTACGTTCTTATATCCGTAGCGCTCCATCATAGCTGGGGTAACCTCTTTCTTATATCGCTCCTTCAACCCTGCCATTTAGTCAATCACCTCCGAACATCGGCGACAAATTCGCACCTTCTTACCATTATCTAGGAAGTGAAAACTAACTCTAGTTGGTTGGTTACACTTATTGCAAAGTAGCATCACATTTGACATGTGAATTGGTGCTTCCTGTTCTATTATACCTGCCTGCCTGGCTGCCCCCGTTGCCCTGCTGTGTTTTTTGATAAAATTGACACTCTCAACTAACACTCGTTCTTTCTTGGGGTAGGCAAAACGTACCTTACCCTTTTTGCCTTTATCCTTACCAGCGATAATCAGCACAGTATCATTCTTTCTAATCTTCATAGCTTATTAACCTTATAGCACCTCAGGTGCTAGGGAGATAATCTTAGTAAAATTCTTTTCCCTCAGTTCCCTGGCGGCTGGCCCAAATATTCGGGTTCCTTTAGGATTATTCTTATCGGTAAGAATTACCGCTGCGTTTTCATCAAACCTAATATAGGAACCGTCAGGACGTCGATGTGGTTGGGCACAACGAATGATAACTGCCCTGACTACCTCTCCCTCCTTTACCGTTGCCCCTGGAATTGCCCGTTTGACCGAAGCCACAATAGTGTCACCCACCCGGGCATACCTTCTCCGTGTGCCACCCAGTACGCTAATGCACATAATCTGACGGGCACCGGTATTATCGGCTACTTTAAGTCTGGTATATACTCTAATCATATAATTTTATCTGAATAGTAGATTTCAGGTAATTTCTTCAGGTTTAACCTCTACCACCTTCCCCTTAGTTATTATCTCAGTTACTCGCCACCGCTTAAGCCTTGATAGTGGACGGGTTTCCACCATCCTTACCATATCTTCTAGTTTACACTCATTATTTTCATCATGAGCTTTATACTTGGTCGTTCTTCTAATAGTCTTCTTGTATAGTGGGTGATGCCTTGATGTTTCTACAGCCACGACTACCGTCTTATCCATCCTATCACTCACTACCCTGCCAATCCTGGTTTTACGCTTTCTCTCCATAGAATAAGTCCCTCTATTCTAACTTAGCAACAATAAGTCTATATTATCTTATCCCCAGCTCTCTCTCCTTCGTTATGGTCTTCAGCCGGGCAATCCTCTTTTTAACCACTCTAATTAGGCGGTGGTTTACCAACTGCTTAGTAGCCAAGCGAGACCGAAGCTCAAACAATTCCTGGTGAGCTGCTTCCAATTGCTCGGCTGCTTCATCGGCACTGAGAGCACGAATCTCCTTAGCTTTCAACTCCTACTGGCTCCTTATTTGCAGAATCACTGCTAACGACTGTAGTTGCTTCTCTTACCACAAATTTGGTTCTTATTGGGAGCTTGTGTGAAGCGAGCCGCATAGCTTCCTTAGCTGTTTCCTCATCAACACCGCTCATTTCAAATAGAATTCTGCCTCCTTTGACCACAGCCACCCAGTGGTCTGGGGAACCCTTACCCCCACCCATACGGGTCTCTGCCGGCTTTTTAGTAATCGGTTTATCGGGGAAAATGCACACCCAAATATTCCCACCACGACGAACATGACGAGTAATAGCCCGTCGGGCGGCTTCAATTTGTCGGTTAGTAATCCAGGCTGACTCTTGTGCCTGCAAACCAAAATCACCAAAAGAAAGTGTATTTCCAGACTGAGCCTTGCCCCGGCGGCGTCCTTTGTGAGTCTTGCGGTATTTCACCCGCTTAGGTTGTACCATTTTTCTCCTCAGGCTTCTGCTCAGGCTTATCCTCAGGGCTTGTATCCGCCTGTGGTTTAACTTCTGCCTTTACTGGCTCTGCGGTAGGTGGTATCTCCATATGCTCTTCGGTGGCTAGTTCAGCTTCCGTTTCCTCAACCACTTGTTCCTTAAGCTCTGGTAAAATATCACCCTTATATATCCAAACCTTTATCCCAATCCGACCAAAGGTGGTGCGTGCTTCGGTGAAACCATAATCAATATCGGCTCGTAATGTATGCAATGGGACTCGCCCCTCATGCATAGTCTGGCGTCGAGCTATCTCGGCGCCACCCAATCTACCGGCGCAATTGATTCTCACTCCCTTAGCTCCAGCCTGAATGGTACGGAAAATTGCCTGTTTCATAACCCTTCTGTAAGCGATCCGACGCTCAATCTGCTCGGCTACCGCTGAGGCTACTAGATATGCATCAAGCTCAGGTTGTTGAATCTCTAGGATATTCAATTGAATCCTCTTTCCAACAAGCTCCTCAAGATGGTGCCTTACGCTATCAACTCGCTGCCCTCCTCGCCCGATGACAACACCAGGTCGAGCAGTATGGATGGTTGCTGACACCTTGTTTCCCTGGCGTTCAATCTCTACTAGGGAGATGCTAGCTCCACGATAGCTGGACTGGATAGCCTGCCGAAGAGTTAAGTCTTCATGCAAGAAATCTGCATAATGCTTATCGGCATACCATTTGGCTTGCCAGTCACGAATAATACCGATTCTAAAGCCTATAGGATGAACTTTATGTCCCAACTATTCCTCCTGCTCAGCAATAATGACTGTAATATGGCTAGAACGTTTAAGGATTGGGCTTGCTCGCCCCCGTGCCCGAGGGCGGTATCTCTTCAAAGTCCGTGCCTTATCAACAAAGATATTAACAATCTGCAGCCCTGATGGTTCCATCTGAAAATTATTCTCAGCATTAGCCTCTGCTGATTTTATCACCTTAGCTACCACTTGAGCCGTTGGTGTTGAGGCAAACTTAAGTATAGTCAGCGCCTCGTCTACTTTCTTACCTCGCACCATATCTACTAACTGACGCACTTTGCGAGGTGACACGCCGGTATCTTTAGCTACAGCCTTTACTTCCATTTATGACTACTTCCTCACTTAGATAACCCTTTCTCTATTAGTTGAGTGCCCCCTGAAGGTTCGTGTTAAAGCAAACTCACCTAACTTATGCCCTACCATATTCTCAGTGATAAAAATAGGGACATGTCTCCGTCCATTATGTACTCCGATAGTAAGCCCTACCATCTGAGGCAAGATAGTAGACCAACGTGCCCAGGTTTTAATTATTGTCTTCTGACCAGAGCGATTGAGCGCCTCCACCTTCTTTACCAGTTTAGCATCAACGGCTGGCCCCTTCTTAGTTGATCTGGACATTTTGTCTACCTCCCCCTACGTATAGCAATCATTTTATCTGAAGCTTTAGGTTTACGAGTTCTATAACCTAGGGCTGGCTTACCCCATGGCGTTTTAGGTCCAGGTAAGCCTATCGGTGACCTACCCTCTCCCCCACCATGGGGGTGGTCGGATGGATTCATAGCCGAGCCTCTCACTGAGGGTCGCCAGCCTAACCATCGCTTACGTCCGGCTTTACCCAATTTAATACCCTGATGGTCAACATTCCCTACCTGTCCAATAGTAGCTATGCAGTCAACGGGAATACGTCGCACCTCGCTGGACGGTAATCGAACCAGGGCATATTCACCCTCCTTTGCCATTAGTTGAGCCACAGTCCCTGCACTCCGCACCAACTGCCCACCCCTCCCTTTCTCCAACTCAACATTATGTATTAAGGTGCCACTCGGGATTAGTTTCAGGGGTAGGGCATTGCCAGGTGCAATATCAGCATCACTACCTGATTTTATTACAGCGCCAACACTAAGGCCAGACGGGGCGAGGATGTAGCGTTTCTCTCCGTCAGCATAGTAAATGAGGGCAATACGTGCCGAGCGGTTAGGGTCATATTCAATAGCAGCTACTTTGCCAGGGACACCAAACTTATCCCGTTTGAAATCAATAATACGGAGTCTTCGCTTGGCTCCACCTCCCCGGTGACGAACAGTTATTCTCCCTTGATTGTTACGCCCTGCTTTCTTTTTAAGCGGTAACAGCAGTGATTTCTCTGGCTTACCCTTGGTTATCTCTTCAAAGGTAGCGCCACTCATCCCCCGCCTACCGGGAGAAGTTGGTTTATATACCTTTAGCCCCACTTAGTCTCCTCCTTCATAAATCATTATACACCTTCAAAGAATTCTATGCTGTCTCCTGGCTTGAGGGTGACTATCGCTTTTTTCCAGGACTGGCCCAGCACCTGCCGTCTCCCTATCCTTCGCCTCTTACCAGGCATTGTCATCACATTTACTGCCGTTACCTCGACTTTAAATACCTTCTCTACCGCCTGCTTAATCTGATGCTTATTAGACTCTCCAGCCACCTCAAAGGCATACTTGCCCTGAGCTTGAAGAGTGGTATTCTTCTCAGTTATTAGTGGACGGCGTAATACTTCGTAAAGATGCATTATTTCCCTCTTCAGACAACCTTCCTCCCCATAATTGTTCTGCTTTGCGCACCGCAGCTTCAGTCATCAACAACATCTTACAGGAAAGGATGTCAACCACATTAAGTAGATTGGCTGGTAGTGTCTTAACCCTGGCCAGGTTGCGAGCTGATTTAACTACATTTTCTTCGGGCTCATCGGTAACGATGAGAGCTGAAGAATTTACGCCTAATGTAGCTAAAATTCTTGCCATTTCCTTAGTTTTGGGCTCAGAAAACTCGGGTTGCTCCAAAACCATTAGCTCTCCATCTTCAGCTTTAGCCGATAGAACACATCTTAGAGCCAGCTGGCGCATCTTTTTGGGCATTGCTTGCCGATAGCTTCTTGGCTTTGGGCCAAAAGTGATACCTCCTCCGCGGCGTAGTGGTGACTTCCGACTACCAGCCCGAGCCCGACCAGTGTGTTTCTGCCGAAACAGTTTCCGAGTACTACCCGAAACCTCACCGCGAGTTTTAGTACTAGCTGTCCCTTGGTGAGCATTTGCTTGCTGCCTGACCATTGCCTGATGGACTACTGCTTGATTAAACGGCACAGCAAAAACTTGGTCGCTTATTTCAATACGCTTGACTTGCTCTCCGGCAAGATTATGCACGGGTATCTGCACTGCCTTACTTTCCTCCACCTGATTTTTTTATCAGCAGGAGCCCGTTTCTAGCTCCGGGCACTGCTCCCTTAACCAATAATAAGTTACGGGTAGTGTCAGCCTCGGATACCTCTAGATGACGCACTGTTACCCGCCTGTTTCCCATATGTCCTGGCATCCGCTTTCCTTTTAATACCCTGCCAGGAGAGGTGCCAGCCCCGATAGAGCCTGGAGCACGATGGCGGTCTGACTGTCCATGTGTCTTGGGTCCACCAGCAAAGTGATAGCGCTTTACCACACCAGCAAAACCCTTACCCACTGACACCCCGGTAACATCAATCAGGTCACCTGACTTAAACAGACTAACATCAACCTTCTGCCCCACCTCAATGTCTTTAGTATCACCTACCCGGAACTCTCGGAGATGCTTAAACTGTCCCAGTCCCTTGAGGTGTCCCTTCTGTGGCGAGTTAAGCCGTTTTGCCTGACCAAACCCGAGCTGGACAGCGTCATAGCCTTCTTTGTCCCTGGTCTTGACCTGTATTACCGCGCACGGACCAGCCTCAATAGCAGTTACTGCTTCTGCCTTACCGTCATCTCTGAATATTTGAGTCATGCCCAGCTTCTTGCCTATAATACCTTCAATCTCCATCATCTTTCTCTTATGACTGAATATCTATCTCAACTCCCGAAGGGAGGTTTAATCTGGTTAAAGAATCGATTGTTTTTGAAGTTGTCTCTATAATATCTATAAGACGCTTATGGGTTCTAATCTCAAACTGCTCCTGTGAGTCCTTATCTATAAATGGGGAGCGGATAACGCTAAATTTCTGGATATGAGTAGGTAGTGGTACCGGACCAACAACAACAGCACCGGTAGCTTCCACTGTCTCTACAATCTGCTGTGCAGACAGGTCAAGTATCTTGTGGTCAAAGCTCTTTAGCTTGATGCGAATCTTCTGTTTAGGCATATACTCTCCCCACCGCTTTAATCTGCCTGGCTAATTCAGCCGGTAACTCCTGATACTGGTAAAACTCCATAGAGTGAGTGGCTCTACCTTGAGTTAGTGACCTGAGGCTGGTGGTATAACCAAAGGTCTCGGCTAATGGCACAAGACAGCGGATGGTACAAATTCCAGCATATTGTGTCTCGATAGCCTGAATATGTCCCCGCCTTGTATTGAGGTTACCTATCACATCACCAAGAAATTGCCCTGGTGTAACTATTTCCAGTTTCATAATAGGCTCTAGAAAGATGGGTTTAGCTTTGGTAACACCGTCTTTTAGTGCCATTGAGCCAGCCATCTTGAAGGCTAATTCGGAAGAGTCAACCTCATGGGTACTTCCATCGTAGAGGGTTGCTTTAATATCCACTACAGGATAGCCGGCTAATACCCCGCTCTCCATGGCTTCTTTAATACCGGTTTCTGTTGCCATGATGAATTGTTTGGCTATTCTCCCACCCTTAATATTGTCTACAAATTGAAAGCCAGTGCCTCGTTTCCCAGGTTCAAGCTCAAGACAGACATGGCCGTATTGACCATGCCCCCCAGTTTGCTGAACAAATCTTCCTTCAGTTCGCACCGGAATAGTGATAGTCTCCTTGTAGGCAACCTGTGGCTTGCCCACCATTGCCTTTACGTTAAACTCTCTAAGTAACCTGCTGACTAGGATATCTAGGTGAAGCTCGCCCATGCCTGAGATAACTGTCTGTCCTGTTTCCTGGTTATGATTTACCTTAAAGGTTGGGTCTTCCTCGGTCAACTTGTTTAGGGCTTCTCCTATCTTGTCTTGGTCAGTCCGGGTTTTAGGCTCAATGGCTACCGACAACACTGGCTCAGGGAAGTGGATAGATTCAAGAACTATTGGCTGGGAGGGATTGCACAAGGTATCTCCGGTAAAGGTATTCTTCAAACCTAATGTAGCTACAATAGCCCCGGTGTCTGCCTCATCTATCTCCTCACGATGATTGGCATGCAATAATATTAACCGTCCAATACGCTCCCTTTTGTCTCTAGTTGAGTTAAGGATTTGGGCTCCAACTCTTACTCTGCCAGAATACACCCTAAAATAGACTAGTCTGCCCATAAAGGGGTCAGAAACCACTTTAAAAGCCAACGCTGAAAAGAGGGCATCATCTTTGGCTGGTCGAGTCACTTCAGTGCCTCGCTTAGTATCAATAGCCTGTACCGGCGGCATATCTAACGGAGACGGGAGGTAGCTGACAATAGCATCAAGCAATGGTCGTACGCCTTTATTTCTCAGGGCACTGCCACAAAGAATAGGTACCCCTTTATTAGCTAAAGTTACCCGTCTCAAGGCTAGTTTTAGCTCGGCAGCGGTAATATTACCCCCCTCAAGATAAATTGTCATAGTCTGGTCATCAAGTTCAGCTAATTTTTCAATTAGTGTCTGGCGAAATTTAGTACATTTTGCCTGCTCTGATTCAGGAATAGCTACCTCTAATGGTTCTGAATCAAGCTTCCCATCGAAGCTCCAGGCTTTATTCTCTATCAAGTCAATAACCCCGCTAAACGATGCTTCGCTGCCTAACGGCAGTTGTATGGGCAAAGGTATGGTATGTAGTCGCTGCTCAATCATTGATAAGTTATGGTCAAAATCGGCACCCACCCTGTCCATCTTATTGATGAAGCAAATTCTGGGTACACTATATCTGTCAGCCTGCCGCCACACCATTTCTGATTGAGCCTCAACCCCGGCTACCGCATCAAAAACTACTACCCCACCGTCCAGTACTCTAAGACAGCGTTCTACCTCAGCAGTAAAATCCACATGTCCCGGAGTATCAATAATGTTGATGCGATGGTCTCGCCAATAACAAGTAGTAGCTGCTGCCGTGATGGTGATGCCTCGCTCTCTTTCTTGCTCCATCCAATCCATCACTGCCGTTCCCTCGTCCACTCCACCAATCTTATAGGTACGCCCAGTATGATAAAGTATCCTCTCGGTGACGGTGGTCTTACCGGCATCAATATGGGCAATAATCGCTATATTCCGTATATGCTCTAATGGGAAACGCTCAGGCATAGCCTTATCCTTTGCCTTGGACTTTACTCTTTCTACTGTAATATTAGCTCTAATAATGAATACCCCTCACCATCTATAGTGGGCAAAAGCCCTATTGGCTTCAGCCATTCTATGTGTATCGTCACGTCTTTTAACCGCTGCTCCTTGTCCTTTTGAGGCATCAATCAGTTCAGCAGCCAGTTTTTCTGCCATAGATTTACCTTTCCTAGTGTTGGCTGATTTTACCAACCAACGCATAGCTAAAGAAAGGCTGCGCTCAGGCTGGACCTCTATTGGTACCTGATAGGTGCTACCACCAACACGTCGCGGCTTAACCGTAAGTAGCGGAGATGCATTTCTCACTGCTTGTTCTAGAATAGTGACCGGCGGTTTCTGCTCCTCCTGCTCCATAAGTTGCAGGGCACCATACATAATTTTTTCTGCTGTGCTTTTTTTGCCTTGCCTCATCACTTTGTTGATTAATCTGGCTACAGTTTCATTATGATACTTTGCATCGGGAATTATCTCTCTTTTTATAACTCGAGCTCGTCTTGGCATTTTTATCTCCGCATTTACTCAACTAAAGCCGAAGTTACGGCTCGTTTACTTCCATACTTACTACGACCTTGACGGCGGTTAGCTACACCAGTGGCGTCCAGTGCTCCCCTGATAATATGGTAACGGACACCGGGTAAGTCCTTCACCCGTCCTCCACGAAGCAGAACCACAGAATGTTCCTGTAATTCGTGTCCTTCACCAGGAATATAAGCTGTTACTTCTATTCCATTGGTCAGCCGCACTCTAGCTATCTTGCGTAGTGCTGAATTAGGCTTCTTCGGGGTGGTAGTCTTAACCTGAACACAAACCCCTCGTTTCTGTGGGGAGCCTTTTCCCCACACTATTTTATTCTTTAAGGTATTATAGCTAGGAAGCAACGCTGGCGTTTTAGATTTCTTAGCAACCTTCTTACGTCCTTTACGAACAAGCTGATTAATAGTTGGCACTTTTTTTCCTCCTATTTCTTACAATTTGAGCGGATGAGCTAGAAACTCATCCGCTCAAAGCCATTACTGTGGATTCGATACTAAATTACAATCTAACGACTATCAACCAAAAAAGGATTCTAGCACAAGTAATAGTTAATTGTCAATAACTAGTCTCTTCCAATACAAGGTGAGCCTGAGAGATTCAGGTATCATCGTCTCAAGAGAGGCGAGAAAGCAGTGATACGGCGCCCGCGGTATCTACAGAAGGTCACAGGTATCCAGACTGATAGCGGAGTACAAACAGACAGGACGGTTGAAGAAAACAGAATATATAAGGCACTGCTTTCCCCGGCAGTATATCCCGTCAGATGTGATATTATCGGCATTAGGTTAAACTTCTTGCTGGTTCCAGAAGCCAGCACTCCTGACAGGGAGGGACCGGGGGCTACATTAAATAGCATCCAATCGCCTTTGGCGAGGGAATTCTGCCTCTTGTCTTTGGAGCAAGCAAGGGCAAAGGCAAACAGATGCCAAATTTCAAGTCGAGCGCTAAGAAATAATAGCCTGATGATAAGAGTGCCCGCAACCTTAGCACAACGCCATGATGGACTTTTCAAATGGTTAAGTTAGCTTTAGATGGTTTCTGGGCGCAGTGCATATTGAGCCAACTATCTTTCTTAGCTTGTCACCACACCTATTGTTGCTAAAATGACGACGGGGGTACCACCCCGATTATCTTCTCATCGGCAAGCTTGGCTATTTCCTCCTCTGACATGCCTAAAACCTCTTTAAGAAGATAATCATTGTGCTGTCCAGTGTATGG
>SDBU01003743.1_pt1 | contig 19183 bp, 12 predicted proteins | sample 2277071 | NCBI WGS metagenome assembly SDBU01 (sample SAMN10397929, study PRJNA504765) | marine sediment metagenome | isolation source: marine sediment core GS08_GC12, 126 cmbsf | place: Arctic Ocean: Gakkel Ridge, Loki's castle | collected 2008 | reverse complement strand
TGAGAGTGAGTACTGGTAGATCCTTTCAGAGATTCCGTTCTCCCAGTGAAGCTCCACTGGCTTTCCCAGCCTTCTGGCGTATTCAACCTCGAACTTTGTGCCACCTGTGAAACCGCCTTCTTTACTGATAAAGGCATGAACGACATCGCACGCCTCTATGAGTTTGCGGTTCCGTTCATAATATCTTTTAGCCACCTCGAATTTCGAATGAACTCCCTGGAGATCCGGTGAAAAAACTATTACCCGAAGGCCACGGGCCTTGGCTTCGGACGCTGTCCATGTACAGACACCACGACAAGAACTCGTAACGATCACCGAATCAGTTGGGAGAATTCTGACGAGGTCTATAACCGATTGTCTGTCTCTGTATTTTCGTGCTCCTATTATGCCTATGGTCATTTTGGTTGCCTCCTTTCTCGGGAAACAAAAAAGCCCTCGGGATTTCTCCCAAGAGCTCGTATTGCTTCAGGCTAATTAGAGTTATCTGTGATTAAAAATGCATTGGCTGCAGAAACTGTTATCCTTGCATGCTCCGCAAACCATCTCGCTGTCCATCACCTTCACGATCTGGTCAAAGACCTTCTCAATAGCTTGAGTCATGGGCATCTTCAGTGCCCACGCAACGCGTCTTAATGTTCCACTGTGTTTCTGGCTGAGTTCAGGAGTATAAGCCATCATGCCCTCCTTTTAGATAAGACCCTCTCTTTGGGCCAGCCGTGAGTTATCCTGATCTTGTCAATCTCGGAGGCCTTCCGTATCTGCCAGTACTCTTGAAGCTCGCAGTCGATTTCAAGGCAGCCGTGTATTCTGATTGCTTTCAGCTCATTGAACGAAATGTAGCCCCACTCTGCATTCTGAAGATCTTCATTTAAGATGGCGAAACCCCAAAAGAGATCATTCCCATCATATTCCGAAATGTACCAGTCACACTGTGCGATAAAGAAATGCAGGTAAATTAGCTTGTCTTTGAGAGGAATGTTTTCGGTCTGATACAGCTTGGGTAGTTTTGCCAGTCTTTCTTTTGTTGGTGCGTTCCACATTTTGCCACCTCCTTTTGAAGTCTGGTTGCGAAGCATGTACAAATGATGGGTCTGAGAAATAACGCTCAATGGCGCCAGTATCTGGTGACCGAAGGAGAGACGATTAACGTCTCGAAGCTGCGCCTAAAATGGCGCGAACGCAAAAAAAGCAGCCGATCACAAAGACCAACTGCTTTCTGCAAGAGGTTAAAAAGTCTCACCTACAGTGACCTTTACCTATTCCTTCGTCATGGCATCACCTCCTCTCCATGCAAAACACAAAAAGGCCGTCGATCTGCTCGACAGCCTTGCAGTTCAGGTAAATGGAAAACAGACCTATGCCCCTATAATTCTTAAAATGGCGGTATATTCCCCCCTTTTCCATATGGGTCAAGCAGTCCATAGTTATGGTCAGATTTTATAAGTGGAGCACGATGGGGACGTCTCTATATAATAGGTGGGGGTTCTGATAAGTTGATGACCATGATAAAAGCTGGTGGCTGAATGGAGTGATAATTGCGCCCAGAATGGACGATCTTTAGGAGGCATACTTGGGTGTGGAGTAAGGCGATTGGAGCCGAATACGAGGCTCTGGGAGCCTCACAGGCACCAATAGCTCATGGCTTGCAGATGGGTGGTACTAGTAAAAGCATCATGCAACAGATCGTATAGAATCACCGTATGACCTTGTCTCTCCTATGGTGTCTACTTGATCTTTGTTTCGTGTTCGTCCAGGTGTATCCTCAGCAAGCAGCATTGCAAGGGCCAATAAGGAAGCACAATAGCAGCGCTGGTGATGTTATAGGGGAGACCATTAGACTTCGGCAAGAAAGCAATGGGGTTGTCTGAATGGGCTTCTTCTGGCGCGGTTCGGATTAAAGATAGCGGAACCAAATCGACAAAGGACGCGTGTCGTCTGGGTTAGAGATAAATAGCAGTTATTGAAAGGTAACGGCGCGGGTAACCAGCGGGCCACAAATTTTCGAACCTGCAAAGACTTTAACGGTACACGCCCCGGCTTCTTCCCGTCTGGTTCACCCGCTTGGTTAGGCCAAATTCAAATTTTGTATGTGATCAAGAATAGGATTTGTTGAAAAAGCATATCCAATACCAACATTTGCCGAGCGTTTAAGGTTACGAGCTATTTGTTCCATTGCGGCTTGAGAAGCTCTTATTGCCTGCCTTGGGTCTATTCCACTGACTGTAATAACCGCCTTGGTTTGCGATAGGGCTCTTTGATTACTTTGTAAGGTTGCAATTAACTTGTCAAATTCTTGTTCGATTATGCCTGTTACTGCCCTCGTGATAATGCCTACTACCTTTCCGGTTTCAAGGGATAATAACGGACCACCTGAATTTCCCCCATTAACACTACCATCGATTTGAATAATATTTTTTCCTTGTTGTTCATGGATACTTGAAACATATCCCATGTGAGCAGTCAGCTGAGGCATACGAAATGGAAACCCTAAGAACAAAACACTTTCACCTACTGCAATATCTGCAGAATCACCAAATTCAAATCTGTACCTTCCTTGAAATTCGAGTTCTTCTAAATTGATAAACGCATAATCCAATTCTGATTCTAAAGATTCTGCTAAAGTAGCCTTATATAATTGGTCAGCTGACAAACGTATATGTTGATCGGAATCTTCAAAACGAATTCTTATCGCATCAAATTGACCCGGGGGGCGAATGACATGACTATTTGTCACAAGACCACTTTGGACAAGGAAGGCGCTGCCGCTTCCTAAAACCTGACGGTTCTGCTCAAGGGCAATTTCAGCAATACCTGATCTTGCTTGAGAAATTAGCTCTATGGGTGTCATTTTTTCTGTGTCCTTACATTATATATTGACCAGACTCTTCTTTTTGGACAAAGACCCACCTTTGGTTTTCCAAATAAGTCGTCAATACTGGTGAATGAAGATGGTGTGAATGCCACCAACATTTTTCTCTCTCACCTCACCAGAGCCGTATTCGGTTACCTGATCATCTTTCAGGATGACAAAGTAGTCAGCTCTGTCCCATGACCAACCCGAGATCAGTTTGTTCGTGTACTTCAGAACTGTGTAGTCACCTTCCGTTCTAAATCCATCCGGTCTCCCAAGGTTCCGGACCACATCCGCTTGGGACATCCCTGGAGAAAGCCTTGTTATCTTTTCTCCGGTAGCGCATCCGGTGATGGTGAGCAGCATTATGCACAAGACAAAATGGTTGGACATCCGTGGTATGCTCCTGAGATGTTTTGCCATTGGCATCACCATTTTGGTCCTCCTCCTGTTACGTACAAGGTAATGGTACGTGATTCAACCTCGCCTGAAAGCGAGAACTCGTTTTCGATATAACTTCCCATTATTGTCTCTTATGGAAATGTCCAGACATGAAAATCATATAATTCCAACGAGGTTAGTCCGAATTCGCCTCGTTGCATTGCAATCCGAAATTGGACTCCGCTACTACTTGGTCGTGCACAAGTGCCGAGATCTGGCTGTCAATATACTTTCGAATCTTTTTGCCAGTATGGAGAAACCCAAATAGTCGTGCTGTTTTTGGGATGAGTTCTTCACGAAAAACAGAGACCTCCTTCTTGAGAACTAAAAGAACCCCATTTCTTATTTCCTCTGGTGGAATGAATTCAATACTTATAGCGCTTTCTGCGTCACGCTTTCTGATAAAGTCACAAGCTTGCGCCGGTTGGTAAATGAACTGATTTCTGAAGACAACTTCTTTCGCTCTGCTAAGGCGTTTTGCGGATGCTTCCACAAGCTTGCTAATCTTCGAGCCAACCTTTTTCATACCGAAATGCTCAATTACCCGAAGCGATAGCTCTTTGACATGTATCGGTCCTTCCACCGTTACAATCTTCCAAATTAGATGTTCAAGCCATCCTCCGTAATTCTCTGGTTTCGCTTTCCAGTAGAACTCTTCCGCGGTCCCCAGGTTCTTTGTAGGGTATCTTTCGTACGGTATAATCCTAATGCCGCTACTGTCCTTCGGTTTCTTAGGTTCAGCAGTGCGCACTCTTACTTTCTGTAAGTCTTTGTTCACTCTCGGATTGTGCGTACTGTTTTGCGCATTTTCAATAGCTTCTTTCAGTTTCTTCATCTCCCGAGACGGGTTCAAGAACCAGTCAGTCGACCAGATCCTATGAAAACGCCACCCAAGATTTTCAAGGATTTGCTGCCGTAGTCTGTCTCTGTCTCTAGCCGTTGCCGAAGAATGATAGCTTGCTCCGTCACACTCAACGGCAAGAATAAACCTTCCAGGATGCCGTGGATGCAGAATTCCAAAGTCAATCTTGTATCCCCCGGCACCAACCTGGGGTATCACTTTGATCCCCTCTGCTCGAAGCTGTTGGTAAACACTACGCTCAAAGATATTATCCTCGTCAAATTCATGTGAGAAATCGAAAGTCGTGTCAAATGTGAAATGCTTACCCTTGGATTCTGCGAATTCTATGTATTCTTTCAGCATGCGGACACCGACACTCTGCGTTCTTGATAAATCAAAGTCAATACCAAGGATCGATGAAAACACAACTACCTTTTCTTTGGCTCTAGTAATGAGCACATTGAGCCGTCTTTCACCACCTTCTTTGTTCAATGGACCAAAAACCATGGTGAGTCGGTCGGCATGATCCCGCCCATAACCAATGGATATGAAAATAACGTCTCGCTCATCGCCTTGGACAGTCTCCAAGTTCTTGACAAAAAATGGTTCCTCAACATCCTTTGAAAAAAATGATTCCATAGAAGGGTCTTGCCTTCTCAGGACTTCAACCTGATCTACTATAGCCATTTGCTGTGCCTGGCTAAAGGCTCCAACACCAAGAGATTTATCCGGATTATTCTTGAAATGGTCAACCACTGCTTTTGCTACTTCCTGTGCTTCCTTCACATTTTTTCCACTTTTCCCTCTGTCATAGACCGAGTCTTTGACGTGCACCAGTGAAACACCGAACTCTTCTGCCTTTTGAATGGAGCTAGGGAAGGTATTGAGTTCATTTTTATAAAAATGGTGGTTTGAAAAATGTATGAGGGACTCATGCCGACTTCGGTAGTGCCATTTCAAGGTGAACTGCTTCATACCAATCACCAAGCACTCATCCAAAATGCTCTCAAGGCTGGGGATTGGTAAATCATCGATACTATCCTCATCTTCGGCATCTTCAACAGCCTGGACAACTCTCTCGAAAAAGACTGTCGGGGGCAGTTGTTTCGTGTCACCCACAACCACGAGCTGGTCTCCCCTGATAACAGCACCCAGGCTATCTTCAGGAGACATTTGGCTTGCTTCGTCAAAAACTGCGATGTCAAATCTTATGATGGAAGGATCAACGTAGTGGGCCAAAGAAAGTGGACTCATCATAAAGCATGGACACAGTTTCTGGGTGATGTTCGGTGCGATAGTAAAAATCTTTCGCACAGGATGGTGACCACGTCTAAGACGGAATTGCCTCTGCAAATAGCCTAGTTCAGAAGACTTGGTGCCCTCCCAATCTGTATCCGGTTTGTCTTTGATGAGCGTTTCCCTCACCCGTAGTTTAGATAGTTCAAGTTGATATTTATCCAAGTTTCGAAACGTCTTTACAATATGGTCCTGCGTTATGGCCTCAAAATCCTTCAAAACAGCCCTTTGTTCAAGAATGTGTTTGAACAGCCGAAAAAGGAACGCTTTCTTGAATTTGTTGACAACTTCTTCTGTTTCATGTTCCTCTATCTTCCCCACGTAATCCCCCAACCCAAGATCGGTGCATCTCTCAATGGCCCTTTGATAACGGGTCCAGTCGACTATCATGTCAGTGTTACTCTCCCATCTGTTTGTTGTTGCCAAGAGTTCGTCGACCGGAGTCTCATTAAATCCGTTGGGAAACACAGTTGTTCTATTCACACTGAGAGAATTCTTAACATCCCCGAATGCGTCTCTTACTAGCAAAACCTCTCCTTCCATGGCTGCAACTGCTGTGAGAAGTTCCTTTGGTACAGAGTGCGAATTTCGAACATATTCCAATAGAGTGCGATCATCATCACGTGATACCCTTGCTTCCCTATACTTAATCAACCATAGCAGTGTGGAGGAGACGGCATCTGTATCCGTCTCGCTACCTTGCCACAGAGAACTCAGGGGGTCTGAAGCGTTCTTGGGTGTTGAGTCAATTGTCTCTTTGAGATCACGATTAGTTCGTATTAGTACTACGTCAGATGCCAGTCGAGAATATCGTAGCGATTGTTTCTCTTTCAGGTGCCTCTTGATACTCTTCTTTGTTTTGTAGTATCCCCGCCGAAAAACACGCCAGCACCGACTGTACTTTTCGCTTAGCAGTGTGTGTACATCGCTGATTTGTTCATCAAAAACCCCCTCATTGTATTTTTCTGTGATCCGCCCCCTTTCCCGCTGATATTCGTTGATCTTATCCAGAATGGGTTGCAGACTCGCCAAATATCCTTCAGGGTCATCAATAGCTATTAAGGAGTCAGAAATGGCGTGATCTTCAGATAAAACCCTTATTAGGCGGCAATAGGAAGAGGCTCCGGCAATGGTATTCACCAGATTCCCCGTTGCAGAAGAAAACTCGCTCAACTGCCCTTCAAGGTCTGCCAGAGTGGTCGAGAGACGGGCGAGCTCAGTCAATAGCTTTTGTTGTTCGTACTGGTCGATTGATGACAGTAAACATCCCCAAAATGGATGCTTACTAGGTGGACCGACTATTTCAATGCGCTCTTTAAGCGTTGTGAGGCTTTCAAGAACCGTCTGATATTGTTTGAACGTAATTCCATCAAAGTCGGCTGAATCGAGATCCATGATCTCAATCTGGGCCAAAGAATTCAGTTGTCCAAGGATCCAGTATGGGCTCTTGCCAAATGGTTCAAGAGGTGCATGCAAAGCTGCGACGTATTCGTTGAGACTCGTCCTTGATTGCACAAGTTGGTCAATCTCATCTCGAATTATGGGGGTGCCTTGGTATTGCGCCTCATAAGCTTCTTTCAGCTGATTCAGCACATGCTTTTTGTTTACTTTTCTACTGTGGATTTCAAGGCAGAAATCTCCAAGATTTACGTCCAACAGCCTGCGGTATACCACATCAAGCGCAGCCATTTTTTCGCTGACAAAGAGAATCGTCTTCTTCAGTGCCAGCGCTTCCGCAATCAAATTCGTTATGGTTTGAGATTTTCCCGTTCCTGGTGGGCCCTGAACAACAAGGCTTAGCCCTGATTTGACTGCCTCAGCGACTTCTTGCTGAGAAGAATCGGCATCTACGACTTGGAACAAATCTAGAGGCTTTCTTTTTGCGTCCAATTCTGCCGCCGTAATAAAACCCTCACTTGTTCGCATCATTTCCGGCTCCATAACGCCTGCTAGAGCTCGGATGATTATATTATTCTTGTACGCCTCAGGATATTTCTCTATGTCTTTGAACATACCGAACTTGGCAAAGGAAAAGAGGCCTAAATATATGTCATTGGTTACTTTCCACCTTGCATTGCTTTTGATCAAATCGGCGATTTGGAGATAGTATTGCTGCGGATCTATTTCTTCATCATCGGGTGGCAAGTCTGGAAGCTCTATACTCAAGTCACAAGAAAGTTTATGTTGAAGGGCGGGATTTATAAACGGGTCCTCTTCAGAACGATACAGTTTATATTTTGCCCTAACAGACCTTTGTCGCAGTTCAACCGGAACCATAATTATAGGAGATCTGTTTTTTACAGTCGAGTGCTCGATGTCATACCATTCAAGCATGCCCAACGTTAGATAGAGAATATTGTAACCCTGTTCTTCCATGAGTTGAGTGGCTCTAAAATGAATTTTCTTCAAATTTGGCCCCAGTCGCTCTTCTGGAAGATTAGTCTGAAGGTAAAGGTCGGTATACTTCTCCTCCAGTTCTTCTAAATCATAGGCATGGAATGCAACCCCAGATTCCCTGTTTTCTCGGTGTTCTTCACCACTCAAAAGGCTGTCATCTTCTTTGGGAAGGAAGGAAAAAGAACGACTATTCACCACTAGTGATCTAAAAATCTCTGACGGAATCTCTTCAACGATCTTCACCGTGGTGACCTTTGTCGGTTTGAAATTCAGCAAGCGGTTGCGTCTTGAAAGGTCAATGAGTTTCTTCTTCCACTCCTCGATTTTCCTGTCAAGTCTTTCTGAAATCTTGGATTCGTTCATGCCACTACTTTTCCAACCTGTTGCGAAGAGAAACTCATAGCTATTCAGCACTCAGAGCTGGTGAGTTTTCGTTAACTGCCTTTAAATCAATGTTCATTTGACACCTCAGAAAACACAAAACCCCACCTCTCTTTTGAGAAGCAGGGTCTTGGTATTCAGTTCATTGAATCCCCTTCAGTTGGGGTTAATGTGTTACCGAACGATTGTGGGGGACGCTATCACAAGGCGTGATTTGGGTCAAGGATATTAGGATGTTAGGGGAAATGGGTGCTGATTGGAAATGGACAGGGTACTCTACCAAAAGTTACTATAGGCTATCGTGTGCGTTTAACAGTCTCCGTGTTGTCGCTCGGGGACATGTATCTGATCTCGCGGCCTTTCTTTACGCGGTCCAGAGGCTCTTTTTCGGTTAATTCAGTGAGATGTTTTCGGATTGTTGTTCTGGATCTCCCGGTGTCTATGTGAATTCCCGTTATTGTGACCCAGCCGTGTTCATCAATCGAGTCCAACGCGATATCTCTCACATCTTCGTATGCGTCGTCGATGCGTTTGGAGCGAGGAGGGAAAAGATCGCTCCTGTAGTGTCGTTCTCGGATTCGAGCCAATGGTTCATATTCATTCACAGGGTCTTTAGACAGGACGTAGAAGTCCACATCGTGAAACAGGTGCCGCGTTCTTGCTATCGCCTGCTGTTGTTCGTAAAGGCGCAACGAGTTTGCCAGTTTGCTAACCACTTCATACTTCTCGTTGTAAACTCGTATTCCCTTGGATTTTTGCCAGGTCCAAAGCTTGTCTTTACCATATGGGATGAAAGAGTCCTTCCTCGGCAACTGATCTTGGATAAAGTCCAATGCCATAGCGATCTCAACGGCATCTGACAGGAGATAACTGCCCAACATGATGCCCACATCGCAGTCGTTCGCATTGTTGGTGCCCCTGAAGTTTCCGTAGTGCACCACTACGGGATCAAGTTGGGGGAATTCTTTCTTCAGAAAGTCCTTCAAATAGCGCTTCCGTGTCGCCTTGGTGGCTACAAAGAAGTATCGGTGCTGCTTGTCATGCAATTCATTCAGCAGAGAACGGACGAAGCTTTTTGCGTTCTCCTTATCTCTGCGTATCCACTTCTTTGGCAAATCAGTGTTCACATTCTGCCAGACCTTTAGTTGCCACAACGGCTCGACTTTCACTTTCATGCGTTCAAAACCAACACCTTGAAGTTTGTGCTGACGGAATTCTGGGGCCAGCATTGTGCCATCAAAGAACACATGGCATGGCAGCTTTGCGAGATCGTAGGTTTTTGGGTTGTGGAAATATATTCGGTTTCTTCCTTCGTACTTCTGGACAACGACCCCCACTCGGATGGCATTTTCGATCAGCTTCAGATGATTGCCAACAGTGTCCGTCCAATCCAGGGTTTCAGGGATAATCATGGGCAGTTTAGGAAGTGATTTCTCCCAGTCCCTTGCGATATTCTTGGGGAATGTAAAGTCTGGATCAAGAGCCCGAACGATGGCAGTTTCGTCGCATAGTTTGATTTGTCCAAACAGAGCCTTTATTTTTAGGCGAAGCCCCTGGGTATTCTCGTAAGATTCTAAGAAAGTCGTCACCGTAGCGGTGAAATCTTTTACTTCCTTGGGATACAGAGAAATTGGCTGATAGCATTTGGAAAGAACCAGATCCTCATCCACTATGAATACATTTCTTGGGACTGCACCTTCTCTGGTACCATCCCTGAACCATTCGGAGAAATCCGACTCTTGATGAAAGTGGTCGTATTGGGCATGAGTTGTAACCACTATTCTTGAAAGCGGTGCCATTGTCTTGTGACGGATGAATCTGCAGTGACCTCGGTCCCTGCATTTTGCACATATATCCCGTTTCTTTATCCAGTTCTCACGGTACCTTTTAATGATGTCATCAAAGTGCGGGCATTCTTTTTCGTTGATGCCGTCCGCAAAGTAGATCTGCTGTTGAAGAAACTCTCGCTTGAATCTACTCTTGGGAAAGCCCTCCCTATCAAATCGGGTTCTCCCCTCCTGGTCTGTCAGTTCTTCTGTGTTCCGCTGTATATCGTCATACGTATGCTTTGATTGGATGGCCGCTTTCCATTTCAAAGCATCAACAATTTCTTCGCACAGATTGTTTGTGGGCATGAAGACGACAGCAGACATTTCACGATTCTTCGATAAGGCTTCCACAATAGAATAGGTTTTTCCCAAACCCATGGGAGCATCAACGAACAGAGCTTGTCCTGTTTCAATCTCCTCGGTCCATCCCAGAAGCTCTTGGCGCTTTCTTGCAAGCCCGGTTTCAGTCGTAACGGTATGGAAAAACTTTTCCAGCACGCCCCTCATGGAAGCCCCTACGGTGGGCTCAAAGCTTACACGCGTTGACAGTCTCTGAAGCCTGTCTCTATGGCCGTGTCTCAATCTCGGGAGGTGTTGGTTGAGTACCAAGTCAAACTCTTTATTGTCGAAGCTATAGCCACGATATTCCAGGTGGGATTTAACAGATCCTTCGAGAGTCTTTCCTGTGGACTGTTCATACAATCCAAGCCAGGCTGCTTTGTGCTGTCTGAATTCTTCGTGGCACCCATTAGCGAATCTTATGGCAACGCCTTCATCAAGCAACACATCGGTCGTCCAAACATGGTTGAGGCAGGTTAGGAGATTCCTGAATTGAGGCGTGTCGGGATACAGTCTTCGAAGCCTTACTCGGCCTGTTTGATTCTCCTCCTGCAATCGCTTTAAAACAACTTCATGGCTGGTTCGATAGGTCATACCTCGGGCCTGGTAAAAGTCGAATAGTTCATTATAGTATATTTCAAGAACATCCGAGATGCCCGTATCAGGCGGTTCAGAACTCTCTGCATCTGGCTGGGGACCGTGGGGCATAATTTTGAAGGAGCTTGCCATATCTTGAAGGCTGACGCTTTGGCTGTCCCATGCCGGAATGGACTTGAATTTTAATACGTCATTCCCCCCTTCAATCGAACTAATCGTTCTAAACTGCTCGTATACCTGCTCAAAAGTATTCCAAGAATCATCTGGATACGGGGTAATAATGAACTCTCGCAGATCGACAACGGGATTTCCTCTTGGCAGGCGGAGCAGGCTCGTCCCTTTACAATTAGTGCATGTGATACCCTGATACACTTCGTCGCCACAGTCGGCATAAACCAAGCCCCAAAGGTTCAACACTTCAATGAAACCCTCGACATCATACTCTTCTTGACAGGCAGGTTTTTGATAGGCAGGGTTTTGACAGATGAACGGAAAGACATCTTCACGGAGAATAGGGGCGGGCATGAAACACCTCATTTGGTTGAAGGGTTCATTCTGGGCAGTTAATACCCTAAAATCGTTTAGAATTCAAGCTGTATGTGGACGTGGGGGTAAGAAGCATCCCAGATATCGAACATTGGCCTCCGAGCCTTGCGTGTGGTACGCCTTTGGTCTATAGTGATTTCCAACTCCAATCACCAGTGGCCAGTGGGCTGATTTCTGAAGGTTTTGTCATCTGATCCAGAAAAATGGCCAGCTTAAACTCATGTAAAGGAAACCTGCAATCGGCGTTGGACTTTTGTAACTGTCGACAATATTGACTGATCTTCAGAGCCGATACTTTTGTTCCAGCGAGAGTCACAGACAGAATGTAAACTAAACCTTGTCGGAGTGCGGAGGGACTGAAAAGTCGCTTTGAGACGGCGTCGGCGATAACACCCTTGTTCGGAGGTTTACCATTGAATATTGGATCGACTTAGGTTATTGAGCCATTTGGAGACGAGATTAGTAAGTGGCTTGTCTCACTACGTATCATACCGTTTGAGGGTTAATAGAGAACCAAACGGACACAACTAAGAAACGTCCCGAATAAACAGGCGCTTCTGTTGAGCGCTTTTGTGACTTCAATGAGTGCTGGTATTGACACTGTGATAAGCCGCGCCCTTGACCAAGCTTCCTCAATGTGCGTTCAGGTGTACCCTATCTTTGGAAAGGACGTTCTCGGACAAAGGATCGTTGCAGACTGGGGGGGGAGTGCTGGGCGTAAAGAGTGTACCCTTCACCAACTTGCTCCCTACATTGGTAAAATGAAGTCTACAATGGCCAGGGGCCTGATCTCGGGATTTACACGTGAGGGAGACACTTTGTACGATCCCTGCTCGGGGTCAGGAACCGTGGCTTTGGAAGCATGGATTGCTGGTAGACATGTGATAGCCAATGACTTGAATCCCTACGCGTGGGTGCTCACACGGGCCAAACTGTTTCCTTGCCTTTCTGTGGACAAAGCGATGTCTGAAATCAGAAAGGTGGCTAAGCAGGTTACCAGCAGCACTCAAAGAGTCGACCTGAGAAAAGTTCCTATATGGGTGCGATGCTTTTTTCACCCGGAGACACTCCGCGAAATTGTTGCATGGTTTGAACTCTTAAGGTCAAAAAGATCTTACTTCTTGTTATCATGTCTGCTCGGAATCTTACATCATCAGCGCCCAGGGTTCTTGTCATATCCCAGCAGCCACACAGTACCGTATTTACGAAACAGAAAATTCCCGCCCGAAGTCTATCCGGAACTCTACCAGTACCGTTCAGTAAAAGAGAGGCTTGAGAAGAAGGTCAAACGTGCGTTGAGAAGGCTGCCAATTCTGGACACACGGTTGATGCGAAAATCACATAGACGAAACGCTGCTGAATTCAAGCCTGGACAAGAAGTAGATGTTATTATGACAAGCCCTCCCTACATGAGACAGTTGGACTATGGAAGGGACAACCGACTTCGCCTTTGGTTTTTGGGAGTACCGGATTGGAGAGCACTGAATAGTAGGGTGTCTCCGTCTGAGGCCAAGTTCCTAAACTTCATGAGGTCTTGCCTAAGATCATGGCGTAGTGTCCTGGTTCCAAAAGGAGTGTGCGTTCTGGTCTTGGGAGACGCTCGTTGTAGAACATATGATTTGCCTCTTCCGGATGTAGTTGCACACATTGCAACTCATGAGATAGGAGGGTACTCGGCTGTTTGGAGTTACACGGAAACCATTCCAAATGTTCGACGTGTGCGTCGGGGTTGTTCTGGAAGCATTAAGGAAACCATATTGGTGCTGCGCAATGAAAAAAGGTGAGTAAGATGGCAAAGAAAGGCAGGCAACGAGACCCCTATATTGGGACTGAGCCAGACCCTGGCTATTTTTTGAGGGAAAAGGTTGGAAAAGGTAGAATAGGAAGTGTTTACCGGGCTGTCAAGTCCCGTCCGTTCCGAGACGAGTTGGCATGCAAGGTCATTCCTGAAGGAAGGTTAAAAGACGGATGGCAAAGAGAGCTTGAAAAGGTTGTTCGTCTGAGAGGGGTTCCCCATGTGGTCGAATATCATAGACATGGAACGGCCATGGACAACAATAACAGACCATTCGTTTGGGTGCTCTGGAATTACATAGACGGAATTAATCTCAGAAAATACGCAGAGAAGCGTCCCTGGCCTTTGGATCTTGCTTTCGTGGAAAACATCGTAACAACTGTCCTGGAAGTCCTCCATGCGTGTGATGCGGTAGGAATTCGGCATGGGGACCTCCACGAAGGTAACATTCTAATATCAAAGCCTGACATTCGATTGCCTGGGAACCCAAGAACAATCTGGATATCGGATTTTGGTTACGGAGGTTCTCACAATCAATTGGAGCCGAAAGATGATTTTAGGCAGTTCTTTTCCATTACTTCGTCTCTCCTTCGAATCCTGAAAAGATCCCGTCTCAATCCCCGAGACAAAATCTTGCACCAAAAACTGGCCGAATTTCTTCCGAAGAAAATCCTGGAAGTTGACCATACGCAGGGACTATACGTCGGTAGTCCTGAATCGCTCCTTCAGGATTTCAGTTCGCTGTCCGTTGAAGCGGAAAGCGAGTCGGCAGCAGGTGCAATAGAACAGGGGATAAAGGGACCTGGAGATTATCTTTTTGCCGAGGCCCTTGGGTATAGAGTTGAGGAGTGGAAAGATCTGTTTGTGCCTGAATTCCTTGCTGCTCAGGATCTCCTCAACAGAAACATCACCGTGCTCACTGGAGCAAGGGGCTGCGGCAAAACTATGGCTTTTAGACGGTTGACGGCTTTTATGGACAAAGTTGTCGGGGAACCTTCTGGTGTGAGAGGGTCAGATCAATTTGTAGGGTTTTATCTCAATTGCAGAGACCTGGTGGAAGCATTTCCATGGGTTCCACGGAAGCTAAAGAAAGCAATGAAGCAGCAGATAGTACATTACTTTCACCTCGCTTGGATCTCGGAAATCTTGAAGACTCTGGCGACCTACAGGATCGGCAATCAAGACTCGTTTGAATGGATGGACGCTTTCATCGGTCGTGTGTTTGGCGATAGGTATCATCCCCTTCCTCGGGGGGCGAACATTCTGGCACACGTCCGCGCCTTCATCGAAAATGAAAAGGAAAGATGCCGTCTCTCCGACATGGGAAGGCTAAGTGGGCTAGAAAGTTGGCCACTTGCCAGGATGGATTTTTTAGACACCCTTCAGGGCCAGCTTGACTCCCATGTATCGTGGATTGGGGGAAGACCTCTTTACTTTTTCCTTGACGATTACACGATTCCAATCGTCACGTCTGAGGTTCAGCAAGTTCTGAATCCGATAGTGTTTAGTAGGCGAAGCAAACTGTTTTTCAAAGTATCTACAGAATCTAGCAACAGCTTTGAAAGACGGGGGTTGCGTGGAAAACCTCTCGAACTCAATCAGGACTTTGAACTTATAGATCTGGCAACCGAGAGTCTACATAAGAGCAAAAAGGCCAAGACGATACTTCTGGAAAACATCTTTAGGCCGAGGATTGAACGACATGAGTTATTTAAGGGGAAACAACTTTGCCTCAAAGACGTTCTTGGAAAGACGTCATTATCCAACAACCAGCTGGCAAAGCAGATGCGGGCCGCTGTCGATAAGGGCCGAAAGGGCACCAGGAAGCGTTTATTATACTCTGGCGAGGATACCTTTGTTGGGATGTGGGCAAGCGACATAAGGATTATGATTCAGATGTTCACAGATATGCTTCGTGAGGCCGGTCAATCGTTAAGAAGAAACGAGCTTCCTATTGATAAAGAGGTCCAGGACAAGGTATACAGAACCACCGGCGGCGAATTCCTGGAATTTGTGGGATCGGTGGTGGACCCTTCCTCATTGGAGAGGGGCCCAATTTCTACAAGGCCTGGCGAGAAGTACGGGACGAAGCTGAGAAACATAGCTGAAGCCTTCGTTAATGTGTCACGATATGAGCTGACTAGAGGGCAACTAATCAGCAACCAAGGTCGAATGAATCCCAGACAGGCTTTTCGTTTGGAAATCGTAGACAAGTTCGAGCTAACAGATAATGCTACTCGTTATTTAGATGGTCTGATTCGATGGCATATCTTTCTGCAAGACTGGCGGGGTAAGAGTATACGTGGCATGATAACTCCACGACTCTATCTGAATCGAATTTTAGTTCCCTTTTGTAAGTTGACGTTTTCTAGCCATGACAATATCCCTTTCTCGAATTCCGATTTTATCAGTTTACTCACAAACCCCACACAATTCCCCGCATACTGGAAAAGGAAAAGGGAAACGATAGGGAATTCTCATGAGAAACAGTCAGCATTTGCTTTTCCGAGTCAGACCAAGGGGGATTCGTGAACTATGACATTTCCTCCCCGGTCACCGGCAACTAAGCTAAGTACTGATCAAAAACGGCTCCTCATTGGAGCTTATGGATTTGAAGATCGTTCTTTGGGATGGGCACACTTTCAAGAGGGTCAAGGCAAGGTGCTCGATTGGGCTTTGACATTTAGGTATGTGAACCCCAAAGGGAGAAACCGTGTCAAACCGCTTCGACAAGCTCTTGAAAGGATTGGGGTTTCATCTCCCGTAGATATTCCATGTAACGTTATCTCTCCCCACCAAATGGAGAACTCTTTGTCTCAGCATCTCCAACCTATGTTGGCTGAAGCAGATGAAGTAGTCATAGACATATCCGCATTGACGAAACTGCTGATTCTAGTGTGCCTGTCTGAGCTGAACAGGTATACAGGAACCATAAGAATCGTGTATTCTGAGGCCCAGAATTATGCACCTACTCAAGAAGAGTATGACAATTCAAAACGCGACATGGAGATGATTGCCAAGTTTCCAAGTCGTGGTGTTGAATCAATCGTAAGGATGAAGTGTCTGAGCAGTATTAGAATGCAGGGGCAACCTGTCACAATGGTTGCTTTTACGTCCTTCAATGAACAGCTCGTTCGACATATGTTAGGGACTATAAGTCCCCACAGGCTTCTATTCATCAGTGGAAAGCCACCAAGGAAGGATTTTGCATGGCGTGAGCGAGCGGCAATGGAGATTCACAAACGACTCATTGAAGAGTATCCCGCTGATAACACTATAGACAGGAACGGACTGCTGACCCGCACTGCCAGTACGCTTGAGTATGCTGAAACAGTAGATACGATAGATGATATATATATGCAATACGGGACCCACGAGAGGATTATTTGCGCTGCAACAGGAAGCAAGATGCAGACGGTTGGGCTTTTCTTTTCCAAGATGAAGCATCCGGACATCCACATTGAGTATCCAACGCCAGACAGTTATTTCGTAAAGGGCATCAGCAAAAGGGTGCGGATGGTGTACGAAGTAGTCGTTCCTGAATTTGCAGAGTTCTTGGAAACCGTTTCAGAAGGCGCGGATCCCTTGTCTTTGACTTTGTAACCCCGTGATAGCGGAGTCAAGGAGTCCCTGAGGGATTGCCCCGATCACATACCTAAGGCCTTGGACTCACCATAGATATGTCGTTCAGAAATCCTCTGAGTGGCGAAGGGCTTGGATGAAAAGCCATTATGTAGCAACCGGATATGTGCTTAGGGAAACATCCAACCACATTAATCTGTTACTTGTTAAGCAGCGAAGGTCTGGTGTGTGGTTGCCCCCTGGAGGACACTTGAGAGCGGGGGAACTCCCACACAAAGGCGCAATTAGAGAAGTTAAAGAGGAAACAGGGTTAGATTGCGGTATAATTGACGTTTATCATTCAAGATTTAATGAGGTCCAGTCAGCATTGGAAGAAGAGGGAACATTTCTTCCAATGCCTTTCTGCATTATGTACGAGCACATCCCAGCATCGAGGGAAGGCACCCAGCACATGCACATAGATTTTAGCTACTTAATGGCGACTGAAGATTCGTCTGCCAAGACTACTATCAACGATTTGGAAATCACCGATGCCAAGTGGGTTGCTATTGATCTATTGGAAGACCAGAAGACTCTTTCAAACGTGATCAGCATAGCAAAATCAATTAGGTCTCTGGTGTTAGAGGAGATGATTTCGTTTTGAGTAGTCGTGAATGGCCAATTGGAGGACTCTTTTGCATCTCAGGAATATAGTGCATTAAGGTTTTGCCCGGGCACCTTCCAATCCTGGTATCCCGAAAAGCGTCTTAAACAGCTTAGAAAAGCTGTTCTTTTCTGCACACAATGGCTTCATTTGAGAACATCCTGCAATGTTGAACTCGCACACACTATTCGGAGACGCCCAAAGATTATTCTTAAATCCAAGCATAGGTTGCGAAGCCTCGTGCTCCTATTGTTATCTTAAGAAGATCGGTCTCTCTACTGGAACAGTATCTCAAGGAATCGTACCAGCAGAGCAAACAATCCAAAGAGTTAACTCTTTGGATTCATTCAAAGATGGCAAGCATGGTACTATCATTTCAATCGGTTGTTACTGTGATCCTTGGAGCGAAATGAACCGCGCCGAGACAAGCAAGCTAGTTGACCATTTCCTGCAACTAGGCAACCCAATCCAGGTCTCAACTAAGCAATATGTTGATAGTAAGGACCTACTTTTTATGGGAACGAAAATACAATGGTTTGAACAGATTTCTTTCTACGTCAGCTGTTCAACTGTAACACATTGGTCTGAACTCGAGAAAGGCACTCCAGAACCGCACTTGAGATTTAGAAGCTTTAGTGTGTCGGATGATCTTGGCATTCCAACGTTAATGTACATAAAGCCAGTAATTAAAGACATTACTGTCCGTGATCTACCGATCTTCTTGTCCATCATTGACAAATACAGAATTGATTGCGTTGTTGGGAGCTATTTTTCCACAGAGAAATCCGAGAGGCGATCACCAATTGGTCAGAGCCTACTTTTTTACCGCAAGAATTCGGATGAGGAGGAGATTAGGAAAGCGCTTGACAAAGTGTGTCAAGTTTACACATATAGCACTGAATTCGTCACAAGATGGAGGAAAGAATGATTAATCGATCTGAAGCTCTCAAGGAATCGCGAGAACTCATTCTTCGAAAACGCTATCCCGACATCTATACCGCAATCAACAACGCAAAGTCCCCAGAGAAGCTCATTGCGTCACTTTTGTTTGCCGCTGGGTATAAATACGTGGAAGGCGTTCAAGATGAAGGCAAAACGACGTTTCTAGCAGGCAACGCGCCGGAGGATCTAAATGAACAAATAATCTATTCAAAGCCGGACAACGTGTTACGTGGCAAATCTAAGGATATTGTTGAAAAGACATATTTAGTTCTAAGCGCCATCGAGCATGAACTCACCAAGACACTTTCTCAACCCCACGAATTAGTTGAACAGAGGATTAAACAAGTTTGCCAATGGGCTGGAATCGATCGGGACTTTTTCAGCACCATCACAGCGAATTGGTCCAAAGTCTGACCATATATATCTCATCTAATTCTCGATAGAGGGAGAAGAAGATGCAGTCTGTTTTTTTGTGGATAGTGATTGCGTTGGCATCGATATCTACAGTAACAATACTGGCAGAAGCTGTAGGATTACTTCCGGACAAGATATCCCGATGGATCAACCGGAACCGGATCTCATCTATAATTGTTGTACTTGAACAGCTAGTGTAATGTGTCAGTAATATCTTTACAATAACCGTTTTTTGTGACAAGGTTGGTTTCATGTGGAAGCCAACAGCAGCACTGCCTATGTCTTTGGA